>Ga0118677_10010366_pt1 | contig 14271 bp, 13 predicted proteins | sample AliMusrvi5mmetaG_FD_86154 | JGI IMG/M metagenome (GOLD analysis project Ga0118677, IMG submission 86154) | reverse complement strand
CTTTGGGACTCCACAACGCGGCCGTTCCCGTGAGGGCAATGATCTGCTTAAAACCAAAGGCCGAAGCACTGCGCAGGATCGAGCCGACGTTACCCGCATCCTGCACGCGGTCCAAAATAACAGAGGCCATTTGGGTTTGCAGCACGTCTGCCGTTGGCAAATCGAACACAAAACCCATGCTGGCAGGCGACTCCAGGCCGCTGATGTCGTGAAACATCGTGTCCGAAATTACTATGTTTTTAATAGCTGCTTGCGCATACTGGACGGGTGCTAGAGGCCAAAAAGACTCTGAATAAACACCAATGGCGGGTTGCACGCCGCGCACCAATGCAGCGCGGCACAGGTGGTCGCCTTCGGCCCAAAAACGGCCTTGCTTGCGGTAGGCCGTGTTGTCTTGCGCCAAACGACGCAGGTCTTTTAAAAAAGCATTGTCACGCGAAGTGATGTGCTGAACTGGCGGTGCGGTCATCGCGCCACCTCGCCCAAGACCTCGGTGACGGGGCGGAAGGTTTTACGGTGCTCGGGGCAAGCGCCATGTTCACGCAAGGCCGCCAGGTGTTGCGCGGTGCCATAGCCTTTGTGCTGGGCAAAACCGTACTGCGGAAACTGCAAATCGTAGTCAGCACACCAGCGGTCACGGTGCACCTTGGCCAGAATACTGGCGGCCGAAATGGCCGGAACCAGCGCGTCGCCTTTGACAATGGCCTCGGCCCGCATGGTCAAAATGGGCAAACGATTGCCATCCACCAGCACCAGTTTGGGCTTGAGCCGCAATCCTTCAACCGCCCGGCGCATGGCGAGCAGCGTGGCTTGCAGGATGTTGAGTCGCTCGATTTCTTCAACACTGGCCTGTCCGATGGAGCAGCACAAAGCTTTGTCCCGAATTTCATCAAACAGTTTTTCGCGGCGCAAGGCGGTCAGCACCTTGGAATCAGCCAGGCCCTGGATGGGATTCAACTCATCCAGAATCACGGCGGCAGCAACCACGGGTCCCGCCAGCGGGCCGCGACCGGCCTCATCCACCCCGGCCAGAATGCCGCCGGGGTGTGTCTGCCAATGCGCGCGTTCATGAGTCAGCCTGTCGGCAGACGCGGGCATCGGTGGGGTGGTCTCAGGTGGCTTCGCGCAGGCGGGCCTTCTTGCCGGCCCGGGTGCGGAGGTAGTAGAGCTTGGCGCGGCGAACCTTGACGGCGCGCTCGATCTCGACCTTCTCAAGGTACGGCGAGTGCACCGGGAAGACCTTCTCGACGCCAACGCCGAAGGAGACGCGGCGGACTGTGAAGGTCTCGGTGGCGGCGATGCCGTCGCGGGCGATGACGGTGCCGGCGAAGACCTGCACGCGCTCCTTGTCGCCTTCCCGGATCTTCACGTGCACGCGCACGCTGTCGCCCACATTGAACTTGGGCGCGTCGGCCTTGATGTTCTCGGCATTGATCTTGGCAATCGCTTTCGCCACCATAACGCAACTCTCCTCTCTCGAAAAACCTACTTGTCGTTCTTACCCGGCGGATCCTGCCGCAACAGGTCCGGCCGCCGCTGGGCGGTACGATCCTGCGCCTGCCGCCGCCGCCATGCCGCGATGGCGGCATGGTCGCCGCTGAGCAGCACGTCCGGCACCCGCAGGCCGCGGAACTCAGGAGGCCGCGTGTACTGCGGGAACTCCAGAAGTCCATCCGCAAACGACTCGTTCTCCGTTGCCTCCGCGCCGCCGCCGAGCACGCCCGGCAGCAGCCGCACCACGGCGTCGATCACCACAGCCGCAGGGAGCGTACCGTTGGTGAGGACGTAGTCGCCGATCGAAATCTCGTCGGTGACCAGCGCCTCGCGCACCCGTTCGTCCACACCCTCGTAATGGCCGCAGACCAGCACCAGGTGCCGCGCGCCCGCCAGTCTCTGGGCTTCTGCCTGCTCGAACTTCCGGCCCTGCGGGGTCATCAGAATCACCCGCGCCTCCGGCGTCCGCACCGACTCCACCGCCGCGAAGAGCAGCTCCGGCTTCATGACCATGCCCGGGCCTCCACCGTAGGGCCGGTCATCCGCCGTGCCGCGCTCATCCAGGGCGAAGTCCCGCAGGTTCACGATGCGGAAATCCACCGCCCCCATGCGCGCGGCGCGTTTCAGCATGCTCTCCTCGATGAACCCGCGGAGCATGCCCGGGAAAAGCGTGATTACATCGATGCGCAGGGGTTCGCCCATCGTGTCACCCGCCTCACCCGCCGGTGTTGCCACCTCAAGCCTTGACCGCGGTGCGCTGGTGCTTGCGCACCAGGCTGGCCACGGTTTCGCTCAACTGGGCGCCGCGCGAGGTCCAGTAGGACACGCGCTCCCAATCCAGCTTGTAGTTCTCACCCTCACGCTTGGGATCGTACCAGCCGAGCGTTTCCAGAAACTTGCCATCGCGTGGCGAGCGGCTGTCCGTGGCCACAACACGGAACGAAATGCAATTGTTGCATCCCGTTCGACGAAGTCTAATCTTGACTGCCATGTCTCCTCCGTGAAACGGGTTACCATAGCAATTCGCACCTGCCGCTGGCAAGGGCGGTTTTCAGGCCGGCCGGATATCGGGATGTCACCGATACCAGCAGGCTGGCAGGGGGACCTCCGGTCGCGACGGCACATTGATGGCGTCCAGCGGGTGGGGGATGACGACCGGGGCGGTTCCGGGGCGGAACCGGTCGCGCCGCAGGAAAGTCATTTCCAGGACTCCGGGGATCTGCACGCCGCCGCAGTTCAGGATGCGGCGATGGTTGTTCGGGTGCGCGTGAACCACGGCATGGTTGCGCAGCAGCTTGCGGAAGGCGCAGCTCATCCATTGGAAGGACTGACGCTCCGCCAGCTGGTGCAGGCGGTGGAACTCGATCACCAGGATACGGAAGCGGTTCAGCAGTGCATCCGGCGTATTGAGGAGAACCTCGTATTCGGCACCTTCGATGTCCATCTGCAGCACGGCTTCAGGCGAGGTGGCAGAGACAGGGCCGACCTCGGTGCGATACCAAGTGTCCAGGGTCATCAGCCCGTCCGCCGGATCGTCGGTCGAGGCCAGGAATTTCTTGATGAAGCGGAAGTTTGGGTGCGGCGCGGCAGGGCCGTCGACCGACCGGTCGGCCAGGTAGGCCTGCATGCCGCGATTGGCCAGCTGCACTTCGAAGTCGCTGCACCCGGCAACGCCGGGAGAGAAGCAGTGCTGGATTTCCTCAAGGTCGTCCGGCAGGAGATAGCCGCCGTCGCTGGCTGGACCGACGCGGATCAACGGACGGTCAATGGGCATGATCCGCAGGGTGCGCACCAAGGCCTGCAGATCAGCCGCCTTTGTGGTGCGGCCCAGAAAGACGCCGGCCCGGAGAAACGGCTGCCGTGAAAAGACATCCCCCATGTTGACTTCCTTTGCGGACGGGTTCTTGTGGAGACAGCCGGCCTGCTGTCAAGCCGTGCCGGAACGAGCAATAAAATCCAAATTAACTATAACCCGCCTTCCAATGCAGGGGCAACGAAGAACACGGACACGATTGCGAACTGTTTTCGTTTTTGGCTGGCGATGGACCATTCTACGGCCGGGGCGGGTCCTGCCGGATGAAGGAAATCCGGTCCGGCGGGAGCAGTTCGCGCAGCTGCGCGCCCTCGTGCTCGCAGTGCGCGAAAAAATCCTGCCAGTCGCGCAGGTTGTGCGGCACCTGCGGGGTTTGCAGGTAGGCCAGAACCCAGACCACGCCGAGGTTGCTCAAGCGCCCGTCCCAGTCCGACGGCAGGTGTCCGCGTAGCCAGGCGGCCGCGGCCGGGTAGCGGCTGGAAAGGTCCACCGGCTGTCGGCAGTTGAAATCCAATTCGTAGGTCCACTCCTTGCGGTCGGATGCCAGCAGAGTTGCTGCCGGCGCCAGCCTCTCGCGCCAGGTCGGCTGAGCACAGACGGTGCCGGCATGGCAGATATCCAGAATGACCACCCGCCCTGGCTGTAGCCCGCGTGCCGCCGGCAGCAGGGCATCCCAGGCGCGTTCACCATCGTCTTGCCGCGTGAACTCCCAGTCGCCGGTCACGGTGTGCCGGGCGCCGAAGTACACCACTTGGAACCGGTCGGTGGCGGCGGCGTCGGGGAGCGACCGCAGCAGCTTCTGCAGCTCCATTGGCGAGGGGTTGGTGACGATGATGCCTGTCAAAGTCTGGCCGCTTTGCCACTCGGCCAGCGAGGCTTGAATCGCCTGGGCAGTAGCGCCCCACGCCCGTAGGGATTTACCGCGTTCATAATCCACGCTGACGGCAGCAGTCAGGGAAACAACAGGTTTCGAGAAGGAAGGCGGGTCGGCTGCCTGCACGGCCGTCGCAGCGAACAGCGAGATTGCTGCGGGCCCTGTTCGAAAGAAAAAGCCGCCAGCGGGGAATCCCCGCCAGCGGCTTGGTATCTGCGCGTTGTGCGCCACGGATTAGAAGCCGTAGTTCACACCCACCAGCGCCTGCACCGTATCAAACGAGCCGGATCCGAGATCCTTGGTGCAGGAAACGTAGGCCGAGGTGGACGGCGTGAAGCGGTACGTCAGCTTCGGGCCGAATGTCAACCACTCGCGGTCGCCCACGTTGACAGCCGCGGACTTCTTGTAGTGGGTCAGGCGGTTCCAGTTCGCCTGCAGGCTCACCACCACCTTCTCGCAAATCTTGTAGCTGGCGGTATTCATCCACACGAACGTCTCCTGAGAGGGGTGAGCGTCCGCGTGTGGGGCAGCGCCGGTGGAGTCGAAATCTGCCCAAGTCCAGCTGTACATATACGCGGGCACCGTGGAGAGCGAGAGGTTGCCCTTGCTGTACATGGCACCGATAAACGGCGTAATCGTCGTGCTGGTCGTGTCGGCCTTGAGGATATTTCCAATCGGAGTGCGGGTGCGCGAGTAACCATCGTTGTAGCTGCCCGACACGCCGAACAGGAACCAGTCGATGTTCTTGGCCATTGTGAGGCTCAGTCCGTAGGTGTCACTGTTGTTGACCAGATGGCCCGGGGCCATGGCGTCCGCCGCGGTGATGCCATAGGTTCCTGCCAGAGAGACAGCCACATCACAGTACGATAGGAAGTTCAGACCCAGCGTCCCGTTGCGCCCGTGCGACGTGAAGCCCGTATTCCCAAACGGATCCACTCTCTTGTCGCGGGAGTCGGTGTAGCTGTATTCGGCAAATACCGAAGGCGAACGGAACCAGACATTCTCGCTGGCTGCCGCATGCGCCGCCCAGTTGTTCTGCAGCAGCGAGGTGACGTTCTGCACGCCGCCGCGCATTTGAGTCAACGGCAGATTGCCCGGGTTGTCTGAAAGAGAGTCTGGGCCTTCATAACTACCACTACTGGCCGCGACCATGCCGGCGGCTAGAAGCGCGACGCCAGCAATCAGCACAACGGAATGCCTTTTTGCGTGGTTCATAGGATATACCCTTTCGTTGGTTATTACTGCTGTCCGTCCAGAGGAACCGCCAAGCTCCCGCCGGATTTCCCCTCAACAAGTCAATTGAGGCGAATTTGCTGAAAGACTAAAGGACAAGGGGGATTAACGTCAAGCACTCGTTTTGGGAAATATTAGGAGAATATTAGGACAAGCGACGACGCATGCTCCAGCCTTTCTTCCGAGAGTCGGCGGCGGATCAGGAGGGGAGTCTTTTCCGCATGGCCGTGCGCGTGTCGGCGAAGCAGTCTCTGACGGTGGGAGAGTCGTCAATCGCGAGAACATACTGCTCGCGGAACTCCAGCGCTTTGTTTGCCCAGGCGATGGCCACAGTGGCCGGATAGTGCAGGCCACTGTGCAGCCACCCCACCTGAATCAGCACGAAATCGCACATAGAGCGGACAAGTTCGTAGTGGACGCCTTGGCCCGCGCGGATGGCGGCTAGAATGTCCGGGTTGACCCGCTCGTGCGCCGGCAGCGACCAGGCAATCTCAGGGTGATCGTCCAGGTGTCCTTTGCGGACGGTCTCCTCGAGGATACGGAAAATGTCCAGCTTGTCTGCGTCCCGCACGAGATGGGCGCACGCCGCATGCTCCGGCAGCAGAGTTGGGGACAGTTCGCGCAGGTTGTGGCAGCCTACTGACACGAGAATCCGCTCGCGCTCTTCTGCGGGTAGGGCGTCCAGCACGCCCTCGTCGCGCAATACCGCAACGCTGCGCGTCGCGTGATTGAAGGACTTGCTGTCCTCGAAACTGCGGTACTCGGCGTATTGCGGAAAGCGGCCCACGTCGTGCAGCAGGGCGCAGGCCTTCCCCAGCAGGACCTGCGCTTCCTGCCATTTTTCTGCGGCCAGGATGCGCTCGGCATTGGCCACCACGCGCCAGCTATGCTCCACCTTCAGTTGCTGCATGGGGTGAAAGCGCCCGTCCGGGCCGGCGAAGCGCCGGGTGTAGGCGTCGAAGAAACATTCGAGCTGGGCAAAATCAGTGGGCGTCATGCCAGAGTCTCCACAGACGCGGAAGGATAGGGAATACTACTGCGGATGTCGAACCGGAAGCGCGCGTCTTGCGTGTCCTTGCGGACCAGTCGCGGCGATGGTACCGTGCCTGCATTCGGCATGGAAACCTCCGAAAATACTGCTGCGCCGGCGCACTCGCCGCTGCTCTCCGGCAGCCTGCTGCGCGCGCTGGCCGTATTGAGCGTCCCCATGCTGCTGAGCGGCGCGCTGCAGGAGACGCAGAGCCTGATCGATCTTTTCTGGGTCGGCCGCCTGGGTCCGTATGCTGTGGCCGCGGTCGCCATGCCGGGCATCGTCCTGTTCCTGCTTGCGCCGGTGGCCATGGGGCTGATGGTCGGCACGGTGGCACTGGTCTCGCGCCACGTGGGCGCCCATGAGCCGCGCGAGGCCGGGCGCGCGGCGGCGCAGTCGCTGCTGCTGAGCGTGGTGCTGGGCGCGCTGGTTTCTGTGGCCGGATGGTTCCTGGCGCCGGAGGTCTTCCCGCTCCTGGGCGTGCGCAGCACGGATGCGGTGCAGCACGGCGTGGATCCGGCGCTGATCGTGCGCGAGGGAGTCGCCTTCCTGCGCATTCTTATGGCAGGGCAGTGGCTGATGTTCATCCTGCTGGCCTGTTTCGCCTCGCTGCAGGCGGCCGGCAACGCCCGCACGCCGATGTTCTGCAGCCTGACCGCCACGGTCGTCAACCTGATCCTTGACCCGTTCCTGATCTACGGTATCGGCCCCTTCCCGCGGCTGGGCGTGTCCGGTGCCGCGCTGGCCACGGTCTTCTCGCAGGCCGTGGCGCTGGCCGCAGCCCTGTGGGCGCTGCGCGGGAGCGACCAGGGGCTTGTCCTGCAGCGCGCCGCGTTTCGCCCCCATCCTGCGCTCTGCTGGCGGATCCTGCGCGTGGGGCTGCCGGGGTCAGGACAACTGCTGCTGCGCAGCACCATGAGCGTGGCGCTCATGCGCATCGTGGCAATCTGCGGTCCCGTGGCCGTGGCTGGCTTCAGCATCGGGCTGCGCTGGCACATGTTCATCCTCATGCCTGCTTTCGCGCTGGGCAATGCTGCGGCCACGCTGGTGGGGCAGAACCTTGGAGCCGGGCAGGCGGACCGCGCGCGCCGCAGCGCCTGGCTGGCGACCGGGATTGATGCCGTGCTCATGGTGCTCTTCGCTTTGGTGGCGCTGGTGGCGGCGGAGCCGCTGGTGCGCTGCTTTACGAAGGATCCGGAGGTCATGCGCGTCGCCGTGCAGTACTTGCGCATCGTGTCGCTCTCCTATCCGGCCGTGGCGACCGGCATCATCCTCGGCCGGGCGCTCAACGGCGCTGGCGACAGCCTGGCGCCCATGGTCATCACGGGGATCAGCCTCTGGGGGCTCCAGTTCCCCGCCGCTCTGCTCCTGATCCATGCGGTCCATCCGCCCTCGCTCGGCATCTGGCTGGCGATCGCGGCCGGTAACGTGGTGCATGCGCTGCTGATCATGGGGCGATTCCACCGCGGCGCCTGGATGCAATGCCGGGTTTAGGCTGATCGGCTGTAGGGGTTAAGGCTGTAGGCGGGAGCCCATCATTATTTTCTGTGCCCGCAGTTCCCCTCTGCGCCCTCTGTGTCCCAAACCAGGTAAAGGATCGTTCGCAAATCATTGCCGGGCATCCTGCGATCCCGCTATACTGGGGCGTATTCAATAGATGCGGAGCCCCTCCACATGAGTCGCAAGAACCTGGCATTGCCGTTCACCCGGAAGCAGATCGAGGCGGTGGAGTGCACGCTTCCCACGCCGTTCCACATCTACGACGAGGCCGGCATCCGCGCCAACGCGCGCCGGCTCAAGGCAGCTTTTGCCTGGAACCCGGGGTTCAAGGAATACTTTGCGGTCAAGGCCTGCCCGAACCCGTTTCTCCTGAAGATTCTGAAGGCCGAGGGGTTTGGCGCAGACTGCAGCTCGCTGCCGGAGTTGCTGCTGGCGGAGCGCGTGGGGATCACGGGCGAAGAGATCATGTTCACCTCCAACGACACGCCGGCGGACGAGTTCGTCGCGGCGCACAAACTGGGGGCGATCCTCAACCTCGACGACCTCACGCACCTGCCGTTCCTCGAGCAGGCCGCCGGCCTGCCGAAGCTGCTCTGCTTCCGCTACAACCCCGGGCTGCTCAAGGGCGGCAACGCGATCATCGGCCACCCGGAGGAAGCCAAGTACGGCTTCACCCGCGAGCAGCTCTTCGACGGATATCGCCAAGCCAAAGCCAAGGGGGTGAAACGCTTCGGGCTTCACACCATGGTGGCGTCGAACGAGCTCAACCCGCAATACTTCATCGACACCGCGGAGCTGCTCTTTGACCTCGTGGCCGAAATTTCGCGGACCGTTGGGATCGCGTTCGAGTTCGTCAATCTCGGCGGCGGCATCGGCATTCCCTACAAGCCGGAGCAGGAGGCCGTGGATCTGGAGCGCGTGGGCGCGGGAATCCGCAAGGCCTACGAGGCGCGGCTGAAGGGGCTGCCGCCGCTGCGGCTCTGCCTGGAGTGCGGCCGCATGGTCACCGGCCCTTACGGCTATCTCGTCACCCGCGTGCGCCACATCAAGCACACCTACAAGTGCTACGCCGGGCTCGACGCCTGCATGGCCAACCTGATGCGGCCGGCGCTCTACGGCTCGTATCACCACATCACCGTGCTGGGGAAGGAGACCCGGCCCGCCGCAGTGAAGTACGACGTCACCGGCTCGCTCTGCGAGAACAACGACAAATTCGCGATCGATCGCCTGCTACCTGAGCTGGCGCCCGGCGACCTGCTTGTGATCCACGACACGGGCGCGCACGGCCATGCCATGGGGTTCCAGTACAATGGCAAGCTGCGCTCCGCCGAGTTGCTGCTGCGCGAGGACGGCGCCATCGTGCCAATCCGCCGCGCCGAGACGCCGGAAGATTATTTCGCCACGCTCGATTTCACGGGGCTGAAGAAGTTCAAGGCATGAATTTTTCGCGGGGCGGAAAATTCATTTTTGGACAAGGTCGCTAGATCGACGCACGGTTGTAGGGACGGTTCTCCGAACCGTCCGCGGACGCCTCGGAGCGGCGGTCCTACCTCGGCGCGAGACGCGCCGGCCTGTTTTCCGCCGGTCAGAGCCACAGGATTGCCTAGAACACCAGCAGCCCCAGCGCGAGGAAGACGGCGCCGAGTGCGGTGCTGAGGACGCCGGAGATCAGCATGCGCACGGGTTTGGCGGCGCACCAGTCAAGCCATCGGCGCAGGTAATACGGGTAGAGGATCAGCGTCATGCCGATTACGATGGCGAGGTAGGAGAAAATCACCAGCGCCAACCGCAGCGGCGAAGTCTCTTCGCGCGCGGCGAGCAGCAGCGGGCAGGGGAAGAGCACGAGCAGGCCGCCCGCAGCGCGGCAGCTCAGCAGGTCGTCCATCCAGTACCACGACAGCGGGATGGCTGCCAGCGTCAGGAACGGAATCCACGGGCGGATGGGAGTCATGAAATCGATGGGCATGCTGTAGGCTGCCCAGCCAGCCCAAGCCCAGGCGCCGGCGGCAAGTGTACGACCGGTCCAGACGTGCCGCGCAAAGGCACGCGCCACCTGCCCAGCCTGCGCTGGCGCCATCAGCGCAAAGAGTCCCTTGGCGAGCAGGATCGCGCCCAGCAGCAGAGACCAGTGAGAAAGATTCATCAACATGGCAGTTGCCTCGTTTGTCAGACTATAGGCTATAGTCTTTGTTGAATCGGCCTACATCCTTCTCCCGCTACTTCCCCCACCAGCGTCTGCGGTCCGGCGCGGGTAATTCGCACGGCGACGAGATCTCCCGCGGCAATGGAAGGCGGAGGCTCGAAGGCCACGATCTTGTTGCCGGGCGTGCGGCCGGACCAGCGCTCTTCGTTGCGCAGGCTGACCCCCTCGGCAAGCACCTCCAGCGTATGTCCCACGCACGCCTCGTTCAGCCGCAGGCCGCGCGTATCCTGGTCATCCAGCAGCACCTGGTTCCGGCGTGCCTTCTCTGCGGCTGGCACGTCGTCGCACTGGGCAGCGGCCGGAGTGCCTGGACGGGGAGAGTATTTGAAAACAAAGGCATTGTCAAAAGCCGCTCCCTCCATCAGGTGGCGGGTGGCCTGGAAGTCCGCCTCCGTCTCCGTGGGGAAGCCGACGATAATGTCGGTGGTGAGCGCGAACTCCGGGATCGCGGTGCGCAGCCGCGCTACGGCGTCGAGGTACTGCGCGGCGGTATAGCCGCGGCGCATCAGGCCGAGGATGCGGTCAGAGCCGGATTGCACCGGCAGGTGGAGGTGCGGACAGATGTGCGGCAGCGTGGCCATGGCGCGCACGAGCTCGTCCGTGATGCCGGACGGGTGCCCGGAGGTGAAGCGGATGCGGCGGATGCCGGGCATGGCGCTGACAGCCTCCAGCAGGCGCGGGAAATCCTCGCGGAACCCGGCGGAGCTTGCGCGGACGCCTTCCCAGACTGGATTGGAACGGCCGTAATTCATGACGCTCTGGCCGAGGAGGGTCACTTCCCTGACGCCACTGGCAACGAGTTGCCGCACCTCGTCGAAGATCTCCGCCGCGGGGCGGCTGTATTCGGCGCCGCGCACATCCGGCACCACGCAGTAGGCGCAGCGGCGGTTGCAACCAAGCAGGACCGTGACGAACGCGCTGACCGGCCCGGTTAGATGCGCGCTTGGCACGCGCGGCACGGCAGCGGCATCGTCGAGGCGCACAAGGCCGCGCTCGCCGGCAACGAGGCGCGCCAGGATCTCCGGGATGGACTGCTGCTGGCGCGTGCCGGCCACGAAGTCGAGCTTCGGGATCTTTTTGAGCAGTTCGGCGCCGCGACGCTGGGCCATGCATCCCATCACGCCAACCAGCCGGTGCGGCGCCAGGCGCTTGCCCGCGCAGAGCAGGCCCAGCTTGCCGAGAGCTTTCTCCTCCGCCTTGCCGCGCACGCTGCAGGTGTTGACGACGATGACGTCCGCATCCGCCTCGTCCACGGCCGGCAGATGGCCGGCGGCCTCCAGGCAGGCGGCCACGCCCTCGGCGTCGCGGACATTCATCTGGCAGCCGTAGGTGTGCAGCAGATACTTCAAGGCGCGGCATCCTTTTTGCCGCCTATGGTGCTGCCGACGGTGTCGACAATGCGCTCGAGCACGCCGTGGTATTCCCAGACCGGGTTCGCGGGAGGGCCCTTGACGCGGAATTCCAGAAGCAGCTTGGAGAAGGGGAAGGTGACGATCTGCCAGAACCGACCCAGCCAGGTCCGTTGCTTGAAAATGCTGGTCCGGACGCAGAAGTCGAGCTGGTCATTGGGAAAACTGTACGTGCCATTGCCGCCGATGCTGAAGATGTTGCCTTCCACCAGCAGGTGGTCGGAGGAGAGCACGCCGTTGGTGATCGAGAACGGCAGGCTGGCCTCGGACTGGCTGATCATCAGGTCGACGCCCGGCACATTGCGCGCCAGGTAGTCGGTCAGGCCGGCGAACAGCGGGATGCGTCCCAGTTCCCCTTTTTCCACCTGGACCTCGCCGTTGCCGGAGAGGCATCGGACGTGACCCGCGCCCAAGCTGCTGGCAAGGGACATCGTGGCGCTGGCGGTCCCGGAGGGGATATTGGTGAAGCCGAGTTGCGCGGCGAAGGTGTGGAGATCGAGGTGTTCGATCTGGAACGACGTGCGGTAGGTCATCTGCGTGCCGTCGCCGGGGAGCGAGACCAGGTGGAGCGTGCCGCGGATTTCTCCGCCCGCCGCCGTGGCGCGCACGTTGCGCACCGCGTAGGCGTTGGTGGCAATGGCGAACTCGCAGGAGAGGTCCTGCAGCTTGACGCTGCGGACGGTGGCGGTCGGCGCGAGCAGCGAACCGGCGAGAACGATGCCGTCGAGGTTGCCATCGAGCGGCACGCGGCCGGCGGCGGTCAGCCGGGGGGGCGTGTCGAAGACAAAGCCGTTCTTCTCGGGGTTGAGGTTCACGCGGATGATGCGCAGCAGCGGTTCGATCGGCATGTCCGCCTGCGCGGCAAAGTCGACGTTGGAGGCCAGCAGATCGATGTCCAGACTGCCGGAGAGACGGCCATCCGGACGCTCGCAGACGAGCGGATCGATCCGGACGCGCTCGAGGTCGTTGGTCCCGTCGGCCACGAGGATCGCGCTGACGCGGCGGACGGGGACGCCGCCGTAGGTGGCATCCGTCACGACCAGCGAGAGGCGCAATTCATAGTGCGGTTCGGCCGGTGCCACGCGGAAGTGCGCCTCGACATCGACGGGCCGGGAGTTGAACGCGAACCGGTGCGCGATCTCCAGGGCGCCGTTGGCTTCCAGCATGCGCAGGAGCGGATAGACGCGGTCAGGCGTCAGATGGCCGGAGATCCGCCCCTCGATCAGTCCGGAGGCGGGATCAAACCGAAGGCTTCCCTCGGCATCCTCGGGCCAGCGGTTGCGGGGCCATTCGATCTTGGCGTTTTCGATGAAAATCACGCCATTTTCCTGGCGGAAAAGTCCCTGCAGCCGCTGGAAGCGCATGCCGAGCAAGGTGGCGTCCACCAGGTCGAATCGCATGGGTGCGAGCGAGGGGATGGCTGTGGCGACGTTGGTTCCCGCGCTGGTGGACGACGGACGCGGCGGCAGCGCGGCGAGGTTGACGCGGTGCGCGACGACGGTGTCGACCCACTCCCGCGGCGGGCGGTCTGGCCGGAATCCGCCGGAGAGGCGCAACTCGTCGGCCGTGAACCACTCCGGCGCCACCACGCCCTTGGGGAGCAGGCGTACCTTGTGCAGCACCAGTCCTTCGCGCAGACCGAAGGACGCGCTATGCGCGTCGAGCATGTCGGTCTCCGGGCTAAGCGCGGTCAGCAATTGCCCGAGTGTCGTGCGCGGAATCGGCCGCGCGGCCACGTAGAAAAAGAGGAATACCGCGAGGGCGAGCAACCCCGCCGTCCAGACCACGGCGCGGAAGATGCCGAACAGAAACCGAAAGATGCCCTTGAGAACCCGCAAGCTGCCCCCATCTTTCCCTTGCTGCGGCGCGCCGCAGCGCACCGTCCACCGAACAGCCGCAAGTATAGCCGGCCCGCCACGGGTTGTCACGGCGCGGTGGGTGATGAGCGCGGGCTTTTTTGCCAGCGATGAACATGCTAGCATGCACCACATGTTGGGAATTTTGGAGAAGATCGACGACCCCGCTGCTGTCCATGCCTTGACAGCTGCGGAGATGGACCGGCTGGCGGAAGAGCTGCGGGAACGGATCATCACGACGGTCAGCCGCAACGGCGGGCATCTAGCCGCCAACCTGGGCGCCGTGGAGCTGACGCTGGCGCTGCTGCGCGTGTTCGATCCGGCCACGGACCGGATCGTCTGGGACGTCGGCCATCAGACCTATGCCTGGAAGCTGCTCACCGGGCGGCGCGACCGCTTCGGCACGCTGCGCCTGCCGGGCGGCATTTCCGGTTTTCCGCGACGCGACGAAAGCCCCTTTGACGCATTCGGTGGCGGACACGCCGGCACGGCGCTGTCGGCCGCGCTGGGCATGGCCGTGGCGCGCGACCGCCGCGGCGGCACGGAACATGTCGTGGCTGTGGTCGGCGACGCCGCCATGGGCAACGGCATCTCGCTCGAGGCGCTGAACAACATCGACGGCACCACCGGCCACCTGATCGTGGTGCTGAACGACAACGAGATGTCGATCTCCAAGAAAGTCGGCGCCCTCTCCTCGTTCATCTCCCGCAAGATGACCGGCGGCTACTACCGCAGCCTCAAGAAGGAGATGGAGGGTGTGCTCGCCAGCATTCCGGCGATTGGTGGCAACATTCTGAGCTTCGCGAAGAAGGCGGAGAATTCCCTGAAGGGGTTCCTGACCCCGGGGACGCTCTTCGAG
>Ga0118677_10010365_pt1 | contig 14272 bp, 14 predicted proteins | sample AliMusrvi5mmetaG_FD_86154 | JGI IMG/M metagenome (GOLD analysis project Ga0118677, IMG submission 86154) | reverse complement strand
CCTCTATCATTTTCGGATTGTTCGGGTTTATCTTTTTTGTCGTGATGCTCAAGATGGGGTGGTGCCTATTGTCCGGCGGCCTTACGTTGGCCATTATGGTGCTGCCGACCATTATTCGTACCTCTGAGGAGGCCATTCGGTCAGTTCCCAATTCCTATCGCGAAGTGAGTTTTTCGTTGGGTGCAACGCGATGGGAAACGGTGCTCAAAGTGGTGCTGCCGAATGCCCTGCCGGGCATCGTTACCGGGGTGATGTTGGCGATTGGTCGCTCGATTGGTGAAACGGCCGCCGTTATTTTTACGGCGGGTTCCTCATTGCGGATGCCCAACTCGATGTTTGACTCAGTCCGGACGATGTCAGTGCACTTCTACATCCTTGCCTGTGAGGGGATCTCGGACGAAAAAGCTTATGCCACCGCCGCTGTTTTGATCATTTCGGTGTTGCTGGTGAATCTGGCCGCCTATGGCATGATGCACCGGTTTATCTCCAGGAGGGCGAGATGACAAATCCGGCGCCCTCCATCAAAATATCCGTGCAGGATTTTCGTGTGTTCCATGAGAAGGACGAGGCGTTGCGTGGGATAAGTATTGAAGTGCGTGCGAACAGGATTCTAGGAATCATTGGACCTTCCGGGGCGGGAAAAACGACCTTCCTGCGTGCATTAAACCGGTTGAATGACCTGGTTCCCGATATGCATGTGGAAGGCCAAGTGCTACTGGATGGGCGGGATATTTATCATCCGTCTTTCGATGTGGTTGCCTTGAGGAAACGGGTGGGAATGTTATTCGCCTTGCCGGTAGCCTTGCCGATGAGCATCTTTGAGAACGTGGTCTATGGGCCTCGACTGTCAGGAGTGCGCGACCGTACCCGATTAAGCGAAATTGTTGAGCGCAGCCTCAAGGCTGCTTTCATTTGGGATGAGGTCAAAGATCGGCTCCAGATGTCGGGGCTCCGGCTGTCGGGCGGGCAGCAGCAACGGTTGTGTTTGGCGCGTGTCCTGGCGATGGAGGAGATGGAAGTGATTCTATTGGACGAACCCTGTTCAGGGCTGGATCCCATCTCCACGGCAAAGATTGAGGAGGCGCTGACAATTCTGAAGTCGCGATACACCATTATTCTTGTGACTAATAACACCAAGCAGGCGGCGCGGGTGGCGGATGAAACTGCCTTTTTTCTGTCGGGCGAGATGGTGGAATACGGGAACACTGAACAAATTTTTACGGTGCCGCGTGATTCGCGGACTAACGATTATGTGACGGGCAGGTTCGGATGAGCAGCGAGATGGTCATAACGGTTAAAGATTTGAATCTCTTTTACGGGGAATTCCAGGCGCTCAAAGATGTGCCTATGGACGTCAAGAGAAACCACATCACGGCGTTGATTGGTCCCTCGGGCTGTGGCAAGTCCACGCTGTTGCGTACGTTAAATCGGATGAATGACCTGATTCCCAGCGTTCGTGTGACGGGGTCGATTCTCCTGGAAGGGAAAAACATCTATGATTCCGGCACGGATGTGTGCGCCTTGCGAAAGCGTGTGGGCATGGTTTTCCAGCGCCCCAATCCATTTCCACTTTCAATCCATGACAATGTGGCCTTCGGATTGAAAGTAGCGGGTATGACTGATCGGTACCGGGTAAATGAGATTGTTGAGCGCAGCCTCAAGGCGGCGGCCTTGTGGGATCATTTGAAGGATAAGCTTGATCATCCCGCATTGGAACTGCCTTTGGATCAGCAACAGCGATTGTGCGTGGCCCGGTTACTGGCGGTGGAGCCTGATGTGATTCTCATGGATGAGCCCTGTTCGGCGCTGGACCCGATGTCAACCGGACGTATTGAGGAGTTGATGCTGGATCTCAAGGCGAATTACACGATCGTCATTGTGACGCACAACATGCAGCAGGCTGCACGAATCTCCGACTATTCCGGTTACATGCTTCTGGGAGAAATGATAGAATTTGGACAGACGGCGGGGATTTTCACAAGTCCGCAAGACAAGCGTACCCAGGATTATGTCAGCGGACGGTACGGTTGAGAGTGAGCAGAGAATTCTAGATAATATTTTTGTAAATTGTGTCCATAGAAAGGACCAGGCAATGGAACGGCATTTCGATGAAAGTTTACAGGCGTTAAAGCATCAGCTCATGAAGATGAGTGCGATGTCGGAGCTGATGATAGCGGATGCGGTCAAGGCGGTGGTTGATCGCAACGCGGCGTTGTTGGCGCCCGTCTGGCAGCGTGAAGAACAGGTCAATCATATGCAGATCGAGATTGATGAGACCTGTCTCACTCTGATCGCGCTGCATCAGCCGGCCGCTGGTGACCTGCGATTCATCATGGGGGCGGCCAAGGCAAATTCCGAGTTGGAACGTCTGGCTGATGAAGCGGTGAATATTGTTCAAAAGGCCGATCATCTATTGAAAGAACCGCCTTTGAAGCCGTTTAGAATCATTCCAGAAATGGCGGTCATCGCCCAGGGGATGGTACGTGACAGTCTCCATGCCTTTGTGAACCGAGATGTTGGTTTATCGCGCGAGGTATTGTTACGTGATGACCGACTGGATGATTTAAAGGATGCCATCTCCCAGGAAATGACGGAGTATATGACCAAGGATTCCGCGTCTGTTGCGCGGGCCTTGGACTTGCTTTTAGTCTCCCGCTATTTGGAGCGGATCGGGGATCATGCCACCAACATTGCCGAAATCACCATTTTTGTGGTTGAAGGCCGTGATGTTCGCCATCATGCCGACAGCAAAGTCCATCATCAGTAAAAAAAGGTTATTCCGTGTCCGGGTCTTTCAGGGCCGCCAGTTGATCTGCGATGCCGGTGCCAATCGGATTGATTTTTTTGCCTTCCAGGATTTTCGTAATGATGGCCTTGGTGTCGCTGGCGAAATCGCTTTTAAGTATCCATTTCAGAAAATTGGGATCGACTCGGGCGAGTTCACTGACCCGCTCGCCTTTCTTCTTTCCAAAATTAATGGCGATTTCACCGTTAACCCAGCGGAGCTTTCCGTCGCGATCGACCCAGGACGGATCGCGCAGGTCGCAATACTTATCCAGTTCATTCATGTCCCTGGGAAGATCCGGATAACGGGTGAACTGTCCTTCTAGTACCCGAACCGTAGCCAAGGCGTCGGCTTCCGCACGGTGACCTTCCAAAAACAACTCTCCGCAATAATGCTGGAGGGCCGCCTTGAGGTCACGGGGTTCCCGCTTATGGTAAATACGCTGGGCATCCACGAGTCGCCGCCCTTCCATGCTGAAATTGATGCTGGCGCGCAGAAACTCTTCGATCAGCATGGGAACGTCAAAGCGGATGATATTGTAGCCAGCAAGATCGCAGCCTTCCAGAAACCGGTAGATTTCAGCAGCCAGATCCTTAAAGAGAGGTTTTCCCGCCACATCAGCCTCCGTGATTCCATGGATCGCGGTGGATTCAGGAGGGATCGGGATCCCCGGACTGATGACGAAAGTGCGTACTTCCTGCAGTCCCTTAGGGGGGAGCAGTTTCACGATTGATAGTTCAATGATGCGGTCAGAACGCGGGTTGATTCCGGTTGCTTCGATATCAAATACGGCCAGCGGCCGGTCCAGTTGCCATTTAAACATGAATCCTCCAATTCGAGTCACCATACCAAGTGTCCTGAAAAAAGCAACGCAAGCTATTGACAGCAACGCGCCTTTTCGCCATTATCTCCGGCCCTGCAATGAAAGCAGGGTAAAGAGTTGGAGTACGATCATGTCGATGCATTCAAGTTTAAAGTCGGCGGATAAAATCGCCACCAAGCGTAATGTCCTCAAACGTTTCGAAAGAGTTGACCTCCTGCGCAAGCGCGGGAAGTGGAAAGAGGGCAACCGCGGACACGGGCTTCCAAAAACGAAGCCTGAGTAAGCTGGTTCGTCTTCAGAAATATCTTGCCTCCTGTGGCGTCGGATCCCGGCGTGCCTGCGAACAATTCATCGCAGACAGCCGGGTTTCTGTCAATGGAGCGGTCGTTTCTCAGCAGGGGGTTTCTGTTACCCCGGGAACCGACATTGTCGAAATGGATGGCCGGCAGGTTTTTCCCCAGCAGAAGCTCTATTTCATGCTCAATAAGCCTGGTGAGGTTCTCTGTACCTGCCAGGACACCCATGGGCGGCGGACATTCATCGATTTCTTCCCGGGCATTTCGGAACGCCTCTATCCGGTCGGACGTCTTGATCAGGATAGCGAAGGTCTATTGATTGTGACCAATGACGGGGAGTTGGCTTTGCGCTTGACTCATCCCCGGCATGAAGTTGCCAAAGTTTACCATGTCCGACTGAATTATCCTTTAACCGAAGCGGCCAGACGCCGAATGCTTTCAGGGATTGAGTCGGAGGGCGAGATGCTCCACGCGGAAGAGGTCAGCCCTGTTCCGGCGCGGCCGTCTGAATATCGCATTATGCTTCGGGAGGGACGCAAACGCCAGGTGCGGCGTATGGTGCGGGAATTGAAGCTCAGGGTGTTGACTTTACAGCGTGTTTCCGTGGGCTCCCTGACCTTGGGTTCCTTGCCTGTTGGAAAAGTAAGGGCTCTTTCACGGGTGGAGATCGAGGCCTTGTTTCGTGAGGCTGGCGACGGGGAATAGTTTTGTAGGGCCGCCGCTTGCGGCGTGCCACAAGGAAAAAAAGATGAAGATAACATGGATGGCATTGCTATTAGTGGCGGCGTTTTCTGTTGTCGCAGCGGAGCCGACAAATTTTCAAGTGCGGGTTGTGGCGGATGGTGTGAACTTGCGGGTCCGTCCGGACGCAGGGACTGAAGTCGTATCTCAAGTGCAGGAGGGTCAGCTTCTTTTCGTCGTGCGGGTGCAAGGCGACTGGTTGGGGATTCTGGCGCCAACCAATGCGGCGCTTTGGATTAAGAAACAGTATGTGAAGGACGGAAAAGTCGCGGGAGATAAGATCCGTCTGCGTTCCGGTCCTGGTATCAGTTATCGGGACGTGGGGACGGTTGCCCAGGGAGCGGTATTGAGTGAACTTGAAAGCCATGGTGAGTGGCTGAAAGTTGCGGCCCCTGCAGACCTTGTTCTATGGGTCAACCGGACAGTGGTGCAGCCTTTCGATGGAGGAACTCTCCCGGTTCAGGAACGGGAAAAGCCTGTTCCTGATGTTGAAAAAGTTGTGGTGTCGACAAATGCTACGCTGTCCAGGGAATTACCTGCCGGACTGAGCCGCGATGACCTGGCACCGGTGTTGGGGCAGGGGACTTTAGTTGAGTGGTCGGGGACAGTTGAGCGGGTTCCTCTGGCATTTTTCAGGGGGATGGATTACCGGTTGGTGACGATGCGCAATCAACAGAAAGTGACCTTATGCTATGTTCGGGGAAATGAGTTGCAGATGCCCTCATTGGTAGATCGGCGGATGAAGGTTAAAGGCCGGGAATATTGGCTGAATAATCAGCGGTATGCTGTTATTTACCCGGAGCTGATTACGCCTCTGACAGAGTAATACACTTTATTGATCGGGCGGCATTCTGCTTACGGATGTCCGTGGAATCGCTTGATCGTAACAGTGACTATTGATAGGGTGTTTTACATGAAGAGCCATGAGCATATCGACCAGCGCAGTCTTGCGCTTTCACGTTCCATTGTTGCGCTTATTGACGCAGATCCAGAGCGTAAGGGACTTCAAAAAGCGCGGGCCAATTGCGACCGGTGGTTAGCAGAGCATCCAACGCCGGTTCTTCGCGAATGGCAGTCCCTTCTCGCTCACGACTGGCTGACGATTCGAGTGTTGCTTCTTGATGAGGGGCAAGAAGGTCGGCGTTTACGCCAGAGCAGTCCCTTCTGTGGGATTCTTTCAATTCAGGAGCGATGGGAAATCTATCGCCGTTTTAATCATGAACCGAAAGCAGCTTGAGCATATTGTGCGGGCCAGTGGGAGCATCTCGGGCTGCCACGAGGTGGTGATCATTGGGAGCCAAGCTCTTTTGGGGGCCTGTCCGGATGCTCCCGCTGAATTGTTGATGTCCATGGAAGCCGATTTGTATCCGTCTGAAGATCCTGAGAAAGCGGAACTGATAGACGGTTGTATTGGCGAGTTGTCTCCATTCCATGAAACCTTCGGATATTATGCACACGGTGTGGGTCCGGAGACGGCCAAGTTGCCGGCAGGATGGAAAGGACGTCTGGTCAGGGTGGAGAATGAGAACACCGGCGGTACCATTGGTTGGTGCCTCTCGCCTGTCGATTTAGCAATCAGTAAACTGTTGGCAGGGCGTCCTAAAGATCTTGAATTTGTCCGTCAGATGGTGGTCATCGGCATTATTACCGAGCAAGCTATTCTGGCTATGCTCTGCGAACTAGCGCCGGGTGATGTCTCTATCTCCAAAGATCGTTTGCGATCTGTGCTGTTGGGAAAAACTTCCCTGAGTGATGGGGGAAACAGTGGTCCCAGAAAGCACTTGCTTTGATTACATCAGTTTATCTAGTCTCCCTGCTTCGCATGCGTAGGCGGTAAATGTAAATGTGGAAGGGTGGCAGAGTGGTTTAACGCGCCGGTCTTGAAAACCTCCAAACTGATTTTTCGGTGACAGTAGTTATCGTCAATAGAATCAATGCTATCAGGCACTTCATCGAAATTTCGATAGAGCTGCCGCAGGTGGTGTAAAGGCGAATAAGGGCGGGTTTTTAGTCATAAGGGAGACGAACCGCGTCCCAAACGCGTCCCACTCACAGAAATACATATTCCCTCTGATGCCATTGGATGAAATCGTCTTTTGGTGATAAAAAGGCACTCCGGTTCGTTTTTCAAGTTGAGTGGAATTTCACCTGAAAATAACACCGTGATTCCGGAGCGCCGGTGGTTCGATTCAGGCTCAATAAAGAGATGAAAGCCCGTGCACAGACCCGCAGTGCCTAACGCTTCATTGGTGCCGCTGCGCTTAACCCCCGTAATTGGCAAATGGCCGGTGCACTATGGCGCACCAACAATCAGAGGGGTCACTGAGGTTACTGCGCTGATAAGGGCATCTCCAGCGCACGTGTCTGGCAGTTCTCATTTATTTGGTGAGAGTATTAGTAAACACCCCCAATTTTACAGAAATGCCAATATTCTGAATGAATCAGCGTACTTTCGCTTTTATTCAGAAGCGTGGCCGCGAGGAAGAATGGTGCGATGTAACGATGGTGAGAGGGATTCACCGCTGCTGATACAGTTCGCCATCCCCATTACTTTACCCCCTTAGAACCCCCCGTACGCCTGCGCTAAACGTCCGTTACTGGCAGCTTGGCCAGGGCCACTGGGCCACCGACGACCGTTAACGGGGGCGTGGTGGGTTACCACATCTCCTGGGCCGGATCCGTTTCTAACCTCTGTTGTAGATCTGTTGGCATCATGGAGAAGAAATCCAACCCGGTCTCCTGTTCGATCTCACGGATACTCGTCAGGTACTGTTTAGCTGACTCGGTACCGTTTACGGTTTGGGGCATGATGAACGCCAGAACGCTGGGTCGTCCGGCCTCCTCCCTGATGATGATCTTAAAGCAGGCATCAGGTACGTCCTCGCCACCCCTGAGCCGGATGTGAGAGTGAAAGATAGGTCCATCAATGACCCAGATCTGCCGAAACCGCGGGGCGTACTCTTTGATCTCGGTCTGTTCCAACCGTTCCCATACCTGGCGGTTCAGGGCGGGACGTTGCGGGATAACGTTGCTCATCAGGAAGGTCTCCAGCTGGGCACAAGATTTTATTAAAAAGTTCATCGTGAAAAAAGCCATATTGCTTCCCGCTTAAATGGCGATGGGAGAGCGGCAACAGTTTGAACACTAAGCCGCAATACCCGAACCCTTGCTCTGACCCGTCCTAAGCCAGATTAATTGATTAAAAAGGCACCGGGAGGGGTTCTTGAGCATCCGGGAGCAATCTATGAGCGGGAGGAAAGGGGCGGGATGGCTCTGGCGGGACAAATCTACCCATCATGCCCTGGCAAATGAATAAACTTAGCCATCCCTCCCCGGTGCTTGACGGTACAGGAACTATTACGCTTCAAGAGTGATAATTGGGCAACAAATATAACTTGGTAATTACTACTACAGGGGCAACAATCAACACCATGAGTGAACAAGTTAAATCTCAAATGGATTGGGCGGCATGGTTGTTGCAAACCTTGGTCGGCTTTTTGATTGGTTCGGCATTAGGGTTCTCTTTGGCAACAGGTAAAAACTTTGCGATGTGGGCGATGGACGCTGAAATTGAAATGGCTATTTGTTTTATCGCTGGAATTGGACTGGTCATGGGGACTATTGCAACTCAGTTTTGTGACCGAGCTTGGCTGAGGGTTCTAAGCAGTTATCCTCCTGATGAAATTGAGCATAACGTTGCCAGCAGGATAATGTCGCTTGTCCTTGGTGTAGTTGGGGTGGGACTGACGATTGATGCAGTCTTGATAACCATGAAGGTGATCTGATGGGGGAAGCCCAACAATCCAGTCCAATGAGTAACTTATCCAATAATGGTGCAAAATCTGGAAAAGTCGCACGGGAAACATTGAGAGGCATAGCACTGTTTGAGGCCGCAAAGGGTCTTTTGGTTCTGTCTGCTGGATTTGGTCTGCTCTCGCTGCTGCACCGGGATGTTGAGGCGGTGGCAACCAGATTGATTAATCATCTCCATTTGCAACCGGGCAGGAAGTTTGTAGGGGTCTTCATCAATGCGGCCTCACAAGTGACGGATAAGGAGTTACTTGCATTGGCGGTAGTTGCCTTCATCTATTCAGCGTTTCGTCTTGTGGAGGGGTATGGTCTATGGAGGGAACGTGCTTGGGCAGAATGGCTTGCTCTAATCAGCGGAATGATTTACCTGCCGATTGAGATCTACAAAGTGGCGGCGAAATTGAATTGGGCGCATGTGTCGGTATTGGTAGTGAACCTTTTAGTGGTAGGAGTGGTTGCGAGGGTAATGTGGTGTTCCCGGAGTTCCAAAGAAGAACGGGGTATCATCCTTTCTGAACCTGAAAGCAGTGCTCGGAAGAACCTTACGGCAGATTGGTTGGCATGGTTCCTCCAATTCATCTTTGGTGCCGCCGTTGGGTTCTTGATGGGCTATGTCGTTATTTCAAGGCATACCCGATATAACTACTACAGCGGCGGTAGATGTTTTTTGCTTCAGCCTAGCGATGTTATACCGTTTCTTTTTGGAGCCTCTATTTGGATTGGTGCCATTGCCTCTCATTTCGGGGACAGATTATGGGTGGCGTACAGAATCTTTCCGAATGATAAAGTCCCCCAAAGCAAGTTCGGTAATTTCTGTTCAATTGTTGTAGGCATGATAGGGGTAGGATTGATGGTAGTTGCCGTAATGAGAACATTTGGATGGGTGGGGTAATCATGACCATAAAATCTAAACGCATTCATCTGTTAGAGCGGGACAACAGATTTACTCGCATGGAACCAGATGGAAAGGTTTGGGAAAGCGGATTCTGGGTAGTCTCTGAATCCAACGCCAAGAAACTCATCGGGGGCTCAATACTATTCCACAAGAAGCAAAATGAACCTTCATTCTTCGGCGGTATAATTTTAAAATTCCGCATTCAATATGATGGGAAGTATGAGGGGCGGGTTATTTTTGCCTTTGAATATCAAGCCGACCATCGGAATTTCATGGCTGAGGGACGGGGATGGAGCCAAGAGAAAAAGATTGTGCTGGATAAATGAAAATTCTCCTTAACTTTTAACGAGCTAAACAAGGATAATCATGAAATTCAGAATCAAACAAAACGTGGGCGGCAACTGGATTGGTTATGGACGGGTTTACCTATACTCTTCACCATTTGAAACGCCCGGATCCTTGAAACCCCCATACGTTCCGCTATTTGGGCATAGGATAACCCCTCTTTCCGCAATTTTAACGCCTTCTGGAGCTTCTCAGGGGCAATCTTTGGCCTTCCTAATCGGGTTCCATTGACTCTACGGGTTCGTTCTAGCCCGGCCTTGGTTCGTTCTGAGATCCTGATCTTCTCCTGCTTTGCCAAGGTTGATAGCAAACTAATGATGCAATCTTTGAAGATCCCAAGAGAGGAAAGGTATTGCTCGGTAAAGGAATGCCAAGCAACGCCATAGTCATCAAGGATAGTCAGATAGGCAATGGTCTTCCTTGAACCTTCCCTTGAAAACCGATCCAACGCCCAAAAGAGCAGCACATCAAACTCTTTACGGTGCGCCAACTGAAAGACCTTATCAAGCCCCTCCCGCTCCTTGGATGACTTACCGCCTGATGCGATATCGATAATCTCATCAATGACCTGCCATTCCTGTTTCTTGGCGTAGTCCCTGAGCTGGGCGATTTGGTTATCAGTCTCTTGGTCCCTTGTAGAGCAACGGGCATAAATCAAACAGGTCTGATTCGTCTTTGGGGCGGGTTCTATTTGTTCCAACGGCTTCTTTGTTTTCATACCTGTGTGATCCAGCAGGTGTGAAACGTGGGCAAGGATTATCTGTTAAATTAAACGACCGATAAATTTAACAGTAAAGAAGGGGGAAGGAATTGGCGGAAATGTTGAGAAATTCAGGGGGTAAATTCTGAACGTTAAATTTAACAGAGGAAATTGCATTCAGGACATTTAATGATCTGCCCAACCCCTTTGTCATCAATGGCGAGACGTTTGCGACAGTTCGAGCATATGAATAGAATGTCAGTCATAAAGAAAATTATTCTGCATTGATTTGCTATTGACGTTGTATTTAAACAGAATCACTCAACTTTCCATAACAACTCAATAACTCAAGTAAACGCTTTGCCGAATAGATGTCTGGGTTAATTCCTACAACCTTCAACAACAATGGTTCTGCCTCTTTGAATCGGCCAAGGCGAATGAGTAGTTGAGCTTTTCTTAGATAATCTAACTCGTACTTGTAAAAATCAGGGTCAGTTGCTGCGTTTAGATACGTTGATAAATCGCTGCATTCCACGATGCAGGTGCGACAGGTTTCTCCGGTCCCGTACTGCCAGTTACTCGGACATCACGGACAGCCAGATTTGTCGCTCAAGCGACAAACCCCGGTACTGTCAGGTTCTACCATCAGGCAGGCAGGTAGGCCAAAGCCATGGACTACATAATCTTTTTTTCATGGTTATAATAAGTAAGGAGAAATATTTATGAACCACAGAATACAGTTAGGCATGTCACGCTGCGTCCCCGCCTGCGCACAAATGATCCTTCATTGGGCCAGGAAGCCTGAGCCGTCGCAGCGTGTACTGTCCGCTGAAATGGGTACTACCCTAACGGGCGGTACCGACATGGAGGCGTTGAAGGTCTCGCTCAGTCGGCGGGGCATCAGCGCCTGGTACCCGGATCACATGGTTGCTCAGGGAGAACCCCAACAATCGCAGATACCCGTCGCCACCGTGCGTCGATTGATAGTCGGCCAACAGGATGTCCACCTTGTGCTTGTCGGCTCCGGTTGTCTCTTCCCGCCAGCCCTGCCCGTGCATGTGTCCACACAGCATGAGAAACACGTTCGGATTGTTCGTGAGGCCGTTAAAGATCGCCGATCCTTCGTGAGTCCAGCCTGCCTGAGCGGGGCGGGGAAAGAATCTGAAGCGCTATACCGCCACACCAAAACGAGCAACACCAATTCTAAAAAGGGGACATTCCTATTGTGCATTGACAGGTCCCGCTTTGCCATTGTCAGCTCAACTACAATGGCGGTAGTCTTTAGGAATGAAGATAAGACTGATATTCCTTCTTGTTTCTTGCCTGGCGCCGGTCTGGGCGGCGGATGGGCCGCCAGCCGCGGAGCGGAAGCTCGTGCCGTCATTCGAGCCCGGGACCGTCCAGCCTGATCTCGACCGGCCGCCGGTCCATGTGTCCTACGACATGCCGATGGACGGATTTGTGGCCCTCGACATTCACGACAAAGCCACCGGAAAACTCGTTCGCCGGCTGATCGGAGAGACCTTCCGGAAACAGGGGAGCGTCACGGAAGACTGGAATCTGATGGATAACAACGGTCAGCCGGTGCTGCCGGGCGCCTACACTTGGAAGGCTATCGCGCGGCCGCCCTTCAAGCTTACCTACGAGACCAGCGTGTACAATGCGGGCATCCCGGCCTGGTTCGCGCCGCCGCCCGCCAAGGGTGGCGGGAGTTGGCTGGCGGATCACACCATGGCCAGTCACATCGCGGCGCAGAAGGACCGGCTTTGGATCACCGCACCCTGTGCCGAGAGCGGCAACGCCATGATCGCCACCGATCTGAATGGTGTGAAGGAGTGGGGCGCCGGCATGGAGGCCTTTGGATTCGAAGGTCCCTTCAAAGTGGCGGCCGATGAACGCTGCGCTTATGCCGTCACCAAGAAGATGATCTGCCGCGTGGATCCGGCGCGCGAATTTGCGTTTCGCTCGGTTTTCGGAATTCCCACCAGCACGCCCTCGCTGCCGTGGCAGGCGTCAGGGCAACCGCAGGAGGGGCGGGGCGGCTTGGCTGTCCGCGGCGGCAAGCTCTATCTCTCAGTGGGGGCCTCTTCGTCGCTGCTGCGCTCCAGTTTCATCGCGGACCTCATCGACCCCGCGCGCTGCCAGCCGATGGGTTACCTCTACAAGGGGCACGGCAAGCGGACCGGTCGGAACGACAAGAACTACGCGTTCGACGCCTATGATGAACTCATGCTGCTATACGCCACGTTCTTGTGCGAGCGTACGCCCGCCAGCACGCCGTCCTATCCCAACTACGATCTCAACAGCACCACCGAGGCGGGGCTGGGTCCTGCGCCCAGCAGCGGCCCGTTCAAGGGCTCGGTCGTTGTGGCGTTCAAGGAACCCATCACGGTTAGTTCCATCACAGTGCCGGACGGCGGCATCCAAGTGCTGGCCATGAGGCCCGGACGCACCATGCCGGCAAACGACGCCGAGGCCTCGGCCAGTGCCGTGGATGTGAACGGTATCGACAATATCAGGAACACAGCCCCCGATACTCTTTTCGAGGCATTCACGGAAGACGCCGGCATGAGCGAGGACTGGATCGCGCTGCCGGGAGCCGGTACACCGGGCCGGCCCGCCATCGTCACCGCGCCAGCGGGTGGGATCAGGACCGCTGCGTTGCGTTTCAAGGTCAAGCGTCTGTCCTACGCCCTGATCATGAACCACCGCTTCGAAGACGTGGCGCCCAAGGGCAAGTTGCTCTTCCGCGAGGGTGCCGCCAACCGTTCCGGCGGCTGGGAGGTCGACCGCAAGCAGACCGCGATCACGGAGTCAAGGCCCGCCGTGGCGGCGTTGGTTTGGACGGAGAAACAGCAACTCCGCGGGCTTTCCTTCATCCGGCCTCCGGGCGGACAAGAGAACACCCACTGCCGCTTCACGATCGATATGTGGGTTGGCGCCCAGGCCCCCGACCCGGTCAAGGCGCTCGAAGAAGAGGACTCCTGGCGTCAGGTGCGAGTCGTGGACTACGCGCATATCCCCATGCTCTACCAGGTCGACTTCGGCGGAATCGTCGAAACGGCCGGATTGAGGGTTCGCGTTCAAGACATCCCGGCACGAGACGGTTTTCACGCCGGCTTTGAGAGCCTCGTGGCTTACCACCCGATCGGCGGCGACCCGACGAACCTGCCGCCGGATCTCTGCCAACGTGTCACAGAGTTCAAGCTCCCGCCGGCGGATGACGACAAGCAGGCGGCGGAACTCGTTCGGCACATCCCAATGCCGAACGCAGGCGACCTGGCGTTCGACGCCAAGGGTATCCTCTATTGCGTCGCCGGACGGGAGATCGTCACCGTGCCGCTGGGCGAGGGCGAAAAGAGCCGCGTGGTGATCGGCCAGGACAAACTCGAAGCCCCGTTGGCCCTGGCATTCGGCACGAACGGGCTGCTCTATGTGACCGACAACGGTCCCAAGATCATCAAGGCGTTCAATGCGGTCACAGGCGCGCAGGTGTTCACCATCGGCACTCCCGGCGGGCTCACGTGGGGTAAATGGGATCCCAGTCGTCTCGAGTGTCCGAGCGGTCTTGCCGTGGACAGCCTCGGACGGGCGTGGGTGACTGACTGGTGCTGGACGCCCAAACGTGTCCAGCGTTTCAGCGCTGACGGGAAGCCCGATAAGGAATTCCTGGGGCCCACCCAGTATGGCGGCGGCGGCACCATGGGCTCCCGGGACCGGCGCTTCATTTACTACTGTGGCATGAAGTTTGTCATCAACTGGGACGACTACTCCTGGAAACTCGACAGCCGGCTGGGCCCGGTCTATGCGGATCGGACAGTCTACTGGAAGGACAAGCGCTACCTGGTGGCTCCGACCCCGGGCGTTGGCCCCATAG
>Ga0118677_10010364_pt1 | contig 14273 bp, 13 predicted proteins | sample AliMusrvi5mmetaG_FD_86154 | JGI IMG/M metagenome (GOLD analysis project Ga0118677, IMG submission 86154) | reverse complement strand
ATCCGCGCAACTTCGCCAATTGCTCGCAAAACCGCCCGAGGATGGTTTCGAGATGCTCGTAGGCGGCATCGGCCATTTGCGGGCATCCGTAGTCCAGCCCCGCCCTGGCCGCGTCGGATTTGTGGGCGCACATTTGGGCTTGGTACTCGTCGATTGAACCCTTGATGTGGATGCGTTCCACCAGCACTTCCCTCGTCTGTTGCGGACGCAGCAAACGGGCGATGCCCTGGGCTTCTTCGGCTTTTGCGCTTCCGAGTCGATAACGACCACCGGCTTGGGAACCGATACCGGTGGAGGCAGCGGCTCGGAAGGTGGTGTGACGGGCTTGGGTGGCGCCTCTTGTACGGGCGGAGCGGTCCGCCGGGGCGGGGGCTGCTTTTCCTTGTGGAAAGGGAAGTGAATGCATGCCGTTAAAAGCAACGGCAGCAGCAACACAGCGCTCCTGGCAGGAATCCTCATCCCGCAAGCCCTTTCTCGATTTCGGTACTCACCGGCTGAAGATGCCGGCGTCCCCAATCCGCGGCGGCTAGAGGAATTCGAAGCAGGAACTCCGTGCCACGGTCTGGTCTCGATTGTACTTCGATGCTGCCATGATGCAACTGAAGAATTCGATAGGTCATGGCCAAGCCAATTCCGCTGCCCTCGTTGCGGGTGGTGAAGTAGAGATCGAAGATCTTCTCCTTGATTTCTTCGGGGATGCCGGGCCCCTCGTCGGCGATGCGCAGCACGGCGAATTTTCCTCCCGGCGACGAAGGGAACTCCTCTTCAAGCACCACGTCCAGTTGGCCGCCGTCGGGCATGGCCTGGGCGCCGTTCTGGATCACATTGAGCACCGCCTGCTTCAGCAAGTCCGCATCCACGTTGGCCACCAGGGGCATTCCCGGCATGCGGCTGATGAGGGTTACATTGCGCGTCGAAAGCTCTTCGGCGGCCAGCGCCAGTATGTCGCCGATTACCGGACGCAGGTCCTGTTCGCGCAGCTTGAGGTCTACGGGCCGAGAGAAGTCCACCAGCATCTGCACCACGCGATCGAGGCGGTGAATCTCCGCGTCGATGACTTCGAGGTGGCGCAACCCGGGGGCGTTGGCGTCGCCGAGTTTTGTCTTCAGCAGCTCCAGATGCACGACGATCGCGTTGATGGGGTTCTTTACTTCGTGGCCTACGCCGGAGGTGAGCCGGCCGATGGCCGCCATGCGGCGCGAGAGTTCGAGTTCCGACTCGATTCTCTCCACCGATTCCAGGTCGTGCAGGGTCACCAGTGCGCCCAGGCCCTGGCCCGTTCCCTGGCTCGTCTTTTCGTCGCGGATAAAATGCAGCGATGCCTGGATGCGCCGGCCCATTTCAGTGCGAATCTCCTCAAGCGTCACACTGACGCCGGCCTGGAAGGCTTCTCCCAGGGCGAGGCCCAGCACCGTGGAACTGTCGAAGATTTCAACCGCATGAAGGCCGAGGACGCTTTCCTTTTGGACGTGCAGAAACCGCCGCGCCGACTCGGAGACCAGCACTGCCTGCCCGTCGCCTGAAAAGAGGAGGATGCCGTCCTGAAGGTTGCCGAGGATCTGGTCGAGGTTCTCTTTGAGCGCAGAGAAGACCTCCTCGACATTTCTCATGCGCTGACCGATGCGTTCAATCTTGTGGGAGACGCGCGTTGCCAGTTCCTGTGCGGGAGCCTCTTCTTCCTCGGTAACGGGCGTTCCGGCAGAGGTCCAGTAGTCGAGTTGCTTGCTGATCTGCTCCATGGGGCGCAGGGCCAGGTTACTCAGCAGGAAGGCAGCCACCAGGGCGGTGCCCAGCGCAAATCCCATCAACGTGAACGCCTCGCCCAACCACGGCGCATAGACGGCGCGCAGCAGTGTGGTTCGCACCCCCACGTGGACTGAGACGAAAGGCTGGCCGTTGCGCTCAAGGGGCACCACTACATCAAAGACGCGCGGCTGGCCAAAGACCGTTTGCATCAGCTCGATTGGTCTTGCGTTGAGCAGTTGGCTGTAATTGGGGCGCGGAGGCAGAGGCTTGTCTTCGTTTTCGGGATTGGTGCTGAGCAGCGTGCTTGCCTGGCTGTCGGCGATGTTGATGTCGTACACCGTGAGCGAATAGCGGTTGACCGAGTCGATAAACGCCTGCAGAGGCGCATCGCTTCGCACGGCTTCAGCGGTAAGGTTGCGTAACTCGGAGGGATTGTTGGGATCTACCTGCCGGTCTTTGAGGCCCGCCTCGAAGGCTCTCATGAGGGCGAACCGGACTTGGTTGGCCACCATGCGGTTGGTGTCGTAGGTCTGCTGAACCGCGGCATGGAGCAGTTGGGTGACGTACACCAGCGACAGCACCCCGGAGATGAGAAACACCAGGAAGGTGATTGCCAGGACGAGTTTTGTCTTCAGGCGCATGGGCTAGGGTCTGATCGCACTACTGGAGTGGCTCGTCGCCCGCAAGGCGGTACTCCTTGAGCTTGTTATGCATGGTTTTCAGGCTCACGCCGAGGATCTCGGCGGCCCGGGTTTTATTTTGCCCGGTGACCTCAAGCGTGCGCAAGATCAGCATGCGTTCCGCCTCATCCACGGTGGTGCCCACAGGCACCGCAACGATGCTCGCGTCCTGCGGCTGGGCGGCATGCGACTGCGTTTTGCCAAAGCCCGGGGGCAGGTGCCCGGCATCCAGTGGCGCCCCATCCTGGCACAGGATGACCGCCCGCTCGATTGTGTTGCGCAACTCGCGCGCGTTGCCCGGCCAGTCATGTGCCATCATGCGGTCAAGAATTGACGCTGCCACGCCTGCCACCTTGCGGCCGTGCTTCTGGTTCATCTGTTCCAGCATGGCCTCTGCCATGGGGGCCAGGTCCTCAAGATGCTGGCGCAGCGGCGGCAGGTGGATGTTGAAGACATTCAGGCGGTAGAAGAGGTCGGCGCGCAGATGGCCCTCGGCCACGGCCATGCCGGGATCGCGGTTGGTGGCGGCGAGCACGCGAACATCCACGTCCTGCTCGGTGCGCGCGCCCAGCCTGCGGAGCTTGCGCTCTTCAATGACGCGCAGCAGCTTGGCCTGGGTGCCGGCGGGCATCTCGCCGATCTCGTCCAGCAAAAGGGTGCCGCCATTGGCCAGCTCAAAGCATCCGGCTCGCCGCTCGACGGCTCCCGTGAAAGCGCCCTTCTCGTGGCCGAAGACTTCACTCTCAATCAGCGTTTCAGGGATTGCCGCGCAGTTGACGGCGACGAAGGGCTTGGATTTGCGCGGGCTCAGATCGTGCAGGGTGCGCGCCACCAGTTCCTTGCCGGTGCCGCTTTCGCCGGTGATGAGCACGGAGACATTGGAAGGAGCAATCTGCTCAATGAGCCCGAAGATCTCGCGCATGGCCAGGGAACTGCCCACCATGGAACCCAGTACGCCGGTCTCGCGCAGCCGCCTGCGCGCCACTTCAAGCTGAATCTCCGTATCGCGCTGACGGGTGGCATTGGCCAGAATCGTGCGCAGCCTTGTGGAGTCAACGGGTTTCTGCAGAAAGTCGTAAGCGCCCAGCTTCATGGCGTCGACGGCCAGTTGAATGGAGCCCATGGCGGTGAGCACTACCACGGCCAGGTTGGCATTCAGGCCCGAACCCGCATCGGAGAGCTTGGTCAGCAGGCCGATGCCATCCAGGCGCGGCATTTTCAGGTCGGTGACCACGATGGCCGGGTCCCAGGCCAGAGCCTTCTCCCAGCCTTCAATGCCGTCACGTGCCGTCTCGGTCCGGTAACCCCAGCCGGAGATCAGCTCTGCCAGCCCCATCAGCGCGTGGGGCTCATCTTCAACGATCAGGACCTTGACGCCATTCTCCATGGGGCTTCCCGCTTCCGTCGCAAATTTCGTACTACCATGAGGCAAAGGCGCTTCAGCCCACTTTTTCTGTCAGCTCAGCCCAGCGGGCGTAAAGAGTGTCATTCTCATGCTGTGCCGCGTCCAGTTCTTTCAGGGCTGCCTGGAGCGCTAAAGCATTGGATGCAATCTCCGGGTCATCGACGCTTGCGCGGGCTGCTGCCAGCCGGGCGTCGGAGTGCTCTACCCGTTCTTCGATGGCCGCAAACTCGCGGGCTTCAAGATAGGATAACTTCTTTTTGGCGCTTGAACCCGCATCGGACCCGGTTCGCTGTCCGGGGCTGGAGCCGTCTGCCCGGCGCTGCTGCTTGCCTTGTTCCGCCCCATTCTGCTCGGACTGGTCCTGCTCTTTGAGCCAGTCTTCCCACTGCGCGTAGTCGGCAAATCGCCCGGTGTGACCGCGACCGTCAAGGCCCAGCACGGTTGAAGAGACGCGGTTAAGCAGGTAGCGGTCGTGGGTCACCAGCACCAGCGCTCCGGGAAAGTCGAGCAGGTTTTCTTCAAGGATTTCCAGGGTCGGGATGTCCAGATCGTTGGTCGGCTCGTCGAGCAGAAGCACATCGGCAGGCTCCAGCATCAGCTTGGCGATGAGCACGCGCGCCCGCTCGCCGCCGCTGAGGTTGCGCACCGGCTGATTCAACTGCTCGCTGGTAAACAGGAAGCGCGCCGCCCAACTGGCCACATGCACCACGCGTCCCTGGTGGATGATGGAGTCGCCCTCCAGAGCCAGGGCGCGGCGCAGGGTGAGCGTTTCGTCCAGTTCGCGCATCTGGCTGAAGTAAACCATGCGCAGCGCATCGGCCCGGCGAATGGTTCCCTCGGCTGGCTCAAATTCGCCTTGCATCAGGCGAAGCAGGGTGGTTTTGCCGCTGCCGTTGGGACCAACCAAGCCTACTTTCATGCCCGCGGTGAGAATGAAGTTTAGCCCGGTAAGCAAGCGGCGGGGGCGCCCTTCATTTTCTAGACCGGGCTCCGTGGAAGAGGGCACATCGCAAGCCACATTTTTGAACTCCACCAGCCGCTTGGTCTTGCGCTGGCTGGCTTCGAAGTCGATGCCGGCGGTGTTGACGGTGGTTCGCGAGTCCATGGCTGCCAACTGGCCAATCATGGCGTTGGCCGTGTCGATGCGCGCCTTCGATTTCGTGGTCCGCGCCTTGGGGCCTCTCCGAAGCCATTCAATTTCGGTGCGGACGCGGTTGCGCAGGCTCTCCTGCTGACGGCCCTGCGACTCGAGATAGGCTTCCTTCTCTTCAAGAAAATGGCTGAAGTTGCCCTTCACCCGCAGTAGCCCGTCGGCGTATACGCGATTGAGCTCGATGATCTCGCTCGAAGTGCTTTCAAGAAAGTAGCGGTCGTGGCTCACGGTAACGGCAGCAAATGGAGAACTGGTAAGCAGCTCTTCAAGCCACTCGATGCCGGCAAGGTCAAGGTGGTTGGTGGGCTCGTCCAGCAGCATCACTTCAGGCGCGGAAACCAGGGCCTCGGTAATGGCAAGCCGCTTGCGCCAGCCGCCGCTGAGCGAGGCGGCCTCAGCCTGTAGATCGAGAAAGCCTGCCCGCCCGGCCAGTTCGCGCAGCCGGCCTTCGCGCTCAGTCTCCGTTCCATGCGAGCCCGCCAGGGCATTCTCAAGAACCTTGCGGATGGTCAGGCCGGCGGCAAAGCGCGAGTCCTGCGGCACGTAGGCTGCACGCGCGCGCTTGCGAACGGCCACTTCGCCAGAATCCGGCTCAACCTGCCCGGCAAGAACCGCAAGCAGAGTGGACTTGCCCGCGCCATTGGGACCGATGAGGCCAATGCGTGCGCCGTCCTCCACAGTGAGCGAAATATTCAGGAACAGGGGCTTGGCGCCGAATTGCTTGGTCACGGACTGGGCATTGAGAATCGGGGGCATTTTTATCCTTCTCTCTAAATCTACAGGTTCTCGGCGTTAAGAACCTGAATGACAAAGACCTTGCCGGAGCCGGCGCGCGAATCCCTGGCGTGAAAATACCCGCGCTCTTGCCAAAGGGATCGGAAACCCGGCTGGTGGTTAACGCCGCGTTGAATTGCCGCTCTGACGTTTGCGAACTCCATCTCAAGCTCTGACATACAAAAAAAACGAAATCATTCACAGGGTCGCTTTTGCGTAGTAGACTGCGACAGTCACCAGCGGCGCACGCACTTCCCCTATACGTCAGGCTCCGCAAAAGACGCAATACCCGCACGCGTCCCCAAAACTTTCACCAACTGAGAGGTCCCCCCATGCGAGTTACTCGACTCAGCAAGTCCCGCCCTGTCTCGACCACGGTTCGTGCAAACCGCCGTCCAAGTATCGTGCTCAGCCTCTTCTCCGCGCTGCTGTTAACCGTTGGCGCGGTTGCAGGGTTTGCCCAGAACGCCGCCCAGGCTCTGAATTACACCTCGATTGTGGTTTTCGGCGACTCGCTCTCCGACACCGGCAACGTGGCAAACCTCACCCAGGCCAAGTATGGGTTTCGGGTTCCGGGCGCTGCGGCCGACTATACCGACGGCCGGTTCACCGATGGGGCCGACACGCTGCCGCCTGCCGAAAACTACTTCGGCGTGTGGATTGAGCAACTGGCTGCATCGCTGCCGGCCAAGCCGGTGATTAAAGACTCGCTCGACGGCGGGACGGACTATGCGTACGGCTTTGCCACCACCGGCAAAGGCACCGGGCTATTCACCTTCGGACCTTCAAACGTTTACTCAGTCGACGTGAAGAACATTGGCCAGCAGATTACCGACTACCTAGCCACGCACCCCAAAATCACCAGCAAAACGCTCTTTGTGGTTTGGGGCGGCGCCAACGATTTGATCCAGGCCACCTCGCAAGACGACGTGATCGACGCGGGCATCAATCAGTCTCTCAACATTCAACGTCTTGTTGATGCCGGGGCTACGCAGTTCATCGTTCCCAACCTGCCTCCGCTGGGGGCGATTCCACGGCTTAACGGCTCTGCCGCCACATCGGTTCCGGCAACACAGGCAGCCGCGCTTTACAACGAAGTCCTCACCCTGGGCCTCGCGCTGATTCACGACTTCAATTCGCGCCGGCACCTCCACATTGCCGAGCTTGATGCTTTTTCCCTTTTCAACCAGATCATCGCCGCACCGGCAACTTACTCTTTCGCGAATGTGACTGCCAGTTCGCAGGGTGAGCCGGTCGATCCGGATACTTACTTGTTCTGGGACGATCTGCATCCTACGACCCACGGGCATAACGTTCTGGCCACCACCGCGGCTAAACTGCTGGCCCGGAATGCGGCTGCCGGGAAAGCGCTCTGCGCGGCGGGAGAGGCCTGCACGGTTTCAAAGTAGATTGCAAAATATGGCTGGTGTCTTGAGGGCCTCCCGGCCCTCAGAGACATCGCCAAACCTCGGAATCTCCGTTGCCGCGCGCCGGTGAGGGATGCAGGCCTAAACTGGAGCCATGCTGGATTACGAAATTTCTGCCAACGAAGCGGCGATTTTGCTGAAAGAAAAACAGGCGAGGCTTATCGATGTTCGAGAGCCCTGGGAGTTCGAGACAACCCGCATTGACGGCAGCCTGCCCATGCCCATGGGCGAGGTGGCTGCCCGCGCCCACCAGGAACTGGAGCCGGACGAACTGCTGGTGGTGTTATGCCATCACGGCATTCGATCGATGAACGTGGCCGTCTGGCTGCGCGGCCAGGGGTTTGAGCAGGCGCAGTCGGTGCGCGGGGGCATTGATGCATGGTCGGTTGAGGTCGATCCGACGGTCAAGCGCTACTAGGTCTTCGCCCCTTTCGCTTCCTGGTGACATTGAGTGTTGCGGAATCCCAGGTCTCAGGACCGAGACCTGGGGCACCCGACCCCAGCACAAGATCAACGATTCGCAGAATTGGAATCGGCACCGTTTCAGTGGTTTGCGGTTTGGGCCGGGCGCGCCTCAACGGTCTATACTCGGTTCTGTCTGTTTTTTGAAGGGAGTTTTCCGATGTCTTCGTCCGCCGTAGCTTACGCCAAAAAGAACCATTCCCGTTTTCTCGATGAACTCAAGGCCCTGTTGCGCATTCCTTCTATCTCCACGCTCCCTGAAAACAAGGACGATTGCCGCCACGCCGCTGAGGTGCTGGTGGCCGAACTGAAGCGCATCGGCATGGAAAATGCGCGGCTCATCGAGACCGAGGGCCACCCGCTGGTTTATGCCGATTGGTTGAAGGCTGCAGGCAAGCCGACCGCGCTGATCTATGGGCACTATGACGTGCAGCCTACCGATCCGATCGAGGAGTGGCTGAGCCCGCCCTTTGAACCCACCGAGCGCGATGGCAACCTCTACGCCCGCGGCTCAGCCGACGACAAGGGGCAGGTGTGGGCGCAGATCAAGGCGTTGGAGTCGCTGATGGCCGCCAACGGCGCTCTGCCACTGAACGTGCGCGTCCTGCTGGAGGGCGAAGAAGAAGTTGGCGGGGAGGGAATTGCCAGTTTTGTGGCCTCAAAGCCGCCCGAGCTGAAGGCCGACTTTGCGCTGGTCTCGGATACCGAGTTGTTTGCTCCCGGCCTGCCCACCCTGTGCGCCACCGCAGGGGAAACCGACACCCCCTCTTTTCAGCCCTACTGACACCGGCTGACATACGCGTTCCACGCCACGATCCCGCCGCTGCGGGCAGCCTCTCCAGTAAACCCGCAAAGCCTGATTCCGTTCGTAGAAAGACGCACGTGGTCGCATCGCTTCAGCTTTTGCGCGTCTGACCAATCTGGCGCTAACCCACCGCGAGACTTTCCTCGACTGGAAACTTTGGCAAAAAACAGCACCAAGTACCAATTCCGCATTCAGGCTCGGTACACCTTGGAAGCCTTACGGGTGCTTGCGCAGGTAGGGCGCGGCGAGCACGGTATTATCGGGGATGCCGCCGCCGCTGCAGCGCACCCGCAGCGCGCCGGCCATGGCGTGCGAATAATGCTCCACCATCAACGGGTGCAAGCCGGCGGCGAGCTGCAGCTTGGCCGCCGTGCCGCCCATGATGAGGTTGATCTCGTCCTGCGTCAGCCAGTCGCCCACCCGGTCGATGGTGCGCAGGCCCCAGCCGTAGAAGTCCGGCTGGTAGGTGGGGATGGCCGGCCAGTCCTTGTAGCCGAACATCATCGTGGACATGTGCTCGCGGTATTCGAGCATCTTGAGCGGCGGGCCCCACTTCTCCACCCCGCGGCGCACGATGTGCTGCGGCACGTTGCCGTAGTCGTGGCCCCAGGTGAGCCGGGCCTCGATCCGCAACCGCCCGCAGTCAAAGCGCCGTCCGGGCTCGAAGAGGTCTGCGCCGAGGAGCGGTTCCCGGCTGGAGACAAATACGGGGGCTCCCGTTTCGTTCCGCAACCGGTCGAGCGCTTGGATATGGTCGTCATGGGTGTGCGTGATGAAGATGCCGCAGAGAGTCAGGTTCTTGGCGCGCAGGGCTTCCAGGATGGCCGTGCAGTCCGCCCCAGTGTCAAACACGGCGGCGAGGCCGCCCGGAGCATCCCATACAAGGTAGGCATTCACGCGCATTCCGCCATAGGCGGTGCTGAAGGTGGCCAGGCGGGGAAGCGTCACGGAGGCGGGTTGGTAATCGGGCAGCGCCACCAAGGCTTGTGGGCCAAGCCCCAGGATGGGTGCGAGCTTGCGCAGCGACTCGGCGTTGTAGCGCTCCTTTTTAACGCTCGCCAGCTCCTCCTCCGCGATCCCGGCGCGCGAGGCGAGTCCGCGATCAGAGAGCCCCAGCCCGCGCTGCGCTTTGCGTAGAATGTCCGAGAAATTGTCTTCCAGGGGAATGGGCATGGTTTTGATTGTTTTGGAAAGAGAAGGGGCAGAAAATCCGAGTTTGGTAGGGAACTAGTGCCCGCAGGCACCGCTGCATCCGCAGCCGCCACCCCCATCGCAGCCCGCGGGGCGCGTGGGTTGCGCGCTCTTTTGGAGAATCCCGTATCCGCCCGAAATAATACGCCGTACCGGAACGCCCGTTTGAGGATGGTGTGTGAGCGCCTCGTCCCTCATGCTTTGTTTCACCTCAAACCGGGTCGGCGAGGATTCCTGCGTTTCATAAATGTAAGTCGGCATATCCTGGATGACTATTGCGTTAATAATGGCGTTTCTGCAAGCTTCGCCATGTGCTATCTTTCCGCAAATGCAAAATACAAGGCGGGCGCGGAAGAAAGATCCATTCGATAGAACCGCCAGTCACGATTGCATAGTTAGAGCCCTTATCATCGGAGGAATATTCCTGCCATTGGGTGGTTGTATACGGTTGGTAATACTGGCCAGTATTCGTGCGTCCATAGTTGCATACCTATAAAAATAGCTTGCTAGATACCTATTTGTTTGTCATAAAAATCACTTATGAAGCACCCGAATGTACGTATTGCCCGCCTCAAAGAAATGATTGCTCTTGAGGAAAAACGCTCTGATTTGCAGACCCATGTCACTGCAATCAACGAACGGCTTTCCGCCATTCAGAACGAACTTTATGGATCTACCGCCAGTCGCGCGTTCCTGACACAAGATCGGCGTGTCGCCGCTCCCAAGAAGGCATTGAAGCTCCGGCGCAAGAGCCGTGGCGAACTGAAGGGGCAGATTTTGGAGGTTCTGCAAGCCACCGGAGCCACTGGCACTAGCGTGAAGGAATTGGCTGCCCGCATTGGGGTGAAAACGGCCAATGTGCATTCGTGGTTTAGCGCGAATATCAAGAAGATCGCCGGGCTTAAGAAGATTGGCGAAGCGCGCTATGCTATCAACGGCGCCGCGGGAGTGTTGGCGAAGCCTGCCAAGAAAGCCAAAGGCACGAAGAAGGTTAAAGGCGTAGCAAAGGTCAAAGTGGTCAAGGTTGCGAAGATCGTCAAACCTGCCAAGAAAGCCAAAGGTGCAACGTCCCGCGCCGGGCGCGGTGCGTTGAAGGAGCAGATCCTCAATGCGTTGACGAAGGCCGGAGACAAGGGGATCACCATTAAAGATCTTTCCGCACAGTTGAAAGCCAACTATAAAAACATCTATATTTGGTTTGTCACAACCGGCAAACGGATCGCCGGGATCAAGAAAGTCGGCCCTGCCCAATACAAGCTGGAAGCGGCCGCTTAATTCCCTTTTTAGTTTCTTTTAACAAGCCTTGTGGATTCTTTTCCACAAGGCTTTTTCTTTATCTATCCCCAGAGTAGGGGCATTGCTGCTGTGCAACTCGTTACACAGAATTCGCAGGTTGAAATGACAGGGGGAAATGATAGACGAGGAGAATACACAATTTTATGAATGGACGCTATTTTACGTTTGTGACCGTGGTGAGGGTGAACCAAATCGAGGTCGCGCGGGATCGGAATGAGGGGGTTGATGAGGCGGAGCAACACACCGTCGAAGCCGTGCGGGCGATTCGCGCTAACTTGGAGAAGGCTTTTCCCGGAGCGCGGATGACGTGGGCCTTCAGTTGGCTGGCGTTGCAGGATATGCGTGAGAATTATGTGGCGATTCGCGCGCAGGTGGCGGAGTACCAGAGGCGTTTGGGGGACGAGGTGACGTTTTTGCCGGGTGCCTATTTCGCGCCGATGTATAATAGCCGCGAGCAGGTGAACCGCGACTTGCATGACGGGCTCGCGTTGGTTTCGAAGATGGTCGGCAATGGCTACAGGCCCAAGAGTGTGGTTGCGGGCTATCTCGCGGCGGAGAACATGCGCTATCTGGCGCAGGAGGAGGACATTCACGTCTGCCAGGGGACGATTTGGAGTCAGTATGGCATCGACAATGGGGATGGCGACGGGTCGATTGTGTATCCCTACTATCCCAGTCGCGAGCATTTCTGCAAACCTGCGCAAAGCGCGGAGGATTTCATCGACTGTGTATGTCTCGATGGCTGGACGTGCGATTTTCTCGCGGCGCGGCGGGTCGGTTGGGCCGAGGGGTTCAACAGCCGCCTGGGCTTGGGGCCGATTGAGACGCTCATGAATCTGGGACCGGAGGCGGGGCTCGCGGAACAGATTTTTACCACGGGGCTGCATTTTGACGATGGATTCCAGCGCAATGGCTTTGCCTGGGTGACGGCGAATTGGGAGACGTCTTTGGGCGTCGGTACTTTTCACCATCTGCTCGCCTATGGCGCCGAGGTGCGGCGCCGCTGGCCGGATGTGCAATGCGTCAGCATGGGCGAGTTTGGCGAATTATACCGCCAGCAGCACCGGGACAACAGCCAGATGGATTATCGTTTCGTGGAGCGGGGCAGCGGGATCTGCGGCTCTGACAAGAATCTGGAAATCCGCTGGTTTATGAACGGGGATTTTCGCCTGGCCTTGTTGCGCGACTGGACGGTTGCGGGGCCGGAAGTCGTCATTGATTTCACCCGCTACGATCTGAAGGCCGAGGAACCGCAGAGCCTGGGGCGCAACTGGAGCCTCATGAACCGCATTAACCAGAAAGGGACGCGCCCCCAGGATAAGCCGGTGCTCCTAAGCGAGCTTGCGGACGAGGATCAGGCGATCATTCGCAGAAGGTTGCCGGAGTTGTTTGCTGCAGGCTGTTAATACCGATAGGGCTCGGGCAGGGTGAAGGCGTTGCGGATGACGTTTACCTCGATTTGTTTCCCCGCGATGCGGACTTCGACGATGTCGAAGCGGTAGTGGATGTCCGGGTTGTCGAGCAGCTTGAGCCAGGCGAGCGCGCCCCGCGCGATGAGGCGTTGCTTGGGCAGGGTGACGGCTTGCGCCGGAGTGCCAAACGCCTCGGAGGTGCGGGTTTTGACTTCGACGAAGACGAGCGTGTCGTGGTCGCGGCAGACGAGGTCTGCTTCGCCCCCGTGGGGCGCGCGGTAGTTGCGGTAGAGGATCTTATATCCGAGTCGGCGCAGGTGCCGGGCAGCGATGGCCTCGCCGCGCCGCCCCAGGACGTGACGCAAATCAGAGGAGGTCGAGCTGCGCCTGGCGAACCGGGAGAAAACTGCGGCGATGGATTGGACAAGGCCCATGGGCGCGCAGCATAGCAAGATGGTCGGCCGTTCCATAGCCTTTGTGTTGGGAAAAATGGTAGCTGGGGTAAAGCGCATCCATTTCGACCATAATCCGGTCGCGGGTGACTTTGGCAATAACGCTGGCCGCTGCGATGGACAAGCTCAGCCCGTCACCACCCACCAGGGCCGTGTGCGGTATGGGGAAGGGGCGGACAGGCAGACCGTCGATCAAAGCGTGCTGCGGGGCGCGGGTGAGGGCGATTGCGGCCCGGCGCATCGCCTGATGGGTGGCGCGCAGGATGTTGATGCGGTCAATTTCCTCGCTCTCGGAAATGGAAGCGGCCCAGACGACGCCGGAGCCTTCGGCGGTCAGTTCGTAATAGATTTCTTCGCGCACCGCCGCGCGGAGTTGCTTGGAGTCGGTAAGCGTCTTGTGCCGGAAGCCTTCCGGTAAAATGACAGCGGCCGCGACCACTGGTCCAGCCAGCGGCCCACGGCCTGCTTCGTCGATGCCTGCGATGATCTCCACCCCTGCCTTGCGCAGCGCGCGCTCATGCCGGAGGGAGCACCTCATGGCGAAAAATGAGACGGACTATTCGCGGACAGCCATCGCCTGCTTGCCCTTACGAGCCCGCAGATAGTTCAGTTTGGAGCGGCGGGCGGTGCCGGACTTCTCGACTTCGATCTTGGCGATGCGGGGCGAGTGAACCGGGAAAACGCGCTCAACGCCTTCGCCGTAGGAGATACGGCGGACGGTGAAGGAGGCGTTCAAGTCAAAGCCTTTGCGGGCGATCACGATGCCGGTAAAAATCTGGATGCGTTCCTTGTCGCCTTCGACCACGCGCGTGTGAACCTTCACTTGATCGCCTACTTTGAAGGCGGTTACGTCGGGCTTGAGTTGTTCCTGTTCGATCTTCTGGATGATGTTCATGGTCGTGGCCTCTTTAAATTGGAAAAGAGCCGGGTTATTTACCGCATTTTGGGGCATTGGCAAATAGAAATCGCTCCATACTCGTGAAATTCGTGCTGGAAGGAGAAGAATTTCTCACGCAAAGACGCCAAGGCGCAAAGAGAAAGGCGTGTTTCAGGTGTGGGCTAACCTTTAGACATGGCGATCTCGGCAATTTTTAACAGGATTATCAGGATTCGCATGATTTTGGCGAAAGTTTGCGAAAATCGATTGTCCGTGAATCCACATCCTGAAAATCCTCTTAATCTTGTGAATCCTGTTAAAATGTGACGGGTTCGCTGCTCCTCGAGACCCCGAACAGGCAGGCGAATGCCCCCTGCACTTTTTCCTTTGCGCCTTTGCGTCTTTGCGTGAGATTCCTTTTTGTTTTCTGAAACTGTTGACCACGGCCTAACTAGAACATGGATTTTGAACTCTGCCCCGGCTCCGAGCCCCTGATTGACCTGCAAAGTGACGCCTTTTTCATGGGCGAAGCGCTCCGACAGGCCCAACGCGCGTACGCGGCGGACGAAGTCCCCATCGGCGCGGTCATCACG
>Ga0118677_10010363_pt1 | contig 14273 bp, 10 predicted proteins | sample AliMusrvi5mmetaG_FD_86154 | JGI IMG/M metagenome (GOLD analysis project Ga0118677, IMG submission 86154) | reverse complement strand
CCCCGTGGCCCACCCCGTAATGGAATTCGCCGTAGCCGGCGTCGGTGATCGTGTTGCGGGCGGCTCGGTCGATGTCGCCAGCGGCAGCGCCGGGACGCAGGCATGCGGCGGCCCGTAGCAATGCTTGCTCGACGAGCGGATAAGCCTGGCGTGCAAACTCGGGCACGCTATCGGGGAATACCGTGCGGGTGATGTCGCTGCGGTAGCCCGAAAACTCGGCTCCCCAGTCGAACAACAATGCTTCACCAGCCATGACGCGGCGCGGACCGGGCGAGTGGTGGGGGCTAGCACTGTTAGGTCCGCTGGCGACGATAATTCCGGTTTCCGGAAAGCCCTGACGATCGGCACCTAACGTCCACATGCGGACCTCCAACTCATCGGCCAATTCGCGTTCGGTGCGCCCGATCAAAGCGGCGGCCCCTTGGGCGAGTAAATCATTGAAGGCTTGTTCGGCAATCCGCACACAGTAGCGGGTGAGCGCGATTTCAGTGGGGTCCTTCACCGCACGCAAGTCGGCTAGGCATTCGGGAATGCAGCACAAGTCGATACCAGCGGCTAAGGTATGGACGCCGAGTCGGAGGTATGACTGGGCCGTGAGCTTGGCGGGGTCTATCACCACTTTGGCTAACCCGCGCCTAGCCACTTCCGCGATGACAAACTCCTCGAGTTCGGGCCGCTCGGTTGAGCGGGCAGATGCGAGTAAGATCTCACAATCGACGGCCGCCGCCCTGACTTCGCTGACCAACATGTGGCGGGAAACGGCAAAAGCTGCACCGTCTAGCAGGACTAGCCAAGAGATGCCGTGTGCTGTGCCGGATAGATAGTGGATGTCATGCGGGTCGGAAAAAATTAAAGCGTCCGAACCGCCGTGAATTTGGCGGGCTAGGTCGAGAGCACTCTGTCGGCGCCGACACAAATCTGGAGCAGTAACCAAGGGGCATTTTTGATCGGGTCTCTGGCGAGGGCGGACAGGAAGGGTAAGCATAGCGATAAGCGGAAAACCGGTGAGCAAGGGCCGGCGAGCGGCAATCTGGTTAGGGGCGAAGTGAGACGCGGGTCCCGGGACATTGCATCAGTCGATTGATTATAGCGCGTTGTTGAGCGACCATGATTGACGGCAGTAGCCCCAGGCATGCAACACCAAACTTCGGGGTTTCGCAACAAGATCAATGCGTTTCGCGAAATGAACAATCAGAACTCAGCTTTCGACTTGAAACCATCCACGCTGCCGAACAGATTGGATTCAATGCTCTGAGCTTCATCTGGGGCACCGCAACACGGTGGGTGGCAGACGGTGCAGAGCCCTGTTTTTGATAGGCGTGGCAAAGCGTGCCCAGCAGGCGTTCCGCCCAAACTGCCCCGAAAACACGATCAGAGGGTGGGCATACACCTCGCGGTGCGTCCATCCACCCACTGACTGGTGATCAAAGTGGCACGCGGCCAAGCCGGCGGGCCTTTTTCTCCGTGCTGGACCATCGCCACCAACATGTCAACCGCCGCCTCCCCAACCAAATCGTTGCGCTGGTCCATGCCCGCCCAATGCGCGTGGTCAGCACGCCATTCATACTGGACCAATCCGATATCCTTGCCCGCCTTGAGCCCGAGTTGGCTCAGCCAGCGCTCTACCTCGTGATAGAGCGTGAACACCACATCCGGCCGTGTCTTCGCCAACCATCTCTCGAAACTTACCAAATCCTGCCGCGCCGCACATATCGCCGTGAACGGTGCCAATCGCGCCGCCTTTTCCAAAAATTTCATCTGTCCTGTCATAAAACCGGCGGTGAATCGGCCCTCAATCAATTCATCGATCACCGGATCGAGTACCAGGCCGGGCCGCCGGTAGCCGGCGGCCAAGGCGTGCTCGAATGCAGTTAGCGCGAGCCCATAGTGGTCGGCGCAAGCGAACGACAAGGCAGGTTTGCGGGTGCGCACGCCGGTGACCACAGCCGCCGACTAATAGCACGCCTCGGATCCCGCGGGCACGCAGGATCGACAGCCAGCGCTTGATCGACAGATCTGGATCATGCAGCCAAAACTCGTCGAGTGCATAGCCGAGTTGGGTCGCGCGGCGGCGGCAGCCTTCGACGTAATGAGGGATGGTGGGGTGGCGGCTGAAGGCATGGGGGTCCTCGTTACCATTGATGAGCGCCAGCGTCGCCTGATAGCGTGGCGAGCGGCTTTGGCGCAACTCCGCCATCAGGCAGGCGACGGTGGGATTGAGGCGGTAGCCCATCTGTTGTGCGAGGCCCACAATCCTGGCTCGCGTCGCCGCAGAGATCCTAACACTGTCGCGCAAGGCTAAACTTACCGTGTTTTTCGACACCCCGGCTGCGCGGGCCACCTCAGTCATGGTCGGATTCTGCATAACTCATCTTACCCACCTGACGCGGCTCTGTCCAGCGCAAGAATGACTGTCCTACACAAACGCGCTTGGCATGAGGGGGCGGTGGCGGCTAGTGGTGGGCATGCGCTACACGATAGGACTTGATTACGGCACCAACTCGGCGCGGGCCTTGGTGGTGGATTGTGCGGACGGGCGGGAAATCGGTGCCGCGGTGGTCGGCTATCCGTCCGGGCAGCAGGGAGTGATATTGGATCCGGGCGACCATCATCTGGCGCGGCAGAATCCGGCGGATTACCTATGGGTGTTAGAGGAAGCGACGCGGGGGGCTCTGGCGGCAGCACAGAAGGCGGACGCTAACTTTTCTGCGGCGCAGGTGATTGGGATTGGCATGGATGGGACGGGTTCCAGCCCGTTGCCGGTGGATGCCAACAACGTGCCGCTGGCGATGGCCACGGCGTTTAGCGCCCGGCCAGCGGCGCAATGCTGGTTGTGGAAAGACCACACCGGTATTCCCGAGGCGGAGGCGATCACGGCCATCGCCAAGAGCTTGCGCCCGCAGTATCTAGCGAAAATCGGCGGCACCTATTCTTCGGAGTGGTTCTGGGCGAAAATTTGGCATTGCCTCAAGACCGATCCAGAGGTGTTTGCCGCGGCGTTTTCCTGGGTGGAATTGGCGGACTATGTGCCGGCTGTGTTGTGCGGGGTGAGCGATCCACGGCAAATCCGCCGCGGTGTGTGCATGGCTGGACACAAGGCGATGTACGCCGACGAGTGGGGCGGTCTGCCAGACGCCGAGTTTCTAACGGTCATGGACCCACAACTTGCTTCCCTGCGCGAGCGCTTGTACGACACCGCCTATGATGCCTCCGTTCCGGCAGGCACGTTGTGTGCGGAGTGGGCTGCCAAGCTCGGTCTGCCAGTGGGCATTCCGGTGGCTATCGGCGAGATGGACGTCCACTACGGCGCGATCGGTTGCGGGGTGAGCGAGGGCACCTTGGTCAAGGTCATTGGAACCTCCACCTGTGATTGTGGGGTCATCGCCGCCGCCAAAAAACCCGCTGACATCCCCGGCATCTGCGGCATCGTCAAGGGCGCGATTCTGCCAGGCTATTATGGCATTGAGGCCGGCCAATCCGCTGTGGGTGATATCTTCAAGTGGTGGGTCGAGGGGGTGTGCGGCGGCGACTCCGCCTTATTCCAAACCCTGAGCGCCGAGGTCGCCGCCATGCGCCCCGGCCAGACCGGCTTGCTCGCGCTGGATTGGAACAACGGCAATCGCACCATCCTCGTGGACCAGCGGTTGACCGGATTGTTGTTAGGCCAAACCCTGCACACCACACGTGCCGAGATATATCGCGCCTTGATTGAGGCGACGGCCTTCGGTGCCCGGACAATCCTCGAACGGCTCAAGGAATACGGCGTGCCGGTCGAACGGATTATTTGCTCCGGCGGCATCGCCGAGAAAGATCCGGTGCTGATGCAAATATATGCCGATGTGACTGGCTGCGAAATGTTGGTGTCCCGCTCGGCGCAAAGTTGTGCGCTCGGCGCGGCGCTCGGTGCCGCGGTGGTCGCCGGTGCCTATCCGGGATATGCCGAGGCTCAGGCTGCCATGACTGGCGTGAAGCCGCATTCCTATCAACCCAATCCGGCGGCCACCGTCGTGTATGATGAGTTATATGTTCTTTACGGCCAACTTCACAATGCCTTCGGCGGCTTGACCTCCTGCGCGGGGCTCGGCCATGTCATGAAAGACTTGCTGGCTATCAAACAGAATGTACAGGCCGGAGTGTTCGGTTAGGACGTTGTTTTTCCTTTCAACTCAGTCCAACAGAGCATTTTTAATTCGTCTCCATCAACCACTGTCCACCTTACATCATGCCCTCCATCGCCCTTCCCGAAGTCTGGTTCATCACCGGTTCGCAACACCTTTACGGCCCTGTCGCACTCCAGCAGGTGGCTGCCAACTCACAGCATGTTGTCGCCGCCCTCAACGCCTCCGGTTCTCTGCCATACAAGGTGGTGTTTAAGCCGGTTCTAACGACACCGGATGAAATCACCCGTCTATGTCTTGACGCCAACTCCGCGCCAGAGTGCATCGGGTTGGTCGCATGGATGCATACGTTTTCGCCAGCCAAGATGTGGATCGCAGGCTTGCAGGCGCTGCGAAAGCCGCTGGCCGATTTGCACACCCAGTTCAACCGCGACCTGCCCTGGGCGAGCATCGACATGGATTTCATGAACCTCAATCAGACGGCCCACGGCGGTCGCGAGTTCGGCCACATCGGCGCCCGCATGCGCCTGCCCCGCAAGGTCATCGTCGGCCACTGGCAGGACCCGGATGTCACCGCACGCCTCGCCGCCTGGATGCGCGTCGCCCGCGCTTGGCAAGTCGGCCAATCACTCAAAATTGCCCGTTTTGGCGACAACATGCGTCAGGTGGCGGTGACCGAAGGCGACAAGGTTTCCGCGCAAATGCGTTTCGGGTGGGCTGTCAATGGCTATGGCGTCGGCGACCTCGCGGTCCATCTGGCTGCTGCCAGCGACGCCGAGGTGAACGCGCTGTGCAGCGAGTACGATGACACATATCTGGTGGCGGCTCCGCTGCGGGCTGGCGGCGATAGGCGCGACTCGTTGCGCGATGCCGCACGCATTGAACTGGGGCTGCGCTCGTTTCTAACGGAAGGCGGCTTCGGTGCCTTCACCACCACCTTTGAGGATTTGCACGGGCTGAAGCAACTACCGGGGCTGGCAGTGCAGCGGTTGATGGCCGACGGTTATGGGTTTGGGGCGGAAGGCGACTGGAAAACCGCCGGCTTGCTGCGGGTGATGAAAGTCATGGCGGAAGGGGAGGGTGGGGGAGGCACTTCATTCATGGAGGATTACACCTATCATCTTGACCCATCCGGTGCCCTGGTGCTCGGTGCTCACATGCTGGAAGTATGCCCGTCGATAGCCGGCGGCCAACCGACACTCGAAGTTCATCCACTAGGCATCGGTGGCAAACAGGACCCTTGCCGCCTCGTTTTCGATGGCGCCGCAGGCCCTGCCGTTAACGCCTCGCTCGTTGATCTGGGCAACCGCTTCCGCTTACTGGTCAACGAGGTTGATTGCCTGGCGCCGGTCCAGCCGCTGCCTAAACTGCCCGTCGCCCGGGCGCTGTGGCACGCCCAACCGGATCTCAAGACGGCCACAGCCGCATGGGTGCTGGCGGGTGGTGCACACCACACGGTGCTTTCGCTTGCCTTGGTCAGCGAACATCTGGAAGACTTCGCCGAGATCGCGGGTATCGAATTGGTGGTGATCGACCGAGACACCCGCCTGCGCACCTTCAAAGACCAACTCCGCAACTCAGACCTCTACTATCATCTCGCCCAGGGCATCCGGGGCTAACATCCATACCGCCTACCATGCCATCTTACCGCTCCATCCAGCAAGAATGCTGCGAGGCCAACCGCGCACTGCCCGCCACCGGATTGGTCGATCTAACATTCGGCAACGTCAGCGTGGCCGACCGCGATTTGGGCGTGTTTGCGATCAAGCCCTCGGGCGTGGCGTATGAGCAATTGCGGCCCGAAGACATGGTGGTCATCGACTTCGCCGGTCAGTTGGTGAGCGGCAACTTGCGGCCGTCCTCGGACACGCCGACGCACCGTTGCTTGTTACTCGCTTACGAGGGCATTCGCTCGGTGGTCCACACCCATTCGCGCTCTGCCGTGGCCTTTGCTCAGGCGGGCGTCGATTTGCCGTGCTTCGGCACCACCCACTGCGATTACTTCAATGGCGCGGTGCCCGTGACCCGTGCGATGACTCCCGCGGAAGTGGCCGGCGACTACGAATGGGCCACCGGCGAGGTGATTGTCGAGCGCTTCGCCACCCTCAACGCGCTTGAGATTCCCGCCGTTCTGGTTAGAAACCACGGCCCCTTCGCTTGGGCCGCCAGCGGTGCCAAGGCGGTGGAAACCGCCCTGGCCCTGGAAATCGTAGCCGATCTGGCTCTTAAAACACTCTCGCTCAGGCAGCAGACGCCGCCAGTCTCGAATTATTTGTTAGAAAAACATTTCTATCGCAAACACGGTGCCACTGCCTATTATGGGCAGCCGGGCTGACACCTTTTTTCCTATTCTCAAACCCCGAAACAACAACAAGCTAACATGCAACCCTATATCCCGAGAATCCCACTGGTCGCCGTGACCAGTCACATGGCCGGCATCGACTGGCTGATGATTGCCGCCTATTTTGCCGTTCTATTGTGTGTCGCCTGGTGGGTGGTGCGCAAGAACAAGGACACTGCGGCGGACTATTTCCTAGCCGGGCGAAACCTCGGTTGGTGGGTCATCGGCGCATCGATTTTCGCTTCAAACATCGGCTCTGAGCATATCGTCGGACTCGCCGGATCCGGTGCCAAGGACGGCGTGGCGCTGGCGCACTATGAGCTGCACGCTTGGTGCCTGCTGGTGTTGGCGTGGGTGTTCGTGCCATTTTACATGCGCTCGCAGGTGTTCACCATGCCCGAGTTTCTCGAACGCCGGTTCTCAGTGGGCTCACGCTACGTGCTGTCTATCGTCTCAATCATCACCTTCATTCTATCAAAAATAGCGGTGGGTATTTTCGCTGGCGGCATTGTTTTCGGCACCTTGCTGCCGGAGTTGCAGGTGACTATCGGATCTGTGGTCATTGATAGTTTCTGGATCGGCTCGATCGCGGTGATTATTCTCACGGGTTTGTACACGATTATCGGCGGCATGCGTGCGGTGGCATACAACGACGCAGTGCAGGTGGTGGTACTCATCGGCGGTTCTGCGGTGCTGACGTTTTACGGCTTGAACAAGCTGGGTGGTTGGGGCGAGTTGCGGCACATTTGCGGGCCAGACATGTTCAACCTGTGGAAACCGCTGGTGCCAGTGGGCCAGATCGCCTCGTGGTCGCCGATCAAGGAACTGGACGCCTCCGGTGCGATTGTCAGGCAGGCATGGTATTTTAATAACAACTTCCCATGGCTTGGCATGGCCATCTGCGCGCCGGTCATCGGCCTGTGGTACTGGTGTACCGACCAATACATCGTCCAACGCGCACTCGGCGCGCCTAACCAGAAGGTGGCCCGCGAGGGGAGTATTTTCGCGGCGTTTCTCAAATTGTTCCCGGTCTATCTGTTCATCATTCCCGGTCTGATTTGCTATGCGCTGGTCAAAAAGGGACTGGTGCCTGAACTGGCGGCTGAATTCAACAAGCCAGGCGGTTCCCAAGGAGCGTTCCCGCTGATGGTGCAATATCTATTGCCGCCGGGCCTGCGAGGCATCGTGGTGGCCGGGTTGCTGTCGGCGTTGATGGGCTCGCTCGCCGGGGTTTTCAACGCCTGCTCGACGCTCTTCACAGTGGATATTTATGAAAAGCTACGGCCAAAGGCGAGCCAGTCGGAATTGGTGCGCATGGGCCGCTTGGCAACGGGGGTGATGGTGCTTATCGCGCTGCTGTGGATCCCGGTGGTCAAGGGAGCGCATGGATTGTATGAATATCTACAATCGGTCCAAGGGTATCTCGCCCCGCCGATTTTCGTGGTATTCTTTTTCGGGGTGTTTTGGAAGCGCCTCAACAAGCAAGGTTGCTTCTGGGCGATGGTCGTCGGCTTTGTCGTCGGCATCTTCCGCATGGCGGTGGACACCCCGATCACGCTGCGCTTGTTCGATGAATATCCACACGGCTCGTTCTTGTGGATCGTCAACAACATCAACTTCCAGTACTTCAGTATCCTCATCACGGTTATCTCGGCAGTGGTCATGGTCGTGGTTAGTTACATGACCGATGAGCCAAACCAGCCACAAATCCAAGGGTTGACGTTTGCCACCGCGAGTGCGGACGATAAGGCAGAGACCCGTGGAAGTTGGAACTGGATGGATGTACTCGGCTCGCTGGTGATCTTGGTATTCATCTTCGGTGCCTATATCTACTTCACGGGCTGAAATTGATTCCTACGTACCCATATCTCAAGTGTTCGCCAAGGAGTCGTCAGTAACCGCCACCCGTTCGCAGGCGGAGTTGCGCCGTGGAATGGCCTTCATCAGCATCGGTCTGATAGCCACCACCCTGGGCACGGTCACGAGCATTGGTGAGTTGCCACTCACCAATGTCCTCATGAATCAACTCGGCTGCAACGCCGAGCAGGTCGCACGGTTTTTCTGGCTCATGACCGTGCCCTGGGCCTGCAAGCCACTTGCAGGTTTGCTTTCCGATAGCATCCCACTGTGCGGAACGCGGCGGCGCCACTATATCCTGTTAGCATCTGCCGTGGCTGCGGGCCTCTGGTTGGTTCTTGCCTGGGTCACCGCCAGTTACTGGATTATGCTGGCAGCGGCGATGTTGCTCTATGCCTCGTTCATGCTGTGCAGTACGGTCATCGGTGCGCTCATCGTGGAGGAAGGACGCCGCAGCGCAGCGACAGGCAGGTTGACTTCGCTGCGCTCTGTAATTATCAACATCAGCTATCTGGTGGGTGGTCCTGCCAGCGGTTTTCTCGCCACGCGGTTTGGGCCAACCGGCGGTCTGCGGTTGGCCGCTGGCGTGGGTTCACTGATTTTCCTGGCCCTGTGGATGTGCAGTTATTTATTTCTTAAAGAACAGCGGATTCCGAGTGTGCCCGTCGGCCAGAGTATCCGCAACGCCGGGCGCAATCTCTTCGGTTTAGGCAAACATCCCACACTTTGGGTCGCCGTGGGCTTTATCTCGCTGGTGCTGGCAATCCCCAGCTTTGCCACGCTCATCACATTCAAACAACGCAATGAGCTGGGATTCAGTTTCGAGCAGATAGGTTACCTGCGCCTCGTTTTCGGTATTTCGGGCATGATCGGCGCTATCATCTTCCGCGTCATGTGTGGCAGATTGCCGCTGCGCTGGACGCTCATCGTCGGATTGGTCATCTTCTCGCTCAGCAACTTGGCCTATTTCTTCTATGACAGCATGCCGTCGGCATTTGTTATCGAGGCGATCAACGGACTGGTGCTCACCCTGCTCCAAGCCCCGCTCTTCGATTTGGCGGCCCGTTCCACTCCCAATGGCAGCGAGGCATTGGGATATGGGCTGATCATGGCTGTGTGGAGCAACGTCCAGCAATTTGCCCCATGGTTTGGTGCCGCACTTAACCAGCACTTCGATGTCTCCTTGGGTGGGCTGATTTGGATCAACGTGGTGGTGGCCATGGCTCTGGTGGCCTTGGTGCCGTTGATGCCCCGATTTATCATGAACCGCCGCGAAGGTGAGCATTAACGAGGCCGCGCCTCATACGCAAGACCCAAGACCCAAGACCCAAGACCCAAGACCCGAACCCGGGTCGAGTATGGTGCAGGCGGTAACATAAGTCTATCGAGACGTTGCCTCAGGCCAGGCGAGAGGTGAAGAGGATTTCGGCGTGAGCTCAGTCGAACGATTGATGATTTGTGATATGAGCCTGGTCACGAGCGTCAGTACTCGCCAAGCTCAGGTAACTACCTCAGGCCGAGCGTGTCGCGGAGGACCTGGATGGTGTGGAGGTGTTTGATCGGGCGGCCCTGGACTTGGGCGAGGCCGCTCAGATGCATCAGACATGACATGTCCACGCCGACGAGCAAGTCCGGTTGGATGTCGAGGATGTTGTCGAGCTTGAGGGTGCCCATGCGTCCTGAGATATGCGGGAAGGTGACACAGAAGGTGCCACCGAACCCGCAGCATTGCTCGGACTGCCCAAAGGGAGTAACGCTGGCGTTGGCGATGGAGGCAAGGAGAGAGCGGGCGGCTGCGCCGGTGGCGGTGCCTCGGCTATGGCATGAGCGATGAAAGGCGATGCGCGTGGGATGGGCGAATTTGCCCGGCCACGTCGTGATGCCGAGGCCGTTGTGAATGAAGTCGATGACTTCCCATGTGCGTTGACCGAAGGCTTGGACGGCAGGATCGGGCTGGTCCTCAAACTGGATGGAATTCCCGTGGGAATTCATCGCGGCACACGAGCCTGATGGGACGATGACGGGCAGGTCCCCGGCAAATACCTTGGCACAATGGCGTGCGATTTTGCGCGAGGCATTCCAATCGCCGGAGTTGAACGCGGGTTGGCCACAGCACGTTTGTTCCTCGGGGAATTCGACGGTGACGCCGAGATGTTCAAGCACTTGCACGGTGGCGCGGGCGACATCATCGTAAAAGGCATCGCACAGGCAGGTGCCCATCAGGAGCACGCGCTTGCCGACGGGGCGGGGGATGGGAGTGGCGGACATGGTAATCAGTTATTGTGTTTTGCGCCTATTCGGCGCGGGAAAGGTGGGGGATGCCGCGCTGAAGGAGTTGATTATCGACGGCGGCGGAGCTGGCTTCATCGAGATAGATGGTGAATTTTTCATCGTCGAATTCGATGGAGTGGAGTTCGCCGAGGTTGCTGTTGAAAGCAGCGATGAGGCCCTTGAGGCGGCGGATGTCCTGACCATTGACCTTGCGTACGATGAGGTTGCGCAGGGATTCATAGCCGACGGTGGCGGGCGTGGGAATCACCCCGCTGAGGAAGACGATGCGCTCGGCCCGGTCCCGGTATTTCTCCGGGTTTTGATAGACGTCAAGCAGGTTGAGGGGTGCCCGTGCATTCCAGTCTTCGCCGAAGGCCTGGAGCATCGGCAGAGTGAGTTCTTGAAAAATAAAGCCGCCCTTGACCAGATAGTTGGGGGCGGTGTCGAATGTGTAGTTAGGCACCAAGCGGGACTCTTCCTCCTCGCGGGTGAGAGTGGCCTGCACCTCCAGCGGGTGGCCGTCGCGCATGAGTGCGAGGGTGACCACATCGCCGACTGCATGCTCGCCGCGGGTGAGGTGGCCCCAGCCGAGGCTACCGTACTGGGGGTGTTGATAGTAACCGCGACGGTCGATCTGATGGCCGTCGAAGGCGAGGAGGACGTCGCCTTTTTTGATACCGGCGGCTTGTGCGGCACTGCCCTTGCGCACGGCGCTGATATAGATACCGCCTTGGTCGTCGGGCAGTTTGAGCCATTGGCGGAACAAGGGGTCTTCGGTGAAGGCGACGGCGACGCCGAGGCTGGGGAAGCCTGTGTATGGGGCATGGCTGGCGGCTTTGATAAAGCGAGCGATGATATCTGTGGCGCATACTTCGCAGATTTGATCCTTGGAGTTATAGCTGGAGAGCAGGCCGGCGAGTTGGCCTCGCACAAGCACCGGCACGGTATAACTGCTGGCGGCACTCTGCATCGAGGCTTTCACCATGAATGTGAGGAAGTTGTGGCCGGGCAGGAACGTCGATGATACGTCAATGCTTTGAAGGGTGCCGCTGGTGCGCAGTGCGACGCCGTTGTCTTCGATCTGATAGATATCAAGGCTAGCGCCGATGGATGGGGGCGGGGAGATTTCCAGTGGGGTGGTGTTGGCGAAGAGCTTGGCTCCAGCTTCGGCGGAGGCAGGCCCGAGTAGTGCAAGGTTTGCTTCGTAATCGACGGATAGTACCTTGGCCTGGGCGAAGCGGGTGCCATCCGGGGATTCAAATTCCAGATAGGTGGCGTCGGCGACCATTTCCGCAGTGGTGATCACTTGCTGGGGGGCGATGATGGCGGCCAGCGCGCGGTGGCTTGAGGGGTGGGCTTTTTCCCAGGGCTGGCCGGCGTTCCAAGCTTGCACGGTTGAGTTGAGGCGCAGCACAGAGGTTTTGAAATCCGCGGGAGCGGCAGGCGCGTCGGCCATGGCCGGGAGACTGGCGGCTAGAAACAGAGTGGTGAGGAGGCGGCGACGCATGGGGGGTCGTTAAAGTTGTCGGTTATTAGTTATTGGGGGAGAGACTCAAGACTGCAAGACTCAAGACACAAGACTGCAAGACCCAAGACTCAAGACTGCAAGACCCAAGACTCAAGAAAAAAGACGTTACGGCTAATCTCTTGCTCTTGTCTTGCGTCTTGTGTCTTGCAGTCTTGCGTCTTTTTCTCATTTAAGTTCGAGGACGTCTTGCATGTCATAGAGGCCGGGAGTTTGCTTGGTAAGCCAGAGGGCGGCACGCACGGCACCGGCGGCGAAGGTGAGGCGGGAGGAGGCTTTGTGGGTGAGTTCGACGCGCTCGCCATCGGCGGCAAACATCACGGTGTGATCGCCGACGACGTCGCCGCCGCGCAGCGAATGCATGCCGATTTCACGGGGTGGGCGCGGGCCGATGTTGCCGACGCGGCCGTGGGTGACGTCGTCAGAGTAGGTCGTGCCGGTGGCGGCGTTGAGGATTTCCAACAGCGTGCGGGCTGTGCCGGAGGGGGCGTCGATTTTGTGGCGGTGGTGCATTTCGGTCACTTCGATGTCGAAGCGGTCCTGGCCGAGGATGCGAGCGGCATGGCGAGTGAGCCAGAACAAGGTATTGACGCCCACCGAATAGTTGGAGGCGAACACGATGGGCAGTTGGGTGGCGGCGTCGCGAATGGCGGCGCGCTCGGCATCGGTGTGACCCGTGGTACCGATGACCAAGTGGGTGCCGTGGGCCAAGGCGGCGGCGAGCAGTTGGGGGGTGAAGGAGTGGATGGAGAAGTCGATGACGCAGGCTGCGTTGGCGATGGCGGCATCGAGATTTTCGCCGGCATCATGGGTGGCGGCGACGGCGACGGTGGGTTCGGCGGCGGCGGCCAGCAGGACGGCCTGGCCCATTCTGCCGGATTTTCCGGTGACTAATATGGGGAGCATGGTTGGGAGTTATCGGTTATCGGTTATCGGTTATCGGTTGTCAGCACCAGAACCCGCGCGGTGCTGGGGTGTGGAATAGGGAGTAATTTTTGTTTGGCGGCTCCGGGCGGGATGCCCGGACCACGTGGCGCGGGCATCCTGCAGCTCGCCGAACGTCCGGAGCCTGCAACAGCCAAGTGAGTCGGGAGTGGACGAGAAGACAGAAGAAGGGAAGACAGAAGACTGGAATAGAGATGCCATGCGCCGCCCAAGGGCTCTGTTCTTGTCTTGGAGCGAAGCGGTCTTCTGTCTTGGAGCGCAGCGGTCTTCTGTCTTGGAGCGAAGCGGTCCTCTGTCTTGCCGTGAAGCGGTTTTGGGTCTTTTACTCATCTTCCCAGAGAAAGTGTTTGAGTTGGAGGGCACGGGCGCGGGCGGCGGCTTCCTCGGCGCGAGGGCCGTGGAAGGATGCAATTTTTTTGGCGATGGCGATGGCGGGTTGCCAGCGTTGGGCGGTCTCGCAAAGTTCGAGGGAACGGAAACCGCAACGCTCAAACCACTCCCATTCAGCGGGTGCTTGCTTGGCGGCTGATTCGAGCACCGAATAGTAGGCTTCGAGGGCTTCGGCGACGCGTTTGACGGTGGGTTTATTGGGGTTTGGGAGTTGCTCGAGGGTTTGGCCGCAGAGGTATTGGAGGCGGTAGCGGGTGGCAGAGTCAACTTGAGGGTGGCCCAGCAATTTTTGATAGAGGGTAAGGACCTCGGTGAGGAGGGCCGGATTTTTTTCTGCCTGGGCGATGAGAGCTTCCCCCAGCAGAAAGCCGACTGGCAGACGCAGCGGGTCATCCTTGGGCAGTGAGTCGTTCCACTTTCGCAGCAGGGCGAGCGCGTCGGCGAGGTGGTCGAGGTCAATCAAGAGTCGGGCTTTTTCCAAACTGGCGATGGGGGACAATGGCCCCTTGATGGCGATGGCATGGTCGAAGAGCGGGAGTGCTTCCTCGCGGGATTGAGGTGAGGGGATGAGGGCGGCGGCGCGTGCCGCCAGCAGCCATGCGGCTTGGGCGCGGGGGGGCGATGGGTCGGCAGCCGCGATTTTTTCGAGGGTCATGCGGGCCGGATTGTAATCGCCGGATTGGAAGAGGTTGCGACCAAGGACCAAGGCGGCGTCGGCGGCGGCGGGTTCCGCAGGGAAACTTTCGAGGAATGCGCGTGCGGCGGCGATGGTGGCCTGCGGATCATCCGACAGGTCGGTGAGGCGCAAGCGGGTGAGAGACAGGCG
>Ga0118677_10010361_pt1 | contig 14274 bp, 8 predicted proteins | sample AliMusrvi5mmetaG_FD_86154 | JGI IMG/M metagenome (GOLD analysis project Ga0118677, IMG submission 86154) | reverse complement strand
GCCGCCCTGGTATTCCTCCGGCTTGAGTTTCTTGGTGCGGGCACGCGTGGCGAGGTCCTTGACGGCTTCGCTGATTTCGCGCAGCGATTTACTTGAGGCATCGCGCAGGACGGGGGTGACGAGTCCATCATCCACGGCGACGGCCACGGAGAGGTGGACGGCGGCGTATTCGATGACGGAGTCCCCTGCCCACGCGGCGTTGACTTTGGGCACCCGCGCGATGGCGCTGGCGACGGCTTTCAGAATGAGGTCGTTGACGGTGAGCTTCCCTCGCCCGCTGCTCTCGGCGGTGGCGTTGATCTCGGCGCGCAGCTTGAGGAGCGGCTCGGCATCGGCTTCGATCTGGAGGTAGAAATGCGGGATGGTGCTCTTGCTGGCGACGAGGCGCTCGGCGATGACGCGGCGCATTCCGGTGAGCGGGATGACGCGGTCATTGGGGCCTGCGGGGATCGGCGGGATGGCGGGAATGGCCGCAGCGGGCGCTCCAGTGGCTGGCGTAGGACGCTTGGCTGGGGCGGCGGCGGGTTTGCCGGTGGAGGGAGGGGCGGAGGTGATGTCGCGCTCGATGATGCGTCCGCCGGGTCCGGTGCCGGTGATGCGGGTGAGATCCACGCCGCGCGCGGCGGCGATCTTGCGGGCGAGCGGCGAGGCTTTGACGGGGCCGTGGGAGACGGGGACAGCGGGTTCGGGCGCTGGCGCGGCAGGGGCTGCTGGCGCTGCCTTGGCTGCGGATGCAGCTTTGGCTGGAGCGGGGGCTGACGGTTTTGCTGCGACATCGCCCGGCTTGTCTCCTGCGAGGGCAAGGAGGGCGATCTGCTGGCCGACGGCGACTTTCTCGCCTTCCTGAATGTAAATTTCCGCAAGCGTGCCGTCGTCGAAGGCTTCCATTTCCATGGTGGCCTTGTCGGTCTCGATCTCGGCGATGACGTCACCCATTTCCACGGGGTCACCGACTTTCTTGCGCCATTTGACGAGGGTTCCCTCGGTCATGGTGTCGCTGAGTTTTGGCATTTCAATGGGAAGTGGCATAAGAGTATTAAATGTTACTTAGTACGAAGTGGTAATTGCTTCGGTGAATGACTCAGCAAATGTGTCAGCAGATGGACAGGGCTTTTTGCACCACGCGGGCGGGGGTGGGCAACTGGATTTTTTCGAGCGGCGGGCTGTAGATGGCCGGGGAGTCGAGGGCGGAGACGCGCTGGATGGGGGCGTCGAGGTCGTCGAAGGCTTTTTCCTGAATCAGGGAGGCGATCTGGGCGTCCACGCCGCAGAAGGGTTTGTTTTCCTCGACGAGTACGGCCCGGTGGGTCTTGCGGACGCTGGCGAGAATGGCTTCTTCGTCCAAGGGCCGGATGGAGCGGAGGTCAACGACTTCGGCGCTGATGCCGTGCTCGGCTTGAAGGATTTCCGCCGCCGCGAGGCAGGTGAGTACGGCCCGGCCGTGGGCGATGAGGGAGATGTCGGTGCCCTCGCGCTTGACGTCGGCAACGCCGAGCGGGATGAGGTATTCTTCCTCGGGGACTTCCCATTGCTCGCCGTAGAGCAGGGTGTTTTCCATGAACATGACAGGGTCGTTGTCGCGGATGGCGGCTTTTAGGAGCCCTTTGGCGTCGTAGGCGGTGGCCGGGGAGACAACTTTGAGGCCGGGGGTGTTGGCGAGGAGGTTCTCCGGGGTGTGGGAGTGGGTGGCACCGACGTTGGTGCCGCCGTTGGCAGGGCCGCGAATGACCATGGGGCAGCGGATATGGCCGCCAGACATGTAGCGCACGCAGCCGGCATTGTTAATGATCTGGTCGAAGGCGACGTAGGCGAAGCTCCAGAACATCAACTCGACAACGGGCCGAATGCCCAGCATGGAGGCTCCCACGGCCATGCCGACGAAGGCGGCTTCGGAGATGGGCGTATCGACGATGCGTTTGCTGCCGAAGCGGGCCCAAAGGCCCTCGGTGACTTTGTAAGCGCCGTTGTATTCGGCCACTTCCTCGCCCATGACGACGACGTTTTCGTCGCGGAGAATTTCTTCCGCGAGGGCATCGTTGAGGGCTTTTCGGTAGGTGATGAGCGGCATGGCTAAATTGCTAAAGGGTGAATGCTAATTGAAGAAGTGAGTGCCATGAGGGCCGTCGCCGGTGGGTTGGTCCACTTCGCTGTATACGTCGGTGAAGATGTCGGCTTCGGTTGGGAACGGGCTATCGTCGGCGAAGTGGGAGGCGGCATCGGCTTCGGCGCGGGCTTCGTGGTCAATGGCGTCGGCTTGGGCTTCAGTGAGAATACCCTCGTCCACGAGCCGTTTCTGCCAGAGGCGGAGCGGGTCGTGGTAGGCTTTATAATGATCGATCTCCTCGCCCGTGCGGTATTTGCGGGCGTTGGCGTCGGCCACGGAATGGCCGTAGTAGCGGTAGGTGGCGATCTCGAGGACAGTAGGGCGGCTTTCCTCGTGGGCGCGAGTAATGGCGGTCTGGGTCTTGGCGCGGACTTCGTAGAGGTTTTCGCCGTTGGCGTGATCCCACGGGATGTTGTATCCCTCGGCGCGCTGGGCGAGCATTTGCTTGAAGGCCGAGGAGCGCGCGAGGCTGGTGCCCATGGAGTAGCCGTTATTCTCGATGATGTAGATGATGGGCAGGCTCATCAGCGAGGCGAGGTTGAGGCATTCATGGAAGACGCCCTGGTTCACTGCGCCGTCGCCCAGATAGCAGAGGCAGCAACCGGAAGTTCCCTGGTATTTGAGCGCGTAGGCGATGCCGAGCCCCAGCGGCGTCTGCCCGGCGACGATGCCGTGCCCGCCCCAGTAGTTTTTATCGGGGGCAAAGAGGTGCATGGAGCCCCCCTTCCCTTTTGAGGATCCGGTGGCTTTGCCGAAGAACTCGGCCATGCATTCGCCCATTTCCATGCCGACAGCGAGCGCGTGACCGTGGTCACGGTAGGCGGTAACAACGTGGTCGGTGGGGCCGAGCAACGAAATGGTGGCAACGGCCACAGATTCCTGGCCGGTATAGAGGTGAAGAAACCCGCCCATCTTGCCTGCGTTGTAGGCTTTGAGAGAGGTCTGCTCGAACCGGCGGATGCGGTACATTTCCCGAAGGAAACGGATTTTATCCTCTGGTGTCAGGTTTCGGTTGATTTCTGCATCGGCGAATGATCGGGACTCGGCTTCCATCACTTAAAGGTTTTATAATTGCCCGTGAATCCTATGAGGTGTGAGGTTCAAATCAAGCAAAAGCAACAATTTTTGCAAACCTACAGACAAAAAATGGCTGAAAGAAGAATTTCTTACGCAAAGATCTAGGAAAGTTAAAAGGAGCAAAGAATGAGTGGATTTCTCCTTTTATTCGAGCTTGGAGGCTTTGCAGGAGACGGGAAAATTTACCGCTGCCATCCCCTCGCCTTTCCGGGTTGCTTTGACGGTCAGTTTGGGCGAGACTCACATCCCGCCGTTTGACGCCGGATGATGGCTGATCCCTATTTCAGGCCATTTTCGATGAGCAAAGGGAGGGTTCTGTTCCACGTAGAACATGTTTATTGATCCCAAAGTGTATGACGTTGTGGTGGTAGGTGGCGGGCACGCCGGTATTGAGGCGGCGCTGGCTGCTGCCCGACTGGGCTGCGAGGTGGTTTTGTTTACACAAAATTTAGACACTGTTGGACAGATGTCGTGCAACCCGGCAATAGGCGGGCTGGCCAAGGGGCATTTGGTTCGCGAGATCGACGCTTTGGGTGGATTTATGGGGGTAAACGCGGATGCGACGGCCATCCAGTGCCGGATGCTCAACGCGAACAAGGGACCCAGCGTCCGTGCGCCACGCGCCCAGTGCGATAAGAAGGCGTATCAGTTCCGCGCCAAGGCAGTGTGCGAGCGACAACCGGGGCTCACCCTGAAGCAGGGGCATGTGGTGGAGATTCTCACGGAAGCGGGCCAGGCGACCGGGGTGCGGACGAATTTGGGGATGGAAGTCCGCTGTCAGGCGGTAGTGATCACCACCGGCACCTTCATGAGGGGATTGCTTCATGTGGGCTTGCGGAACGCGCCTGGTGGACGCATGGGAGATGCCCCCTCCCCTCTGAGTGACAGTCTGCGCGGGCTCGGATTCGAGGTGGGGCGGTTCAAGACCGGCACCCCTTGTCGCATCAACGCCCGGACAGTCGATTTCTCCCGGTGTGAAGCGCAATCGGGCGACACGCCTCCTCCTACTTTCTCCTTCCTTCCAGAGCTGATTAATAAGCGACCAGGGGATGTCTTTACCCTAAACCAGTGGTGCGATGGAAAGTTCCACGTGGAACAATTGCCCTGTTGGATCACGCATACCACCCAGCAAACACACGAGATTATCCGTTCGAATCTCGATCAATCGCCTCTGTTTTGCGGGAAGATTGAGGGGGTGGGTCCGCGCTACTGTCCCTCCATTGAGGATAAGGTGGTCCGCTTCCCGGAAAAGGAGGGGCATCAGGTGTTTCTGGAGCCGGAGGGGTTGCATACAGAGGAGATTTACGTCAACGGGGTTTCCACCAGCCTCCCTCACGGGGTTCAATACGCCTTCATTCGCTCTATCCCTGGATTAGAGCGGGCGGAGATACTGAGGCCGGGCTATGCGGTGGAGTATGATTACTGTCCGCCAACGCAGCTTTTCCTGACCTTGGAGACTAAACAGGTTGCTCATCTCTACTTTGCGGGCCAGATCAACGGTACCTCCGGGTATGAGGAGGCTGCGGGGCAGGGCTTGGTGGCCGGGGCGAATGCGGCACTCAAGCTTCTGGGCCGGGAGTCGCTGCTTGTGGGCCGCGATGAGGGGTATCTCGGGGTCATGATTGACGATCTGGTGACCAAAGGGGTGCAGGAGCCTTACCGTCTCTTCACCAGCCGGGCGGAATACCGGCTATTGCTGCGTCAGGACAATGCGGATTTGCGTCTGACGGCCAAAGGGCGTGCACTGGGTCTCGTAGATGACCGGCGCTGGACGTCCACGCAGGAAAAAAGCGAGCTTCTAGCGCAGGCGCAGGCATTCGCCGAGGCCGAGCGATGGGAGGGCGGACGGCTTTCCCAGTGGCTCAAGCGGCCTGAAGTCAGCGCTACGGCACTGCCCGAGGTGTTGCGTCTCCGTTTTCCAGAGGAAATCTGGAGTTTGCTGGAGACTGACCTTAAATATGAAGGCTACATCCGCCGCCAGGAGTCGCAGGTTGATCGGGCGCGCGCGGGAGAAAGTCGCCAACTTCCGTTGGACCTTGATTATGACGGCGTTGCTGAACTTCGGGCTGAGGCCAAGCAAAAGCTTTCCAAAATCCGTCCCACGACTTTTGGACAGGCCGGGCGCATAAGCGGGATTACCCCTGCAGATTTGGCGATTTTAGAAATTTGGATCCGCAAACGCGGAGGTGAGAGTGGAAAGAAAGCGTAGGCAAAGCAGAGTGTTTTCATTCACGATATACATGCATAAGTCACTTATGAATAGGGACTTACGACATTTTAATTGAAATATACACGCATGAAATCCCCTGTTTTGCCGTAGCTCGCAGGCGGGCGACTTGACATTGTGTGAAATTCGATGCGCTTTCATGCAATTTGCTCTGGCGACCCGTCCCGGGCTTGGCTATGCTGATGAATCCCCTATTTGTCATCTATGAAGCATCGTCCATTTTCTCGGCGCCTGATTTTGATGTTGTTCCTAATTTCCGGAGCGCTTGCAGTGCCCGTGGCGAGAGTTCAGGCTCAAGCCGTCTCCGCCGATCAGGCGACTAATGACGCATTCCAATTGATGAACAACGGCAAGCTCGCCGAAGCGGCTGCGGCGTTTGAGGATGTTATTAAAAAATATCCGACGGCCATGACAGTCGCCGATTCACAGTTCCGCTTGGGCTATCTCTACTTCCTGCTGGGTGATTACGCAAAAAGCCGCAGTAATATCGACAAGATCCTTGCTCCTCCCGCTTCTTCCGACATCATTGAACTTGGTTTTGCGTTGATTCCGCAGGTGCTCGCGGCCAAGGCTTCCAAGGAACAGAATGCCGCTGCGCGCAAGGCCGGGTACGAATCGGCGATCAAGGAGTTCGACACTTTCCTTGGCAAATATCCGACAAGCACGCAGGTGGAGTCGTCCACTTATGGACGAGCGCTTTGCTGTTTTCAGATCGGCAAATACGAAGATGCGATCACCTCCCTGCGCGCAAATTTGAAACAGTTTCCGCAGAGCGAGACCATCTTGGAAAGTCAGTTCCTGCTGGCTCTCGGGCTGATGACACAAGGCGGACTGGCTGCGCAGGAGACCGTAGGAGAGGCCAATCCCAAGGCTGACGCGCAGTTCGATGAGGCCGAGCGACTGCTCAATGGCATTATCACCAAGCGCAGCGATATCGCGTTGATTAACGATGCCCAGTTCCAGCTTGGCGAACTGCTCACCAACCGGGCGATCTTCGCGCCCAAAGGAGCTCAGGGAGCCTTATTCGCCAAAGCGCTTACTGCATACAATGGACTGCTCCCCAAGGAGGATACCATTGCTGCCGAAATGGAGCGAATCAAGGCGCTGCGCGACCGGCGTCTGGCAGCGTTGACCGCCAGGAATATCCCGGAGATGAAGCGGCTCGATGGCCTGCTGGAGCACGAGATGATGAAGCTGGAGGCCGTCAAGGCGAAGGGGGATCTTTCCGTTTCCGCCCAGATCAAAATTGGGCAGGTTTTTTTCCAGAAGGAAGCCTATGACGAGGCGCGCGTGGTGTTCCGCCAGATGCAGCCTTTCGCTGAGGACGATGAGCAGAAAAAGACCCTGCTTTACTACCTGACGCTGAGCTACGCCCAGCAGAGCCACCTGATTCCGTTGGAAGCCCGGCAGCCGCTCATCGACAAGGCCGTGGAGCGTTACAATGAGTTCCAAGGGAGCTACAAAGGCGACGATCTCGCCGATAATCTCCCCTTCACCATGGGCGGGCTCTTCCTGGCCAAGGACGCAGAAAAGGCCATCCAATATTATCAAGAGGAATTGCAGATTTATCCCAAGGGTCGCCTTGTCAACGACACCCTTATTGCGCAGGCCAACGCAAGCATCCAGCTCGGGAAGTTTGATCAAGCACTCTCCACTTTCCAGACGTTCCTGAAGCAGAATCCCAAGAAAGACCTCGCTGCCGCTGCGGAATTGGGCATCGCCAATATTCTCAAGGACACGGGCAAGGATGACGAGGCCATCGCGCAGTTCCAAAAAGTGGCATCTACATACGCCGGGACGCCGCAGGCAGAAGGCGCCGCGTTTTGGGTCGGCCAGCTCTATTTGAAAAAAGGGGACGTCGAGAAGGCCATTCCCGCGTTGGAAGATTTCCTCAAAAGTGCGCCCAAGAGCGAGCTTTTCCCCAATGCCAAATACAGCCTTGCTCAAGCCTATGTACGCAAGAAAGATACAGAGAGCGCCCTGCGGATATTCAAGGAAGTGGCTGAGGAATTTCCCAAGACAGAGGCTGCGCCTTATACCTATTTTGAGCGGGCTGCCATCCTTACCTCCAGTGGCAAAGCGGAGGAGAAGAACGCCTTGATGAAGGAATTCATCCAGCGCTATCCGGATCACGACAAGGTGTTCTTTGCCTACCAATCGATCGCCCAGGATCAGATCACCAAGAAACTCATCTTGGACGGCATTGCCACCTACATGGAGATGGTGGACAAGCATCCGAAAGATCCGCAGGTGCCCGCTGCGTTGCTCAGCGTCGCGACACTCTGGGCCCAGCAGGCCAACTCTCTGGGCCACTTCTTCACTTTAAACGAAGATCAGCGCGCGGAGTGGAGTAAAGCCATTGCCAATTCCGTAACGGCGGTGGAACGGCTTATCACCGACTACCCGGAAAGCCAGCAGGTATCAAACGCCGCGCAATTCCTGCTCGCCAACCAGAAACTTCTCTCGTCAGCCAAGCTCAAGAGCGATGAAGATGTGACCAAGTATTTCCAAGACCTGGCTGCGAAATTCGGTGACAAGCCGCAGACCAAGAGCAAGCTTCTCTTTACACTCGCCGCGTACACGTACGAAAAAGACAAGGTCAAGGCATTGGAACAGATGAACACCGCTTACAATCCGCAGTTGGTTTACGCAGCTGCGGACATTGATCTCTATGGTAGCGCGCTGTTGGAAGCGGGCAAGGTGGATGAGTCTGCCAAGGTCTATCAGAAACTTGCGGGTGACTTCCCGAACCAGGATGCGGCCCATCCTGAAAAAGCGTCGGGGCAGGTCCAGGAAGCCCAGTCCATCGCCCTTTACGGTCTGGGCAGGGCTTTGCAGAGCCAGGGAAAAATAGCCGAGGCTGCCGAGAAATTCAGGACCATGAAGAAGCTCTATTCGAGCGCTTCTCCGGCCAAGATCCTCGAAGCCAATTACAGCATCGCGATGGCGGCCCACGCGGAGAAGAAGGATGAGGAAGCGATTCCGCTGCTCGTCCAGGTTACCCGCGCTCCCGCCGCCGGGGTGGAGCTTCGTGCCAAGTCGATGCTGCTTTACGCGCAAATCCAAGAGGCCAAGAATGAAATACTTCCGGCCATCGACCAGTATCTCAAGATCGCCATGTTCTACGACTCCGTGCCTGCTGTGGCTTCCGAAGGTCTCTGGTGCGGCGGTCAGCTTCTGGAGAAACAGGCCGCTTCGTTGCCGCAGAGCAGCCAGAATCCGAAAGATGTGACCAAACCCGGCCAGTTGCGCAAGGCGCTCAAGGCTTATAAGGACATGGTGGCCAAGTATCCCAACGCGGTGCACATCAACGAAGCCAAAGCCCGCATTGCGGCGCTGGAGCCGACGTTGAAATGAACCGGCAGGAACGAGCCTTCGCGCTAATCGAGGCGTTTCGCCGGGTTTATCCCAACGCCCATTGCGAACTCGTCTTCGCCACGCCGCTGCAACTGCTTGTTGCCACGGTGCTCTCCGCGCAGTGCACCGACAAGCGGGTGAACATTGTGGCAGAATCGCTCTTTAAGCAGTATCGGAGCGCCGCGGATTTCGCGCAGGTGAGCCAGGAGGAGTTGGAGGAGGCGATCCGCTCAACGGGGTTCTTTCGCAACAAAGCCAAGAACATTCGTGCACTGGCTGCGGCGCTCGTGGAGAACCATGGCGGCGAGGTACCTCGCGATATGAAGGCGCTGACCGCGCTGCCTGGTGTCGGACGCAAAACCGCCAACGTGGTTCTGGGCAATGCCTTTGGACTCAACGAGGGAGTGGTCGTGGATACCCACGTCACCCGGCTGGCGGGTCGCCTGGGGCTGACCCGCGAAACCACGCCGGAGAAGATCGAGGAGGATTTGATGAAGCTGGTGCCGCGCGCAGAGTGGACGAATTTCAGTCACTGGCTGATCTGGCACGGACGCCGCCGCTGCACGGCGCGCAAGCCCGACTGCACTGGGTGTGAGGTTCAGTCACTCTGCCCCAGCGCATTCAAGGTGTAGAACGGTGAAACGATGGTGAATGCTTTGGTGGATTGCGACCTCCGGGCGCGATTTTCAATACCCATCGAGCGAAGCGAGCCAATATTCTGAGGGCATTCCGAGCAATAAACGGAACGAAGGATTCTCTCAAGGCACCACGGAGGAATCGCGCCCGGAGGTGGCGATCCACCAGTCGAACTCAAGACGGAGTCACTTCCAAGAGGCTCCAGCCGTAGGGGGGGAGGGTGAGCGTTTGCCCGTCGGGCGCGGTACCGTGGAGGAGGCGGGCAGGGTAGGGGAGTTGCAGCGTGAGCGCAATTTCGCTGTGATTGGTCACCATCCAGTGATTGCCGCGCCGAACGAGTTGCATTCCTTGGGGAATGTCCACGACCGGCCCGATGTGGGCTTCTTCCAGCGCCTGACACACGAGGGCTTTCATCGGCTCGCGTCCAATGCGGGTTCCCAGGTAGTAGGCGCTTCCATCGCCGAAACGGTTCTTGGAGGCGGCGGTGCCTCCGGCTCCGGCGTAGTAGCCGTCTTCATAGGTGTAGAGAGCTTCCGCGCCTTGGAGTTCAAGGGTCTCGAACCAGCCCTGACTTTGAGCAGCTGGGAGGTTTTGGTGGCCCACCATTGGGTAGCTGACTTCCGGGGATTGCGCCCAGTAGAAGCCGCGGAAGTCGAGTCCGTTGCGATTCCGGCTGTCGTGCGTTTCGATGACGCGCATGCCAAAGACGTCGCCGAGTGCGGGATGGCTGCTGTCGAGATAGGAACCGCTGGGGCCTTTGCTGAAAGTCTTGCGACCTGCCAGCAGGACGCCGCCGTTGCGAACGTAGTTGCGGAAGTTTTCCAACTCGCCGGGGGTGACGATTTGAAGGCCGGGGGCCAGCACCAGTTTGTAGCGCGAAAGGTCAGCACCGGGCTGGACGCAATCGCAGATAAAACCGCTGTCGAATAGGGCTTGGTAGAAGGATTCCACCTCTTCCCAGTAGTGGCCGTAGTAGCGTGCCGTGTTCCAGTAGTTGGGATAGGAAAAGACAAGAGCGATGGGGGTCGCCACAGGCGGTAATGCAAGGCCGCTCATGGCGTTAAGAATCCGCCGCAGCTCACCCACTTCCAGAAGTTTTGCGCGAGGATGGCCACCCCAGTCCACAAGGCCCTGCAAGTCCTGCTCTTGGGCGAAGCGGCAGGAGTCCCACCGGAAAAACGTGTGCCCGATCTCCCCGTGTGCCATGGCGCTCAAGGCATGCACAATGTTGAAGCCCGGTGCCGTGGGGACGCCTGCGTCCACGGTGTCCACCTGGTTTTCAAAGGTCCAGAAGCCCTTGCCTCCCTTGAGGCTGCGCATGAGGTTGTGGCCAAGACTGTCACCGGCAAGCGTATAGACGTCGAAGTAGTTGTCCCAGCCGACGACGTCCAGTGCCTCGGCCTGCTTCCAGTAATCGATCTGCTCGAAGTCCGCCATCATGTTCGTCGAGATCGGGAGCTTACATCCCGCCGAGCGCAACGCCTCCACCTGCTCCGTCATGAAGGAAATTGTTTGATCGGAAAAGAACTGGCTAAAGGCGAGTTTCATTTCCGGGGAAGACCCGCCGCCGACGGTGCTGTAACCGGCGCGCGGGATTTCGAGGTCTTCCCATTCCCAGAAATCCTCGCTCCAGAATGCGCCGCCGATGGCTTCGTTGAGCTGTTCGGGCGTTTGATACTTCGCCTTCATCGCTTTGCGGAAGGCGTCGTTGCATTCGGGGCAGTGACACTTGTTCCAGCCGAATTCATTGTCGAGATGCCAGAGAACAAGGTTATCGTAGCGGCCCAGTTCCTCCTGCATCCGGCGCGTGATGCGGTTGCCGTATTCCCGGTAGAGCCGCGAGGTGGGGCAGTAGTGGCGGCGGGCCCCGTGTCCCGCGCGGTGTCCGTTGGCGTCCATCGCCGCGCATTCGGGATGATGCCGCAGCAGCCAGGCGGGCGGAGCCGCCGTGGGGGTGCAGGGGATCACGCCGATGCCCGCATTCTGAAGCAGCTTCATGAAGCGATGGATCCAGGCGAAATCAAATTCGCCGTCGGCGCGTTCCATCCGGCTCCAAGCGAACTCCAGCACGCGCACGGAATCGATGCCGTGCTCTTTCATGAGAGCGATGTCGCGTTCCCAGCGCGATTCCTGGATGTGTTCGGGGTAAAAAGCGACGCTGAGATGTTGGATCATGGTAAAAGCGTTCTACGCTTTTCGCATCCGGCGCGTCACTGTATAAATCGTGAATTTCATTGCACTTTTCGCTGAAATTCTATTGTTGATTGGGGTAAATCCACAAAAGATGCAGTTGCCGGGTTTCCAGTTTCATACCGCATGGCAACCCTACCGGGGATATACGGCGGGGATGAAATTCTTTTTTCATGAGCATGCGTTTTATGAGTTGGCCATTGTGATCAGCGGGCGTTGCGAATGGAGCTTGAAGCGGCACAAGACGGTGGACGTGGAAAGCGGCGAGGGGATTTTGATTGGGCCGAAAGAGGCGCATATGGAGAAACCGCTTACGGATTGCCGCATCGCGTGGGTGGGGTTTGTTGCGCCAAAGGAGGAATTGCGCGAAGTGCGGCTGCACCGTCCACTGCGATTGGGACATCATTTTCCAGAGATCAAAGCGCTCATTGAGCGGATGGAAACCGAGCAACTCCTCAATCTGCGCGAAAGCGAATTGCGGATGCAGTTGCTCGTTGCAGAATTAACGATATTATTACGACGTAATACTTCCAGCGAGCCGAATAAGATCCGGGCCGGGCAGCCCAATGTGCAGCAGGTGGAAAGGGCGGCGCTTTACCTGGAGCGCAACTGCATGGAGGCGCTGACGCTGGATCAGGTGGCTCGCTATCACGGATTGAGCTATTCCCATTTCAGTGCGCTCTTCCGCAGCCGGTTCGGGGTTTCGCCCAAGGTGTTTCAGCAGCGCAGCAAACTGCGGCATCTTGAAGAGGCGGTGGGTTCGGGAATGACGGAGATCAAGGCGCTGGCGGAGGTGGGGCGATTTGAGGACGTGGCGTATTTCTGTCGCTGGCTCAAACGCCAAACGGGGCTCCGCCCCACGGAATGGATTGGACGCTGCGCGCCCTTGGTCGTGCCCATGTAATTCGAGGGAACTTTACGGGGCAGAGGAAAGCCGTTAGTTTGCGAGGCATGCAACTCGCCAATCGCTATGCCCGCTGGCTTGAGGGAAGAGTCGTAGCTGAAGCTCCGATGCTGCGCCCAGCGCGGGAAATTCCAGAGGCCGAACTTCAGGCCCTGTGGATGTCGGGCGAGTTCGGGCGCGAGTTTATGACGACCACTGGCAAACCGGTGCACATTGAGCATTTCGGCGTGTGGAACGCCGGGCCGGGGCCGCATTTCATTGGAGCGCGGATTGCGTTCGGCGGTTCGAGGGTTCAAGGCGGGGTGGAGGTGCATTGGAACGCGGGCGAATGGGATCGTCACGCCGCCGCCAGCCCCGATTACGAGGGGACAATCTTGCACGTTTTCGCCCGGAAAGCGGCGCACGAAAGGGAGCAGTCAATTCCTGCCACCGTGACAGCGCTGGGGCGTGAGGTGCCGCAGATCAGGCTTGATGTGACCCAATATGAGTTTCGTCCTGTGGACCCCGCACCTTGCGAAACCACAGCCTGCCGGGAGACGCTCGCCGCGTGGCCCGAATCGCGCGTGCTGGAGCTGGTGGAAATGGCGGCGCAATACCGGCTCTGTTGCAAAGCCGCGCGGATGGCCCGGATGGCGGAAGAATGCGGCCCGGATGAGGCGCTTTACCGGGGCATCGCGGAAGCGCTTGGCTACCGGAACAATAAACTGCCGTTCACGCTGTTGGCCCAGCGGTTTCCGCTCGCGCTGCTGAGGGCGCAGCGTTCCGAGATCGAGCCTCTCCTCTTTGCCGGAAGCGGATTTCTCAACGCCACCGATCTGAGCGCGATGCCCGACGACACGCGCGGGTATCTGCGTGACATCTGGACGCAGTGGTGGCCGCGCCGCACGGAATACGAGCGGTTGACTGTTTCTGCGCGGTTCTGGAATTTGCGCGGGGTGCGCCCGGCAAATCATCCGCAAAGGCGCGTGGCGGCGCTGGCGCAGATCGTCCGCCACTGGCCGGTCATCGAGACACTTGCGCGCGCGGCGAACAGGGATGGCATCCGGCATTTCTTCAGCCAACTGGCACATCCGTATTGGGATTTTCACTATACGCTCACCTCCAAGGCTTTGGCGGCGCGCATGGCGCTGGTGGGCGAGACGCGCGTGACGGATTTGTTGCTCAACGTCTTCCTGCCCGGCGCGGTGACGGCAGCGCCGGAGTTTTGGGAGAGCTACCGGGAATTGCCAGCGGCGGACTCGAACCGCCGGGTGGATATCGCCGCGCGACGCATGTTCGGGCGGAGCGCGATGGCCCGTCAGCTCGGTCAGCGGGCAATGACGCAGCAGGGGCTCTTGCAACTTTACGAGGATTTCTGCATGGCCTGCGATGGCGACTGCGCCCGTTGCGCACTGCCCGACCGGCTGGATTGCTGGGAGAAGCGGAGCGGGTATGGGGTGTAGAGGAGCGCGGCTTTCCGCTGTTTGCGAAGCGGAGGCTCGAGAACGAGGCTTGCCCCTTGCGGTAAATCCCGCTATCTTTCCTGCGTGGATGGCGGATGACCGCTGGCAGGGAAACTTGCTAGAGGAAAGTCCGAACACCACAAGGCAGCATGCCGCATACAACATGCGGGGGCCGCAGGCGAAAGTCGGCGGTCACGGAAAGTGTCACAGAAAATAAACCGCCGGGGGCGACTCCGGTAAGGGTGAAACGGCGAGGTAAAAGCTCACCGCCCGGCGCGCAAGCTCCGGGGCACGAAAAACCCCATGCGGTGCAAGACAGAACAGGGAGTTGGGTCGC
>Ga0118677_10010359_pt1 | contig 14275 bp, 14 predicted proteins | sample AliMusrvi5mmetaG_FD_86154 | JGI IMG/M metagenome (GOLD analysis project Ga0118677, IMG submission 86154) | reverse complement strand
GCTATAATACTAGCCATTGTTATTGCGCTTTCTACAACTGTTTTTAGCGTAAAAGCTCTGCGTGACCTTGTTATTAGTTTCTTTGTAAAAGTATACGAAAAATTCACCTCACTATCATATACAGCTAATGATAGTGTGCCATCATCAATTCAAGAAATCTATATGCCAACTTATATACCTAAGAATTATTCCTTGAATAGCTCTAATAACTATAATGTAATTAATCAAATAATATATTCAAATACTAATAATGATGTTATTAGATTTGAGCAAAGAGTTAAGAATCTAATAACCTTTAGTATTGATACTGAAGGTACAACCTATGAAAATGTAAAAATAAATAATTGCGACGGTATATTCTATTCAAATAAAGGTACAAATAATTTCATTTGGGAAAATGATAGATATAGCTTTTATGTCAGTGGAACAATTGATAGAGCTACCCTCTTAAAAATCGCTCAATCGGTTAAAATAAAAAAATAAAAAAAAATTTGTTCATTCGTGTCACAAAACGCCTTTCTTTTTAGTTATAGTATGTGAAGCAGACAAGCTTCAAAAATATTTATAAAAAGGAAGGTATTTTTACATGAAAAAGAAACTAGTATGCATCCTGGTATTTCTGGTTATCATGTCAAGCATGGTAACGGCAAACGCACAGTCCCTTAGCAAAGAAAATATTGGTGTAGGCAGTACGATAAACACAGTAATTAAACCAAATTTCCTTTACACCAATACTACCTCCACCTCTATATCATTTGGCACTGGAACCGCTACAGCAACTGGTTCGATCACAGGCTACCCCGGCATAACCACAAAGGTAATGATTGCAGTGTATGTTCAAAAATTGGTGAGTGGCACATGGTCTATGGTTGGATATAATTCACAAGTTTTTGATAATACATATTATGCAACTCTACAGAAAACCTGTAACATTACAAGTGGGTATTATTATCGTACAAAAGCCGTATATACCGCTTTCAGCGGAACTGATTACGAACAAATAACAGAGTATTCTTCTCAGGCATGGTATTAATAAACTGTAATCTATAAGAAACACGTCAGACCATTTGAAAACGCCCCATCTTGAACGACTTTAGCTATTGCCATATACTTGCTTTGATTTTATCATTTATTGCCTCTTTACCAATAAATTGATATCGCTTATATAATAAAAATTGCATATAGCTTTCGCTCTTCATGGGATGGGCGTTTTCAAATGGTCTGACGTGTCTGTTTAGAAAGAATAACAATTCATTTTAACACTTCAATAATCCCTTCTTCCCTATTATTTAGCCTCACTGTAATTTAGCAGTGAGGCTATTTATTATTTAAATGCTGTTGCCTTATAAATCGGCTGCGTCCATAGCTTTGCGCCATAGGCATTCACTATCTCTACTCGCACATACATTTCTTCGCCTTTTAATGTATAGGTATTATTATACCCTTCCTTTAAAACAGTTCCATTTTTGCCTATAAATTTATAATACATTTCTCCTCTGAAGCCATTGTATGTACTAGCCTCTACTGTTATAGTTTTACCATCAAATTCAAATTTATCTAGCTTTAAGCCAATGGAAACGTATGTCCTGCCTGCCTTAATTGCTTTTATGGCATCCTCTTTTGTATATTCATTTAAACTAACTACTGTTGCTACCTTTGCAATATCAAACCATTGGTGAAAATCATCATTGCCAAAGCCCCAAATAACCTTGCCGCCAGAGAGAAGACTATCCCATACGTCTACAGCAAGAGCTGCGCCCATTAACCTGGTAAGTACACCATTGAATATTTCTACTCCTATATAACCACTTAACTTTTCAATTTCTTCCAGCGGCCAATGCAAAGGAATATCAATTTCACCATAGGGTTGATTAAGCAGCTGGTTATAATATGAAAAATTATATTTTTCAACATCACCAACCTTCCAATTGGGATGATTTATGACAGCAAACCCACCCTGCGCATTCGTTTTATCTATCGCCTCTTGGTGGTTTGCAAAAATTACATTCTCCACACCAATACAAAGCATATGGGCGGCTTGACTATATTCAAAGCCATTAATTAACACCATATCGTTTTGCTTAGCAAGCTCTGATGTATCGGAATAAATGTCATGATTAGAAATACATATTACGTTATACCCTGCTCCCTTATAGGCTTTCAAAACGTCCTCTATAGGGTTTACGCCGCAGGTATTCGGTCCTGTGCCTGCATGAACGTGGAAATTACCCTTTTGCCAATTCATTTCATTAAAATTTTCGTATGGGTTAATATACATTTTGTTACTCCCATTATTAAAATATAAATTTCGTCTTTATAATTATACTAAACAATTTTCATAATTACAATACTTATATTGAATATTTTTCACAATTATTGTGCGTTAGCGGGCGAACACTGTTCGTCCCGACAATAGAGGAATGCTGTATGAGCATTTACTAAAAAAACAGCCTGCATAGCCACACCGCCGAAATTATTCCCGCCAGCATTGACAAAAGCGAAGCAGGCAGAGCGTGACGGTGGTTTTTTATGTTTACTGCACCCATATAGACTGCCATTGTATAAAATATTGTTTCAGTGGAACCCATCATAACGGATGCAATTCTTGCTGCTGTACTGTCCGGTCCACTTGTAGCGTATATGTTGGAAAGCTCCCCAAGTGCCGCAGAGCCAGAGAGTGGACGCACCAGCACAAACATTGTTAATTGAGAGGGTATGCCTATTAGTTCTAAACCCTTTCCCAATATGCTGCCAATGCCCTCTAGTATGCCGCTTGCCCTTAACAGACCTATTGCGAAGAGCATTGCGCATAAATATGGCAAAACACCTATTGCGCTTTGCAAACCCTCCTTAGCGCCCTCTACAAAGGCCGAATAACCTTCCACCTTTCTAAAAAGTGCTAAGCCTACTATTAGCAATATGTATATGGGTATAATAATTGAAGAAATCCCAGATAGAATACTCATTTTTTTGCCTTTCGTGCTAAAAACCGTGCAGAAAAGATTGCAACAGTTGTAGCTATTGCTGCTGACAAAATTGAACACAGTACAATATCAGTTGGGCTTGTGCTGCCTGCCGCCGCACGCAAAGCAATAACTGTAGTGGGTATAATTTGCAATGAAGAGTTATTTACCACTAAAAGCATCACCATATCATCACTGGCTTCTTCCTTGCCGCTTATTCGTTTGAGCTGTTTCATTGCATTTTGTCCTGCTGGAGTGGCTGCATTTCCCAGTCCAAGCATATTTGCCGCCATATTTAAAGTAATTGCTTGTTTAGCAGGTTCATCGTTTGCAGCAGATGGATAAAGTCGTTTAATAACTGGATGAAGAATTTTGCACATACCCTTCAGCAAGCCGCCCTTCTCCGCTACTTTCATCAATCCGCACCAAAGTGCATATATTCCGCAAAGGCTAATGCAAAGTGTAACAGCACTATTAACACTGCTTGTCGCGGCACTTGAAAGTGCTTCTCCATTCCCTGTTAAAATGCCATAAACTAGTGCCAATATAATCATTATTGCCCATATTATCTCAATCATCTTGATTCCTCCCATAATATTCATATGATTAAATACATATTTTAGAATTATTCACTAAACATTCATTTAATTACCATCAAAATATCACAATATTCGCATAAAAGTTATTGACTAATTGTGCTTTTTTATGTAAAATATTATTAAAGAGGTGATAAATATGAAATCGACAGGTATAGTCCGTCAAGTTGATGGTCTAGGTAGAGTGGTTATACCTATGGAGCTCAGACGTACACTGGGAGTGTCTGTAAAAGACGCTATGGAAATTTATGTTGAGGGTGAGCAAATCATTCTTAAGAAATACCAACCAGCTTGTATGTTCTGTGATAACGCATCTGATGTTGTGACTTTCAAGGGTAAGCACATATGCCACGAATGTTTGGATTTAATTAATAAATCCGCAGAATGATACTTATTCCACTAATGAAAAAAAGGAGACTTATTCTCCTTTAACACGATGAGGGCCTTGTATTAAATTAAAACTTGGCTATGACTTGCAATATAGCGTCGGCACTTTTGTGTCGGCGCTATATTAATATATATGCTGCATTATTTTGTTTTATGAATAAAAGTTCAAAGCTCCATTGCCTGAATATAAACTTCATTTTTAGGTAATTTTCTAGCCTTTGCTACTAGCTTGACGGCTGTCTTTTTGTCTGCCCCTTTTGCTATTTCCTGTAAAACCTGCTCGGCTATGGTTATATCCTCAAAGCTCTCTTCCTTTGGCTGTGCGCCCTCCAGCACTAAAACGAACTCACCCTTTGGTGCCTTTTGGTCAACAAATTGCTGCCAATCCTTTAGCTGCAGCCTTGTGTATTCCTCATAAATTTTTGTCATTTCACGAACTACTACTACCATGCGCTCTCCTGCATATTTATATAGCTGCTCAAGCGTTTTTGCGATGCGATGGGGGCTTTCATAAATAATAACAGTGCGCTGTTCCTTCGCCAGCAGCTCCAGCCTTTCCTTGCGTTCCTTTACAGAAGAAGGCAAAAAACCTTCAAAAACAAATCTGTCACAAGGCAACCCTGATAAAACAAGTGCGCTTATGCCTGCACTGGCACCAGGTAATACAGTCACCTTAAAGCCCTGTTGCTGCGCCTTATTTACAAGCACAAAGCCAGGGTCAGAAATGCCCGGCATTCCTGCATCAGAAATGAGGGCGATTTTCTCACCCTGCTCCAGTCTTTGCAATATCTCGTCTGTACGAGCCTGCTCATTATGTTGATGATAGGAAAACAAAAACTTTTTAATATTTAAATGATTAAGCAGTTTAATAGAATGACGTGTATCCTCACAGGCTATAGCATCACATTCCTGAAGAATACGAATAGCACGCAAGGTAATGTCCTCTAGGTTACCTATTGGTGTTGCACAAATATATAGCATCCCCTCACTCATCGCTGTATTCTCCCCTATGATAAATTTTGTTCATTTCTTTTGTATATTCTCCCTGTTCATCAAATACACAAAGTGTGCTTTCCCATTTCATATAGGGTCTGCCCTGCTTGACGCCCTCAACAAGTATTAAATTAGGCGGTGTGCCAGGTCTTGGCTGAACAAGCTTGCAGCGTTTAGGCTCAATATCATATTTACGCATTGTAAAAAATATATCCATTATTCTGTCACTATGATTAATAATAGAAAGCCTTCCGCCATTTTTTAGAAGCCTAGCCGCACAAGCACAAATATCATCAAAATTACAAGCTATTTCATGGCGCGCTATAGAATGCTCTTCGGAAATATTCTTTATACCGCTTCCCGCTTTCTTGTAGGGCGGATTGCAAACTACCGTGCCATATGCACCTGCCTGTAATAATTTATCTAAATTTTTTAAATCCATGCAATGCACTTTAATTTGCTCTTGCAAAGAATTTAGCTCTACACTTCGTTGTGCCATTTCTGCCATCTGAGGCTGAATTTCCACAGCATCACAATGCTTAAAAGGCGTTCTTCCATATATTAAAATAGGCAAAATGCCTGTGCCTGTGCCTAAGTCTGCAATTTTTTCTTCTTTTCGTACAAAAGCAAAGTCTGCCAGCAAAACTGCATCTGTACCAAAGCAAAAGCGTTTTGGGTCTTGTATAATCTTTAAGCCTTTAAATTGCAAATCGTCTATTCTTTCATTTGGATTTATCATTAGATGCTCCGCACAAGTTTTTTTTATTATAACACAAAAGCCACCTTACATACAAGTAAAGTGGCTTTTATATAAATTTCATATTATCTTTAGCTAAAGACTCGTCTGCCCCAGGAAAAATTAACTTTATAATAGCCTTTAGTCATATCTGAAATAGTAACACCTTTATAGCTAGTTTCAGCATTAATAACCTTATAATCACCTACATAAATCCCTGCATGGTCAGAAAGGTCACCATCTGGAAGTGTATTAAAGAAAACCAAATCGCCTGGCTTTAAGTCTGCAATAGAAGTAATCTTGGTTCCATAATTGTTATAGCCTTGCGCATATGCGGTGCGTGCAAGCGTGTAACCAAACTTCTTATATACATAACACGTAAAACCTGTGCAATCAAATGCATTTGGTCCGCTTGCTCCATATACATACGGCTTGCCTATAAACGTTTCTGCATAGGCTACTATACTATCGCTTATGCTTGCTCCATTATTGCTTTGCGTGGGCACGCTTTGTGTCGTTTTTGCCTGCGCTGTACTCCCAAACAGCTTTGCCAGCGTTGCACTGCCTGCAACTCCATCTACTTTAAGCGAGTTCGCTTTTTGAAACGATTCCACCGCATCTAAGGTGATCGCTCCAAAGTAGCCTGTACACGTTGAGTTAAAATGCTTTAGCTCCTTTAAGCGATTTTGTAGCTTCAATACATCATTGCTGCTCATTCCTAGCTTTAGCGTTGTAGTTGGTGCTGTTACTAATTCTGCTGTTACTGTTGACTTTTTTATATAGCTTGTCTTTACATAACCTTGCGTTCCATTTGTTATTTTTATATTATACCAGCCATTGCTTTCAGACAAAATAGTTACCTTTGTTCCATCTTTTAGTGTTGCTACTATGCTGGCTGTCGTGCTGGCTTTACTTCTAAGATTTAAGCTTCCGCTTACGGTTACAACCCCATTCGATGTTGCCTCTGAAATCGTTGCGCTGCTCGTTGTGCTTCCGCTTGAAACATATTGCTTTGATGCATACCCTATTGTTCCATTTGTTAAGCGTACCTTCCACCAATCTCCGCTCGTTGAAATAACATATACCGTTGCTCCCTTTTGTACTGTACTAATAACCGTTGCACTTGCACTGGCGCTTTTCCGTATATTTACTGTATCTCCTGTTATTGTAGCTGCTTTTGCTGCAACTGCATTCAGCTTGCTCTGCGTATTTTCTCCTACTATTCCATCAACGGTAAGTCCTTTTGCCTTCTGAAACGCTTTTACCGCACTTGCAGTGCTTGCTGAAAAATTACCGTCTACCGGTCCATTGTAATATCCATTATCCTTTAATATCTGTTGTACGTTCTTTACGTCTTCTCCGCTATTACCTTGTGATAAATTCGCTGCCATCCCCTGCATTGGCATAATTATAGACAGTAATAATGTTATAATTATAATGCATGTCTTTCGTTTAAAGCTCATTTCCTCACCTCTATAATACCGCTCTTCGTTACTCCCTACATTATAATATATTTTTCGCTAATTAATCAAGCCCCATTTATGCTTATTTTAAACACTTTTCTTTTATTTGCTCCTCTTTTCTCTCGTTTTCTCTCAATTGTTAAGATTGTGTTACAAAAGTGTTGCATTTGGTTAATTATTTGGCATTGGCAGGAGGTGCGTATTCTTTTCCTTTAGTATCTACAGTTATTGACTTTATTGTTTGAGGCACATTGGGCTTGTCTGATGAATTACGAGCTACAAGGCTTATTTTTGTTGCTACATCCATGCCACTTATTACCTTTCCAAAGCCTGCATACTGACCATCAAGATTTGAACAGACTGCAACACATATAAAAAACTGTGAGCCTGCACTGTCATAAGATGAAGAGCGAGCCATTGAAAGCACACCAGCGGTATGTTTTAAATCGTTAGTCTTAACGCCATTAGCTGCAAATTCGCCCTTTATTGTATAGCCTGGACCGCCTGTACCGGTACCATTTGGGTCTCCGCCTTGTATAACAAAATCCGGTATTACTCGATGAAAAATAAGCCCATCATAAAAATGCTTTGTATTTGCAAGATAAATAAAATTTGCTACCGTTTCTGGGGCTTTGTCCGGATAGAGCTCGGCGGTAATAACATCACCGCTCACCATTGTAATTGTTGCAATAGGATACATATTATTTTCTCCTCCATTTGATGTTATTTGGGGCAATGTTTGAGTTGCCTGTGGTTTGCTTGAAGATTTCGTACAGCCACAGCTCAGCAATAGTATTGCCACCATTAATAATGCTGAAAGCTTTTTCATATAAAACCTCTTTCATATTTTCTGCCTAAGTTCCACATAGCTTGATACTTTAAGCAAGCTATATAATAGAATTCAGATAGCAATATTAAATAGCAAATGCGATAAATTGTCAACAAGACATTAATGGCAATTATTACATTTATATTACAATTTCATTTCTTTTCGTTGTAAATATTAAATTATTGAGTTTACAAATGCATATGATGGTGCTATAATTAAAAAATAATATGAAAAAGAAGGCGAGAAAAGATATGTTTAAACGCTATGTTTTGGGCATTATTACAATGGCAATGCTTTTTTGCAGTCTTTCTTTTGTCGCAAATGCAAATAGTATTAATACATACCAAGACACAGGCATTGTCGCCATCAATCAGGATGAAACCTTCACTCCCACAACAACTCAAGGTTCTACAGACAGCATTACAAGCGATACAACGACTGAATCTGATGCTTATCCTACACTTAGTTTAGGCAGCAGCGGTCCCGCAGTAGTAGACCTTCAAAGCAGATTAAATGATTTAGGATATTATAATTATAAAGTTACTGGCTATTATGGTGATTTAACTGCATATTCAGTGAAGATGTTTCAAAAATATAATGGTATAGCAGACACCGGCACAGCAGGAGACCTTACAAACGCTAAGCTTTATGCAAACGATGCTGTTCGTATTCCAATGGGAGCCATAGATACAAATGCAGACCGTCTGGGTCAAACTCCTACGCCCGCACCGGTACCTACTAAAAAGCCTGCAAGCAGCGGCACAACAACAAACTCAGCAAAAGGCAAAACCGGTGCATACCTTGACTGGTTCAAGAAGGTACAATATATGATGCCAAGAGGTACTATCGCTACCGTAACAGATTTTTATACCGGAATTACTTTTAAGGTTGAGCGCACTGGCGGCATATACCATGCCGACTGCGAAACATTAACCGCTACAGATACCGCAAATTACAAAAGAGCTTATGGCGGTCAATGGTCTTGGAATCGCCGCCCAGTAGTTGTAAATATTAATGGTACTTTAGTTGCCGGTTCAATGAATGGTATGCCCCATGGCTATGACACAATCGCCAATAACAATTTAACTGGTCAATTCTGTATTCACTTCCTTAATAGCAGAACGCATTGTTCAAATTTAAAAGATCCGGCACATCAAAAATGCGTCAGAATAGCAGCAGGGCTTTCATAGCTTTTTGATTTTACATTTGCTTTGTTAAGGGCGTATGGGAAAAAGAATTTAAATTTTCCAATATGCCCTTTTATTTTAGTATAAGCCTTTAGCCAGTAAACCGCTTGCCATAAGAAAAAAATGTAGTATAATATTTACAATACTTTACCATAAGGAGATTTCTATGACCAATATATTAGATACCTTAAAGAGTCGCGGTTTCGTGAAACAAGTTACCTTTGAGGATGAATTATACAAATTACTCTCTACAGAAAAGGTGACTTTTTATGTAGGCTTTGACCCCACGGCAGACAGCTTGCACGTTGGGCATTTTCTTATACTCATGGCGATGGCACATATGCAGCAGGCAGGGCACAAGCCTATCGTTCTAGTGGGCGGCGGCACAGCAATGGTTGGTGACCCAAGCGGCAGAGCCGATATGCGGCAAATGATGACGAAGGAAATACTTGCGCATAATGTAGAATGCTTTAAAAAACAGCTTAGCCGCTTTCTTGACTTTTCTGATGGAAAAGCTATTATGGCTGACAATGCTGACTGGCTATTACAATTAAATTATGTTGAATTTCTTCGCGAAATCGGTGTACATTTTTCTGTAAACCGTATGCTGACAGCCGATTGTTATAAGACTCGCATGGAAAAGGGCTTAACCTTTTTAGAATTTAACTATATGCTGATGCAGAGCTATGATTTCCTTGCCTTATATAAAAAATATGGCTGCATTCTGCAGCTTGGCGGAGATGACCAATGGTCAAATATTCTGGCAGGAGCTGATCTGATAAGGCGCAAGGAGCAAAAGGATGCCTTTGCGCTCACCTGTACTCTATTAACTACCAGTGAAGGCAAAAAAATGGGTAAAACCCAATCTGGAGCGGTTTGGCTGAGTGCAGAGAAGACCTCGCCCTATGAGTTTTATCAATATTGGCGCAATGTAGATGATGCCGATGTGGAGCAATGCCTAAAACTGCTAACCTTCTTACCCCTTGATGAAATTGCTTCACTTTGCTCCTGTAATGATGAGCGAATTAATATGGCAAAGGCACGGCTTGCTTTTGAGCTTTGTGCTATTGTACATGGAATTGACGAAGCAAAAAAAGCACAAGAGGCAGCAGAGGCAGTATTTGGTGCCGGCAGCATTGACAATATGCCTACAATGGAGATTAGTATTGAAACGATAATTAGCAATAGCCGCATTGTGGATTTGTTAATACTCGCAGATATTACAAAAAGCAAAAGTGAGGGTCGTCGGCTGATTGAGGGCGGCGGTATTTCAATTGATGATGAAAAAATAGCTTCGCCAGATGCCATTATTTCTTCAGAGAAGGTTTCACTCGGCTCCTTTATTTTGCACAAGGGCAAAAAGATTCATATTAGAATTATTATTAAATAGTATGCACAGCTATAAAACCTTACAAAAGACGGGAAACAGTGTTGAAATCGTTAATAAATCAAAATTCATTGCTCTTGCAATGCCAATACAAAACGAGCAGGAGGCTTTTGAAGTAATAAAAGGACAAAAGTCGCTCTACCCCGATGCAACGCATCACTGCTATGGATTTATACTTGGAATTGATTCAGATTCAGTACGCTATAGCGATGCTGGCGAGCCCTCTGGAACAGCTGGAATGCCTATATTGTCTGTGCTTCGCAAGCATTCACTTACTAATTCTATTGTAGTGGTAACTAGATACTTTGGCGGCACTCTTTTAGGTGCCGGCGGACTGATAAGAGCCTATTCAAGTACTTCTGCATTGGCTATACAGGATGCAATAATTACAATAATGCTTCCAAGCATAAATTTACTTATTAAGTGCGATTATTCGTGTTTTGCAAGGCTGGAGCATTATTTTAAGACAAACGATACCATTGCAATTAAAGATATTGCATACATTGATTTAGTAAATATGCAATGTTTAGTGCCTTTGACGGAGAAGAATAATATAATTGAAACAATAACGAACCTAACAGATGGCAAAGGCAATATTACAGAACAAGAAAATGAATATTATCCTTGGAAAACCAAGGAATAAAAATGAGGTGTTTTCTATGAAAATCAACAAAACTACTGCTCCAAAACCAAAACCAACAGACCAAAACCATTTAGGGTTTGGCAAGCTCTTTACAGACCATATGTTGGTAATGGAATACCATAAAGAAACAGGATGGCAAGAGCCAGAAATTAAGCCCTATGGTAATTTTTCGCTTGACCCTGCTACTATGGCGCTTCACTATGGGCAGGAGATATTCGAAGGTCTAAAAGCATACAAGACGAGTGATGGACATACCCTGCTTTTCCGTCCTGAAGATAACTTTAAGCGTATGAATAAGTCTGGCGAACGTCTGTGCATACCACCACTTGATACCAAGAAGGCATTTGCTTCGCTATTAGAGCTGATTAAGCTTGATGATGCCTGGATTCCTACTGAAGAAGGAACCTCGCTTTATATTCGCCCAACGATTATTTCTATAGACCCCTTTTTAGGTGTAAAGGCAAGTGAAAGCTATCTTTTCTTTATAATACTTTCTCCTGTAGGCGCTTACTATTCAAGCGGGCTTGAACCTGTGAAAATATATGTTGAGGACGAATATGTTCGTGCGGTAAAGGGCGGCACAGGCTTTACAAAGTGCGCCGGGAACTATGCAGCAAGCTTAGCTGCCAGCGAAAAGGCAAAGCATCTTGGATACTCACAGGTGCTTTGGCTGGACGGTTTGCACCATAAATATATAGAAGAAGTTGGTTCAATGAATATTTTCTTCGTTATAGATAATGTGCTTGTTACTCCTGCTCTTGAGGGCAGCATACTACCAGGAATTACTCGCAACTCCGTTCTGCAATATGCCGCATACAAAGATATAAAGGTTGAAGAACGTCGCCTGTCAATAGAAGAAGTGCTGGATGCATCTAAGAGTGGCAAGCTTAACGAATGCTTTGGTTCCGGCACCGCTGCTGTTATTTCCCCCGTTGGCGAGCTTCGTAGCGGCAATACAAATATAATAATCAATAATGGCAAGATGGGACCCATAGCTGAAATGATGTATAATGATATTACAGGAATACAATATGGAAAAATTGCCGACCCATTTGGCTGGGTTGTTGAAGTCAAGTAGGGCGATTCACGAATCGCCTGAAAATAAGCTTTATAAAAAAACGAGGGACGCCATATATGGTGTCCCTACGTTTTTGTTAATTATCTTAATTATTCAGCTCTCCCAGCGCTTCAATGACCGCCACCGCTTTTTCTATAGGCATTTCATCCTGCAAGGGCTTGGCTGGGGCTAAAACATAGCCGCCGTCGTCTTTAAATAAATCCCGCAATCTGAATATTTCTGCTTTAATTTCCGCCGGCGTGCCAAAGTGCAATATACCCTGGCTGCCCAAACAGCCCCAAAAAGAAATTTTCTTTCCATACTTTCCCTTAATTTCTTCTGGCGCCATTCTTGCCGCTTCCGGCTGAACACTTTCGTGACAATCCATCCCTATTTCCGCAAGGTCATCATATATTTCAGCTATACTTCCACAAGAGTGCTGTATGGACTTTTTACCCTGACGGTGCACTTCTGTGTATATTTTTTCCCAGCAGGGCTTAATAAACTTTCTCCAGCTTTTTGCGCCCATTATAACACCTCTTTGATCACCCCAATCGTCACCAAAGAGAAATGCATCAGCAGGCACATCTTCACAGGCTTTTAACATAGCGATATATATTTCAGTAATCTTTTGTGTCATTTCAAAATAAAAATCCTCGTCGGTCAGCATATCCATCAACGCATTTTCAAAGCCCCGCAAACGCCAGGTGTGCTCAAAGACGCCCCAGCCCATATTAATGATGCGATAGTGTTCCTTGTCATCATTATAGGCCTTTATTGCGGCAGTCTTATCTTCAAGTATCGGCGTGACAAACCTATCTGCCTTTGGAAAATCAAAGCCATCTAATGTAGGCTCCTTTAAAGGCGGTGTTTCCAAATGCCATGGCTTTTTGTCCATACGCCAAAGTGCTTCATAGCCGTCCTTGGCATAAATAGCATCAAAAGGTTTCATTAAAACTGTATCAACAGTTAAGCAATTACAGCTAAATTTTCTTAATAGCTTGCTTTCCCAATTTTCATCCTTGTAATACTCTGTTAGTTTTTTATAAAGTAGTGGCTCAAACAATACCTCATAGGGTGTTATTTCTGTGCCTTGATGGTTTAACCGTGCCTGAATAATTTCTCTGGAAGTCATAGTTGACAACTCCTTAAAATAAAAGTATATTAATTATAATATTTTTTAATCACAATAACAATAGTAATGTTTTAAAGCAAAATATAAATATATTAATATTTTCGGAGCATAATGAAAAACATTTTTTTGCAGAATATTATAACAGAACAGCAGTTGCCTTTAAAGGTTTTTGCAATAGGCGAAACCAATGAGCAGCCCAAAGTAATAAGAAAAAAAGGCTACCCTGCTTATCATTTAATGCTCTGCAAAGCTGGAAGCGGAATACTATATATCAATGAAAAGCAGTATTTAGTAGAGCCTGATTCCGTCTTTTTTTTGCACCCAAATGTGCCGCATAAGTACTGTCCAGATAATAGCGGCTGGCATACTAGCTGGGTAGTTTTTGATGGCGCTAATGCTGAACAAATATTAAAAGAGCTTGGACTGTATGATGATATACCGAAAAGATTATCTATTGACAGCTGTGCATATATGCACTTTAGCCTAATTTATAGCATTGCTTCTAATGGCGGGCTTGCAAGTGCTTACAAATGTTCTTCTGCACTTTATTCATTACTTATAGATTTATCACATACTACCAATAGTTATAATATACCTTCAAAGCAAATGTCCACAGTAAGGATTGATCAAGTGCTGGAGTTTATCGAGAAAAATTGGCAGAAAAATATTGGGCTTAAGGATATGGCACAAGTTATGCAAATATCCCCGCAATATCTATGCAAGCTCTTTAATGATGTACTTAGTATCACCCCCTATGAATATTTGATTTCTTATAGATTACAAAGGTCAAAGGAAATAATGGCCGATAAAAAACTATTAATAAATGAAATAAGCGCAATGGCTGGATTTAATGATACTAGCTATTTTTGCGCAGTATTTAAAAAGCACGAGAAAATGAC
>Ga0118677_10010358_pt1 | contig 14275 bp, 17 predicted proteins | sample AliMusrvi5mmetaG_FD_86154 | JGI IMG/M metagenome (GOLD analysis project Ga0118677, IMG submission 86154) | reverse complement strand
ATCCCTCGGGCAGATGGTGATCCGTAAGCAGTGCCTCGAGCCTCGGCATCAAGTCCGGCTCCGCATCGAGGGACAGTCTGCCGCCACGGTCCCCGCCACCGCAGGCCGTGAGGAACAGCGAGAGGACAGAAAAGGCCATGGTCTTCAGGGATACATGGTGCCGCCTTGTGAAATTGCGTCGGACTCAACGTTTCCTCACGCCGGCAATCTGAAAAGGGGCGCAGATGAGTACGATGGCCGCCGAGAACACGAAGACGAGAGGCCAGGAAAACACCTGATAGACGGCCCCTCCAGCGACCGAACCCAGGACCTGGCCGACAGTGAGCACGGCCTCGTGGATGCTCATCCTTTTATCTCGGTCGGCCGCTCCTGAGGAGCCGTAGAAAATGGACAACGAATAGGTGAAGGACTGCACGGCGCCCAAAAGCGCCAATCCGAAAATGAAACCCAATGGTGTCCTGATGAAGGCGAAGGCCAGGCAAAGGACAAGATTCGCCGCGAGTGCGACGGGAAGATAGACAGCCTTGAATTGCCAGAATCGCAACCGGCCGAAAACCCAAAAGCCGACAGACATCGTCGCCGCGCGGATGAGAAGAAAAAAGCCAATGACCGATTCGCTCAGGGCCAGAGCGTCTTTTGCATAGACAGGGAATATGTTGTTGAGAACAGAACAGAGGACATAGATGGCGAAGAGTCCGATCCACGCTGGATGGCGGAGCGGGGAGTCATGCCCCTTCGCGGCGATTGCCGTCGAGACTGCCGTTGCGGTCCTTGGTCGGGGCGCGGGAGCCACAGGGTTGGTGGCGAGCATGAAGACGCCAGTCGCCACGAGGATGACAATCCCGACCTGGATGGGCAGGGCGTAACCGTAGCCCAGTGCCACGCCGCGCTCCGAAAGTGCGCCGGCCAGGAATGGTGAAATGGTCATGCCGACACTCCATGAAAGGTTGAAGGAGCCGGATGCCCGGGAAAGGGCATTTCCCTCCAGACCGACGACGAGCCAGCCCATGAGTCGTGGCCACATCAAGGAGCAGGCGAGGCCGTACATGGAATAGGCGACGAAGGCGCCGACGAGTGTGGGGAAAAGGAACTGCGCCGCCAGGAGCGCGGCGGAAAGGAAACACATAAGGATGGCGGAGACAGAAGCGTCGATGTGTCGGGCGAGGGATCGGAATGCGATGCAGCCGACAAAATAGGCGGCTGCCCAGAGAGCCGTGAACCAACCCACGACGACAGGCCCTGCGCCATAATCGCTCTTGATGAGGAAAAGCATGCCAAGGTTGACGATCCCGATCGCCACAGAGGCCAGGAAGGAACAGGGAATTATGCGGAACAGCCGTTTGTCGGGCATTGTGTCCGTTGGAGCGCTCACGCAACAAGCCTATGGGGAAAAGGCCTGAGGGGTCAATCGCCGCATTCCGGTTTGACAGCGCCGATGGCCTTGGCGTACTATTCCCGCGCCATGGCGAAAAAAAAGGGCATGAGGATAACGGAACTCGAGCTTTTGGTCAGGAAGCATCAGGATCTCTATTACAACGGACAGCCGGAGATCTCCGACACCGATTTCGACGCGTTGTGGGACGAATTGGCCGAGCTCGATCCGGGCAATGCGATCTTCGAAAAAATCGGCGAGGATTCCGTCGATGGCTGGCCCAAGACCCGCCACCTCATTCCGATGGGGAGTCAGGAGAAGGCCTCCAACCCCGAAGACTTCCTTGCCTGGTGCGCCAAGGTCGGGCATCCGGAATACATCGTGCAATACAAGCTCGACGGGGCAAGCCTCGAGATGCAGTATTCGGCGGGCGCACTGGAAAAAGCTGTCACTCGAGGTGACGGCGAGGTCGGCGACGACATCACCCCCAACGCGGCTCGCATGGTCGGCGTATTGTCGAAGCTCACGGATGCCTTCACCGGAGGTGTCCGCGGTGAGGTGCTCATGTCCCACGAGGCGCATGAGCGGAAGTACGCCGACAAGGCCAACTGCCGCAACGCCGCCAACGGCCTGATGAAGCGCAAGGACGGGATCGGCAGTGAGGATCTCCTCGTTGTCTGCTACGATGCCAACGGCGTCCTTTCGGACGGCTCCTCGCCCTTCACCGATGAGATCGGGAAAATGCGGTGGCTTGCGCTGATGGGTTTCGAGCTGTCACCACAAGCCATCTTCTCCAGTCCCGAAGAGGTCGTCGAATACCGCGCCCGCGTCATGGACAAGCGGGATGGCCTTCCTTGGGACATCGATGGCCTTGTGGTCAAGGGGAACGCCATCGACGTCGCGGACATGGCGCGCGCGCGGCCCGAGAAGCAGATCGCCTTCAAGTTCAGCCCCGAAGAGGCGGTCTCCGTGCTCCGCTCGGTTGAATGGAGCGAGTCGGGAGCCAACTTCACGCCCATCGGCATCATCGATCCGGTGCACCTCGCGGGCACCACCGTCCAGCGCGCCAATCTCGTCAACACGAACATCATCCGCGCCATGGATCTCCGGATCGGCTCCCGCGTGATCATCACAAAGCGGGGTGAGATCATCCCAAAGATCGAGGGACTCGTGGAGAACCCTCCTGAGGCGACGGAGATAGTGGCGCCCAGGACATGCTCCTGCGGCGCCGGGCTCGTCGACGAGGGGACGCGGCTTTTCTGCCCGAATCCTGAGTGTCCCAAAAAGTTGCGGCACCGGCTCGAGAAGTGGCTCTCCGTGCTCGACATCAGGGATTTTGGCGCGGTGATCGTGGGCAAGCTCGTCGCCTCAGGCCGGGTGCGTTCCATCCCTGACCTCTACAGCCTCGGTGCGGACGAGTTGGCCGAATATGAGCGCATGGGTGAGACTTTGGCGCGCAAAATCCTGCGCAACCTCGCAGCGCGGAACGAGGTGAGCCTGCCGCGCTTCATCGCTGGCTTCGACATCGAGGGAATCGGTGAGCTCAACACCGAAAAGGCCGTGGCCGCGGGCTTTGACAGCCTGCAAAGACTCAAGGACGCGTCTCCCGAGGCCCTCGCGGCGATAGACGGCCTTGGAGAGATCACCGCCCAGACCATCGCCCAGGGTTTGGTCGTCCTCGGGCCCGAGATGGACGCCCTCCTGGATTCAGGCGCGGTGAGGATACTGCCGTCCACATCCACGGGCCGTCTGGCTGGCAAGAGCTTCTGTTTCACCGGCGAGCTTTCCACCATGAAGCGACCAGACGCCGAGGCGCTGGTGCGGTCACTGGGTGGCCAGGCCAAGCCCTCGGTCACCAAGGGCCTCTCCTACCTCGTCACAAACGACCCTTCCTCAGGCTCGGAAAAAAACAGGAAGGCGGCCTCTTATGGAGTCGTGATTTTGGACGAGGCGGCCTTCCTCGATCTGGTGCGTGAGCAATGAGGAAACCAAAGGGCGAAAGAAGGGGCTCACCCCTGCTTGGTGGTCTTGTCTTCCTGGTGACTTTGGCTGTGGCGGGCTATTTCTGGTTCCAGACCAGCGCCGCTTTGCAGAAAAAGGAGATCGCCTTCCTCGAGGGCCTTTCCACCCGGCTCCGGTCAGAGACTGTTCCCGCCAAGTTCATGGTCCTCTCACGGGAGGGCGGAGAGATCAAGGCGAGGCTCAGGCTCTACGACCTTGCGTCAAGGGAAATCGCCGTCGTGGAAAAATCCTGGCCCGGATCGGAGCTCTACATCGACATGCTCCTCATTCCCGTCCGTTCCGGAGCTTCAGGGCGTGATGAAAAGCCGGACTCGTGGCTGGCCTTTCCCTACCGGATATTCACCAACGAGATTCCCGCGGCATCGGGAACGCTACTCTTTGAAACCTATGACAGCGGGGGCTTCCCCGAGGTAATGAGTGGAGTGAATTGGAGCGCGAAGGAAAAATCAGTCATTGTCACGGCCTTCGCGGCCGCGAGGAAAAAGGCGGCCGTTGGATTGCCCGCGACAGATGCGGCAAAGGGCGCATACGGATCGGCTGTCCACGAAGTCTCGAAGCTGTCCCGCTTCGAACCCGGGATCGTCTACAAGGTTGTCTGCCGCGTCAAGGGCGGCGTCGAGATCATGGAGGACTAGCGGTATGGACGACAAGATCGGCGCTTTCAAGACGATTCTCTACGCGCTTTCCGATGCCGTGGTGTTTGTCTTCACGAAACCCCTGGGGATGGCGATCCTCGCTTCGGTGCTGCTGCTCGCGGCTGGCACCAGGCTTTGGACAGCCGTGTCCGATCGGCGACTCGCAACAAAGGCCGCCGGCGAGGATTTTGGGTGGGCATCAGCGCTGGGAACCGCCCTGCGTGAACTGACGGGTCTTGGCGTCAAGGCGGCGGGATCCCTTCCCGTTCTCGCAGGCATCGGCGCCGCGCTGATCCTCCTCATCGGCGTTGCTGACGCGACCCATGCGGTCGACGACTACATCGCCGGCCGCAAGCGCGTGGCCGAGTTGACGCTCACCGTGCGCAACCTCGAACGGCGGTACAAGGCCGTGGAGGCGAGGATCGACGACGTCAAGGATGGACGAATCAAGGCAAGCCTTGCATTCTTCAACTACAGAAACCCTTCCGCTCCCGCAAGGACCCAGTCCATCGACATCGCGGGCAAGGAACTTTTCATCGATGCGATAGTCTGCAATTTCGACTATTCCGAAATATCCGCCGGCAGGGCCGTCAACCTCTCGATTCCCTTCAAGGTCTTCAGCGACGAAGTGAGCGAGGCTGACGGCATCGTGCTGTCCCTCCTCGACGAAAAGGGAGTGCCCCTCATGTACAGGCGATCCGCGGATGAGCTCTACGGCATCGGAAGCGAAGCCTTCAACACACGCCTCGCGGAGTTGATGGACTCCCTCCGGAACGACGAAGCCGCCCGTGGCGCCGGCATTGTCCGCAGCCTCTACGGCGATGCTGTCCATCGCGGCGTCAAGAAAGGCGATTCCTTCGTCGTGTGGGTTGAGCAATCCGGGGGTCTGAGTGTCAAGGACGCCGTCTCCTTCTAATGGCGATGAACGACACTGAATGGCTGAAAACCTCTGCGGGACGGCTCCTCGTCGAAGTCAAGGTCGTTCCGGGCGCGGCCAGGTCCTGCGTTGCGGGCATCCGTGACGGGGCCCTCCTCGTCCGCGTGGCCGCCCCTCCCGAAAAGGGCAAGGCCAACGAGGAACTGCGCGCCTGCCTTGCCCGGGCCCTCGGCATCTCCAAATCAGCGATAGACCTCGTCGCGGGAGCTTCCTCGCGCCGAAAAAGGCTGTCGGTCCCCACGGAGACGGAGGGGATGCTGCGGGAGCTTGCGCGGGATTGATCGGGTGGAGTTCTTGGGGCTACAATCCAGCACCGAAACTGGCCGAGGGAGAGATTGCATGGTCGCCACGAAAACCGCCTGGAAGCAGATAATCGCCCGTGCGCTCGCCGTCCACGCGGCCGAGAAGGCTGTCCAGGTGCCCATGCCGGATGCCGACGCCCTTGTCCTCGAGAAGCCGCCCAAGGCCGCTCTTGGTGACTTCGGCTTTCCCATGTTTCCCTACGCGAAGCTCCTGCGAGCTGCGCCGGCACAGGTGGCACAGGCCCTTGCGCTCATCATCGCCCGCGATCCCGAGGCCGCCCCTTTCGGCACGGCCACCGCGGATGGCCCCTACCTTAATGTGCGTCTGGCGCGCGCGCCGGTCATAACGGCCGTCCTCGCGGCCGCGTCATCGCCAGGCTGGGGCAAAGGGGCCGTTCTCACCGGCAAGAAAGTGATGGTTGAGTTCTCCAGTCCAAACACCAACAAGCCGCTTCACCTCGGGCATCTCCGCAACGACGTCCTCGGTGAATCCCTGTCGCGGATCCTGTCGGCGGCCGGGGCGGAAGTCCGCAAGATCAACCACATCAACGACCGCGGAGTCCATATCTGCAAGTCCATGCTCGCGTACCAAGCCTATGGCGAAGGCCGAGGCCCAGCCGACGAAGGTCTCAAAGGAGACCACTTCGTCGGTAAATACTATGTGCTCTTCAACAAGCTGATGGAGGAGGATCCCACCGCCGAAGCGAAGGCCCAGGAACTCCTGGTGCGATGGGAGGCCGGTGATCCCGAAGTGCGCGCACTGTGGCAAAAAATGAAGGACTGGGTCCTTGAAGGCATCAAGGTCACCTACGCGCGCACGAATGTGAGCTTTGACCTCTATGATTTTGAGAGTGATACCTACGAGCTCGGTGTCGACGAGGTCCTTTCGGGCTTGGCGAAGGGAGTGTTTTTCAAAGAGGACGACGGCTCGGTGTGGGCGGATTTCGCTGACATCAACCTCGACAAGAAGGTCTTCCTCCGCAAGGACGGCACGAGCCTGTACATCACTCAGGACATCGGCACGGCGATCCATCGCCATGAGGAATGGGCCCACGACCGTCTCATCTACGTCGTCGGAAGTGAACAGCACTACCATTTCAAGATCCTGTTCGAAACCCTGAAGCGATTGGGATATGCCTGGGCAAGTGACCTCCATCACCTGGCCTATGGAATGGTCAACCTGCCTTCGGGGCGGATGAAGACCCGTGAGGGCACGGTTGTCGATGCCGATGATCTTGTGGACGAGCTCACGTCCATGGCGGCCAAGGAAATCGCGGACAAGGGCCGGGAGGACATGGTGGGCGATCTTGGCGCCGTCGCCGAGAGGATAGCTCTTGGCGCCCTTCACTACTATCTACTCCAGACGGGACCCCTCAAGGACATGCTCTATGATCCCGAGCAATCCCTTTCCTTCACCGGCGACACCGGTCCCTACATTCAATACATGGGTGCCCGTGCATCGTCGATAATCCGAAAACACCAGGCGGGGGAGGGCAACGCGGTCAAGGGAACCGCCGATCCCGCGCGTCTCGTCGCGGACGCGGATTGGGAACTGGCGATGAAGGTCGCGGCATTCCCCGAGGCCATCGACGCCGCCGCTTCGTGCATGGAGCCCTCCATCATGGCAGCTTACCTCCACGATCTGGCCACGGCCTTCTCGGTCTGGTATGGTGACAATCCCGTGCTCATAAACCCCGACGCTGACCTCGCCGCGAGTCGCCTCGAGCTTGTCATCGCGGTCCAGCACAGCTTCAAGGCGGCCTGTGCCCTGATCTGTGTGCCCTTCCTTGAAGCCATGTGACCGATTGACAACAGCATCGGTTGCGGTGTATAAAATGCCGCAAAACCATAGTCACCATCGAGGTATACTGAGATGTACGCAGTAGTCGAATGCAAAGGAAAGCAATACCGCGCGGAGATTGGCGCGGTTCTTAGAGTAGACCGTTTCGATGCGGAGAAGGGCTCAACAGTGTCTCTGGACAAGGTTCTGGTCTTTTCGGGGGACAGTGTCAAGGTCGGTTCTCCCTATGTGGCCGGTGCAAGCGTGAAAACGACGGTGCAGGACGAGATCAAGGGCGACAAGGTCGTTGTGTTCAAATACAAGCCCAAGAAAGACTATCGCCGCACACAGGGCCATCGGCAGCGCTACACCCTTTTGAAGGTTGAGGATATCCAGGGCTGAGATGATTCGGGCGACCGCCGTCCTGGGCGCGGATGCTTGTCTCCTTTCCTTTGAGGCGATTGGGCACGCGGCTTCGGGAAACCACGGTCATGACATTGTCTGTGCGGCTTTTTCCGTTTTGGCCCGTACGGCCTACCGTGCGCTTGAGGGACTTCCGGGAATGGGCATTCGCGGTTCCGCGCCTGAGTCCGGAAGCCTGAGTTTCGAAGTTTTCAAGTCTGCGACCAGCGTCGAGCGGGCGGCAGGCATCACGGATTTTCTTGTGGTCGGTATGGGTGATTTGGCGCGGGACTTCCCCGAAGCCGTGGATTTCAAGCTGAATGTACTTGGAGGGGATGAGATATGGCACACAAAGGCGTCAATGGCCGGGATTCCAACCCGCAACACCTCGGCGTAAAGGCCTATGGTAATGAGGTGGTCACCGCTGGTTCCATAATAGTTCGGCAGCGGGGTACTAAAATCCATCCTGGCGTCAATGTTGGCATTGGAAAAGACGATACGCTGTACGCCCTCGTCGATGGCAAGGTCTTCTTCAAAGAGTACCGAAAGCGTAAATACGCCGGAATCGAAGTTTTAGCCGCTTCCGAGTAAATCGCTCTGCGACACAGGTCGCAGGCGATGGTCTTTGCCCGTAGTGTTCGGAATGCGGGTTGCGAGCCGGACATAGAGAGCCGTCCTTAGGCCCGTGGCCAAGGGACGGCTTTTTCATATCAGGAGAATAGCAGCGTGATGAAATTCGCCGACGAAGCCGTTATTTCCGTCGCCTCAGGAAAGGGAGGCGACGGTTGCGTCGCCTTCCGGCGAGAAAAGTTCATTCCCTTCGGAGGGCCGGCTGGCGGGGACGGGGGCAGGGGAGGCGACGTCCTCTTTGAAGTCCGAAGGAACCTCCGTACCTTGGCTCAGTTGCGTTACCAGCAAAACTTCAAGGCCGAGAACGGTCAGCCGGGGATGGGCAAGAACAAGCACGGACGTGATGGGGCGGATGTGCTTGTGCTCATTCCGCCAGGAACCATTCTCTGGGACGCCGACACTGGTGAGATGCTCAAGGATTTTGGCGTCCACGACAAGGATTCGCCGCAGGTAAAAGAGGGTGAGCGCTGGCTGTTCATCAAGGGTGGCAATGGCGGCTGGGGCAACACGCACTTCAAGAACTCGGTGAACCAGGCCCCTCGGACATTCCAGCCTGGCCAGCCAGCCAAGGCCACCCGTTTGCGAATAGAGCTCCAACTCATAGCGGACATAGGATTTGTGGGGTTCCCAAACGCCGGCAAATCTTCTCTGCTGGACTACTTCACCAATGCGCGCCCCAAGATAGCTCCCTATCCATTCACCACCAAGATCCCCAATCTCGGGATGCTCACGGTCCACGAACGGGATATTGTCCTCGCTGACATCCCGGGCATTATCGAGGGAGCCCATGATGGCATTGGCCTCGGCCTGCGCTTCCTCAAGCACATATCGCGAACAAGCGCCCTCGCCTTCCTGGTGGACCTCTCCGACGAGAACTGGGAAGAGGCCTTCGGCATTCTCCTCGGCGAGCTGTCGGCATTCGCGCCGGCGATGGCCCAAAAGCGACGAGTTCTCATCGCGACGAAGCTCGACCTTCCGGAAGCCGCCGAACGATTCGACGCCTTCAAGGCCGCGCATCCTGACGAAGTGGTTTTCGGCATATCCGTTTTCACCGGTCAAGGCCTCGACGCCGTGCGCGACACTTTCTTCTCCATGGTCGTCGAAGCCGAAGCCGCGGCAAAATCCGCCTCCGGGAGCGGCGAGGATGACTTCTTCGGCCTGGGACTGGGTGTCCGTGATGAATCTCTCGCCCGAGGAGGATCTGAGGTTCCGGAGGCCTTGGATTGAGGATCCTCGTTCTGGGTGGCAGCTTCAATCCCGTCCATATTGGCCATCTTGCCATGGCCGAGGAACTCCGCCATGAATTCGGCTACGACCGCGTCTTGTTCGTTCCCTCGTTTCGGCCACCGCACAAAAGTCTGACTGAGGACCCGGGTGCGGCCCACCGCAGCGAGATGCTGCGCCTTGCCATCGACGATGACGCTTTTTCAGGGATCGACGGTTGCGAGATCGAAAGGGGCGGCACCTCATACACAATCGAAACGCTCGCTGATATATGTGCCCGCCACCCAATCGAAGGCAAGCCAGGACTCGTGATTGGTGACGATCTCATCCCGGGTTTTTCCACCTGGCGGATGCCTGGGGAACTTGCAAAGGTCGCCGAAATCATCTGCGCGCATCGCTCAAGCGCTGAAGAGCTGCCCCTGCCCTTCCCGCATCGGTATGCGCACAACAGCCTCATCCAGATATCGAGCAGCACGGTCCGTTCTCGCATCTCCTCTGGCCAGCCTTTCCGCAGGCTTGTCCCACCAGCGGTTTTTCGCTACATCGTCGAGAACAGGCTCTATGGATCACACTGAGCTTTACCGGGCCCTCGATCGCCGACTCGATGCCATCATCTCTCCAGCCAGGGCCGCCCATTCCAGAAGGGTGGCTGAATTGGCTGCCTCCCTCTGCGCGCGTGAGGGCATTGATGCCGAGCGGGGAATGGTCGCCGGTCTGGCACACGATATGTGCAAGGAAATGACAACGAAAGCCCAGCGAGAGCTGGCGGCATTCTATTCCGAGGGCGAATCGGACCACCCAGTGTCCACCAGCCTCATGGCTGACAAGATCGTCCACGGCCCCGCCGCGGCCGCGCTCCTCGCACGGGACTACGCCCTGGCCGACGAGGCGATGCTCGAAGCGGTCGCCCACCATACAGTGGGCAAACCGGGCATGGGCGGCCTCGCAACAGTGCTTTACTGCGCCGACAAGCTCGAACCGGGACGCGAACGGCTGGAGGATGCGTATCGATCCGGCTGTCTCAAACTGCCCCTTGAAGCGATGCTTCTCGCGGTCGTGGAAGGAGTGATCGGCTGGATGCGATTCCAGGGCAGGGAAATCGCTCCCGAGACCTTGATCCTTCACCAAAGTCTTGTCAGCGGGGCAGTTCACCGATGAGGCGTTTGACGATGGACAGAAGTTCGGTGCTCCTCATCATCATCGTCGGCATCGTCGTCAGCATGCTCGTTTTCCTGTTTTACTCCCTCCGTTCCAATGCGGTTGACCAGGCCCTGAAATCCGATCGCATATTCAATCTCACGGTCGTGATTGAGAGGGAAGGCAAGCCCCTCTCAACAGAGGTGTTTTTCTTCTATCCCTCGAATGGACGCGGGGCCCTCCTCGACATCCCCGGCGAAACGGGTCTCATCATCAAGTCACTCAATCGCGTGGATCGCATCGATGTCCTCTATGATAAACACAGACCACGAGGATACATCGACGAGATTTCCAGGCTCCTTGACGCGAGTGTTCCCTATTGGATCGTCCTGGATGAGCAAGGCCTTTCCGACACAGTCGATCTTCTCGAAGGGCTTGAGGTCTTCGTGCCGGTGAAGATCAACATTCCAGGTCCTCCCCAAGCTCTGCTACCCGCGGGAGGGGTTGTCCTCGACGGCGATAAAACGGCCCAGTTTGCCTTCTACAAGGATCCCGACGAGTCTGATTCCGACATGATGGGGAGGCGCCAGAAGCTTTTTCAGTCCCTTGTCCGCCGGTTGGGGGAGAAAGCCGGGTGGATCACCAGATCCGATGTCTTCCCGACCTTCAAGAAAACCATGCGCACCAACCTCAATGACGACAGTTTGCGACGCTTGTTCTCGGAACTTGCGAAATTGGATTCCGACCGTCTTGTGTTGCAGCGGGTCACGGGTGTCTACCGCAACGTTGATGACAAAAGGCTTCTTTTCCCGCATTATGACGGTGAGCTTGTTCGCGACATTGTCAAACAAACCCTCAACGCCCTGGCCAATTCCGGCTCCTCGTCGCCTGCGGATAAGATATTCACGATCGAAATCAGAAATGGCACGCCCATAAAGGGTCTTGCAAAAAAAGCTGCCGAGATATTTCAGAGTTTTGGCTATGATGTCGTGTCAGTCGACAATGCTGAACGGGAGGATTTCGAAAAAACTCAGGTCATTGATCGTTTTTCAAACGCGGATGCCTTGAAAAACATCGCAAACGTGATTCGGTGTTCGTCCAGTAGCCAGCAATCGGTTACCCAGGGCGAAGCAGCGGCGGATTTCACCATAATAATAGGAAAGGACTTCAATGGCAGATATTGTTCCAAATAGCGGAGAAGCGGCACTGGCACTAGCCACCCTTCTAGCCGACCACAATGGCGAGAATGTCATCGTTCTCGATGTATCCATCCAAGCGGGCTGGACCGATCGTTTCGTGATCGCCACAGCAACGAGTTCAGCCCATCTTCGCGGGCTCGTGCGTTTCATTGATGAGGAAACCATCCGATTGGGCCTTCATCGCCTCAGCAGGAATTCCTTGGCTGATGACGATGAGTGGCTTCTCATTGATCTCGGGGATGTTGTTGTCCATGTCATGACCGAACACGCGAGAACGTTCTATGAGCTTGAGAAACTCTGGTTTCAATCGCCGGCGGTTTTGGTCTCTCCCTCGATTCCCGGAACTACATAGGTATTTGGGGTTCGTTCATATTTTCTGGATGGACAAAAACAATCGATGAACGCTGGTCATTCGTCCAGATCGTCATAATCGATTTCGTCCTCGTAATCGAATTCCTCTTCTTCGCCCTCTGGTTCGGCGCCTTCGAAATCATCGCTGGACTCTTCGTCATCGTCGTCGAAGTCGTCATCGTCGTCATCGAAGTCTTCGTCGTCGTCATCGAAGCCGTCTTCCTCGACGTCGTCGAATTCCTCTTCTTCCTCGAAATCGTCGTCCTCGTAGTCGTCGTAACTACCATCAAGGAAAAGCCCGCCCATCAGGGACGGATCGACGTTCTGATGCTCGGAAACGGCTGCAAGCGCGAGTTCGGGAGCCTTGTCCATCGCGGGTTCACCGTTGGTGGGGATCATGCCTCATTCCTCCCTGCTTTGTGATGGACGCGACCCCAATGTCCACGTCCACCACCAACCGAAAATCTAAAAGAGTATCCGTCGGTCTGTCAACTACGATCGTACAAATAATAATGCCTTCTTGCCAGGAGTTGGGCCCAATTCGCATGGGGTTTGACAAGTCTTCGGATGTATGTATACTCCCTTACTCCAATGATGGAAAGTGTCCGTGTGCAGGCACCGGCCAAGGTTAACCTGCATCTCAGGGTCCACAATCGCCGTGAGGACGGTTTTCACGACATCCTGAGTCTTTTCCAGGCCGTTTCCCTTACGGATTCTATCGTCATACGTTCTTTGAAAGCATCAGACACAATTGTGATCAATGGCGATTTTGACTGCCCGATGCGATCCACGACGGTTTTCAAGGCCGTTGAAGCGTATCGAGGAGCGACGGGGATCAAAACTGGGTTGGAAATATCCGTGGATAAGCGAATCCCCGCAGGAGCCGGGCTGGGTGGTGGGTCGAGTGACGCCGCTTCGGTGCTGACAGGGCTTGAAACGCTGTTAAACGGGGGATTGTGCGCCGCCGAACTCGTCGGCCTCGGGGCATCGATTGGTAGTGACATCCCGTTTTTCATGTCCGCTGCGGCGGCGATCGTTTCGGGTCGCGGCGAGAACGTGAGTTCCATCGACGCACGGGAGGATTTCACCATAGTGATAGCCTTCCCTGGTTTTTCCATCTCCACGTCGTGGGCTTATGCCGCTTTGGATCGAACGAGACCCGATGATTCGGGTGAAGCCGATCCTGGTCCGGAAGAGCTCGAAGCAGCCTACCGTACCGATATCAGGTCTTGGCCCTTCGCCAATTCCTTCGAGGCGGTCATCAGTGGCACGAGGCAGGAGATAATAACGGCTAAAAACATTTTTATGGAGGCAGGCGCCGCATTCGCTTCGATGAGCGGATCGGGCAGTTCGGTTTTCGGGGTGTTTGAGGGAGGAGTTGGGGTGGAAAGGGTGGTGGCTAGCCTGAAAGACTCAGGTTTTGTTGCATATGAAGTCTCACCGCTTGCGCGTTGCCTTTCCCTCGGTTAGAATCTGTGAAACATCTTACGCGCGCTCGCAAGGAGAGTCGTAGTCATGGAGATCACGGATATACGCATCCGCAAGGTCACGACTGAGGGAAAGCTGAAGGCGTACGTGACGGTGACTTTCGACGACTGTTTTGTCGTGCACAACATCAAGATCATAGAGGGCAAGAGTGGCGTTTTCATAGCCATGCCGAGCCGGAAGACGAGGAACGGGGAGTACAAGGACATAGCACATCCCATCCGTCCCGATTTTCGAAGCCGCCTCCAGGATCGAATCCTCGAGGCGTTTGCGGTCGCGCCGGTCAACGACGCGTCTGTAGCTGACTTCGACTGAAATCGGTTTTTCCAGTACTGAAACCATCGTACTGGGACGTCGGCAAGCGGTAAGCCATCGGACTTTGGCTCCGACATTCGCAGGTTCGAATCCTGCCGTCCCAATACTCAGGAATAATCGCGTTTTCAAGGAGAACTTACATGGATCAGCAGGTTTTGAATTCATTCCCGCGCCCTGAGACAACAAAGGGCGAACTCAACAAGTTCCGCGCGCAAGGGCGGATTCCCGCGGTCATTTATGGCGGCGGTGATGCCGCCACCCACGTCTTCCTCGACGAGAAGGAATTCCTGAAAGTGGCCGCCGGCATTTCCGAAAGCACCATCCTCGGGATCGATGTCAACGGAAAGAGGATCCGCGCCTTCGTCAAGGCCCGCCAACGCAACAGCCTGACCACCAAGATCATCCATATCGACTTTCTCGAGGTCGTATCCGGCCGGCTCATCCGTGCCCGTGTCCCGCTCCACCTCATCGGTGTGCCCATTGG
>Ga0118677_10010355_pt1 | contig 14277 bp, 11 predicted proteins | sample AliMusrvi5mmetaG_FD_86154 | JGI IMG/M metagenome (GOLD analysis project Ga0118677, IMG submission 86154) | reverse complement strand
TCAGAGAGGCAGGGGTCTTCCACCATTTGGACGGTTGTGTTGATAGTCCCGCGGATTGGCGGCAGATCGGACAACTCAGAAGCTTCCACGACATTCACCCGCCGGGTGACGGTGTTTTTCACCCTGAAACTGATAGACTCGTGTTTTGGAGCGGGCAGAGAGGGCGTCCCATCCGAGATTTGCCCGATGATTCCAGCCTCCGTGACCGGGGCGAGTGGATTGGTTAGAACAATTGGTTTCGCCGTGGTGTCTGGGGCAACCGGGTTGATCCATGTTGTTTCAGTCTGCGGTGCCTGGGCGAATATCGGCGAAACTGTAACCATGGCGATTGAAAAAATGGCCAATCCTAGTGTTTTCATGGCGAGTGGGAAAGAAATCATGAACTGATAGAGTTGGGCCAGTCGGTAGATGGATGGCCGATGTTCATGGGTTGATGTCCTTGATCGCCAGCGGCTGGACGCCCTTGGGCAGCAGCACGCAGTCTGAAATCTCCCCGAGAGCCTGAAGGCGAACGAATAGGGAAGCGTGTGGAACGTATCTCATAAGGCATGGTTGGCAGACACATTTAGGGTGAGCCTAGGAGTAGATAGATCGCAGTCAATCTTTTCCGTGTAATCCTCTTCAATCCGTGTAATCCGTGGTTAAAAAACGTCGCTGCAACCCCTTCCTTTGTACTTTCCGGGGTTATGGGTTATCAGGGTGCCAAAGCGCTGATAAAGCTGGCGATGCGGCTGCGGCTGCGGTCTTTGCCTAGCAAGCTAAGGATATCGCCCAGGTCCGGGCCGTGGGCGCGGCCCGACAACGCGGCACGCAAGGGAAACATCAATTGGCCCGGCTTGGCTGCAGCGGCGGCCGCCACCTCATTCAAGGCCACCTTGGCGGCATCGCCAGACCACTCGCCGATGCTTTCGAACGCCAGTGCCAGCTTTTCTAACAACCCGGCGGCTGCGGGATTGGCGCGGACCTTGGCGACCACCTCCGCATCCAACTCGATGGCATCCGTCAACAGGAAGGCCACTGCGTCGGGCACCTCGCCCAGCAAGCGAACCTTCTCCCTGACAGCAGCAGCCACCGCAGTGAAATTCTCGGGCAACGGCAGGCCGGCCTCCCGCACGAACGGTTCGGCCTGGCTGGCAAAGGCGGCATCGCTCAATTTTGCCAGGTGCTGCTGATTGACCCAGCGGCATTTTTCCATGTCGAAGCGGGCCGGCGCGCGGTTGACAGCCTCCAGCGAGAAGCGTGCGACGAGTTCGTCGATGGTGAAGATTTCCGCGTCGGTTTTAGGAGACCAGCCGAGCAATGCGATGAAATTGACCACTGCCGCCGCTAAAAACCCCTGCCGCGGGTAATCCCCCACCGCCGCCCCCGCATCGCGCTTCGACATCTTGGAACCATCCGAATTGAGAATGAGCGGAATGTGCGCGTACTGCGGGGCCACACCACCCAGCGCCTCAATCAATTGCAGGTGCTTGGGCGTGTTCATCAGATGATCCTCGCCGCGAATCACATGCGTGATGGCCATTTCCAAATCATCCACCACGTTGACGAAGTGAAACACATACGAGCCATCCGAGCGCCGAATCACCATGTCTGGCGTGTTGCTTTCCTCGCGATAATCAATGGTCACCTCGCCACAGACCAAATCCAGCATCGTCACCGGACGACGCTCAAATCGGAAGCGCCATGCCCCACCGTCCTCATACGCCCGCCCGGTGGCCTGCAGCTTTTCAAACCAGGTGTCGTAAATCCCCTGACGCTCACTTTGAAAATACGGACCGCAGTTGCCGCCCACACCCGGCCCTTCGTCCCAATCGAGACCGAGCCAGTTCATGCCGTCGAAAATCGCCTGTCTTGCAGCGTCGCTGTTGCGAGCCTCGTCGGTATCTTCCACCCGCAATACAAAGGTGCCACCCTGGCTGCGGGCAAACAGCCAATTGAACAAGGCGGTGCGAGCCCCGCCAACGTGCAAATAGCCGGTGGGCGATGGCGCAAATCGGGTGCGTACGGTCATGGCCGTGGTATAGTCGCCTCCCCCTGCGGAGTCTAGCTCCTATGCAGAGAATTTTCCAGCGCAGGCGCATCGACCTCCAACTGCCCATGGAACCCCCATCACCGCGAGCGGAATAGTGACGTTGTCCAGAATCGCTCCCTTGCGCCAGATTTTGAGCGGGAGTTTACCTTTGTGTTCCGTCTTCTCGGCCTCGCCGATGGCCAGGCCCAGCGACTTGCGGGCATCCTCGGTGAACACACCCGCCCCGATGCCTAGGATCACATCATCAACTAACAAAACGCTATCGGCTGGTGAGCCTTTTCCACCAAAGTGATATTAATCTGGCGGCTCTCACGGGTCAGTCCTTCCGGAACGAACATCCACTCATTGCCTGTGCTTTAGATCCAGCCGCGTGCGCCGGTCGGCCCTAGATTGTAGGTGAAAGTGGCGTCAATGTAATCTTTGGTCGCATCGGGTGTCGCAGCCAAAACAGGACGTGCCAGTTGGACCAGCAGCCCGAGCGTGAGCAGGGTGGAAGAGCGAAGGATGACATTTTTCATCGAACGTTTGATGATGATAAGGATTTCACTCTTGGCTGCCCAGCGCTCAGTCGCCGTGTGCATGATGGAGCGCTGGTTAGGCCTGGATCATCGGATCTGCCACGCACATCAGGCGTCAGAGCTTTGGCAATTGCCAGGGGTTGCGGCGTGGTCGGTCGAGCATCGTGTTAGCCTCGGCATCTCCAGAGAAAATCTCGGCCACGGAATCCCACTTGAGCTTGCGGCCGAGTTTGATAGATATATTAGCGAGATGACAGACGGTGCTGACCCTGTGGCCGATATCCACCGGAAAATAGGGATCCTTGCGGCTTTTGAAGCATTGCAGGAAATCGTCGTGTTCGCCCTGTGGATTGGTATAGAGATGGAGTTCCTCAGGGCCGATGACAGACTCGAGGATTTTGGCTGAACTGGCCTGCACGGGGGCACGCCAACCGCTGTTGCCCACCCAACCGTCCGTGCCGATGAACTTGATGCTCGGCTCGCCGGGCTTGCAAGTCATGACCACCCCGTTGGCATAACGAAAGGTGACGTCGTAGTCTTTGACGGTGTTGTAAAGCCCGCCCTGCCAATACGTGCCGCGACCTTCGATCTCCAGCGGTCCGCTGCGCTCGGTGTCGTTAGCCCACTGCGCCGTGTCAAACAGATGAGCCCCCCAGTCGCAGATGATCCCACCGGAATAGTCCTGGATCCACCGGAAATTGTAATGCACCCGGTCCTTGGTGTAGGGCGCGTCGGGGGCAGGCCCCAGCCACATCTCATAATCGAGGCCGACCGGCACGGGTTGCGGGGCGGCATCCCCCGGGCCGACCGGTTGTTTGGGCAGGATCACCTCGATGCGTTGGAGCTTGCCAATGCGGCCGTTTCGCACCAATTCAGCCATGCGATGATATTCCACCACCGAGCGGTCTTCGGTGCTGGTTTGGAAGACCTTCTTGTGTTTGCGCACCGCATCGGTCAGAACTTTCCCCTCATGAATGGTTAGAGTCGGTTTCTCGCACTGCACGTCCTTGCCGGCTTCGATCGCCAACAGGCTGATAATGGTATGCCAGTGGTCGGGCGTGGAGATCATCACCGTGTCGATATCCTTGCGGGCCAGCACCTCACGGAAATCCCGGGTCGCAAAGCAATCCTCGTTCTTGTAGTGCCGGTTTACCATCCCCTTGGCCCGCTCCATGTGACTGTTGTCCACATCGCAAACCGCCACCACCCGGGCGTCCTTGTGATTGAGGAAGGGCGGCAGGTTCCAGCCCGTGCCGTGATCGCCGGTACCGATGAATCCGACGGTGATTCGATTGCTCGGGGCCGTCTGGCCATCGGCCCCGCGTGCCGAGGATGGAATGAGAGTTGGTACAGCGAACGCTGCTGCAGCGGCGGCCGATTGCCGCAAAAAAGCGCGGCGGGAATGCGGGTCTCGGGTCATGATGTTAGCAGTGTCCATGTGTTTTTTTGATTGAATATTCTTCTACGGCAATATGGCTCCAGTTGTTTCGATCTTTTGATACTTCAAACTGCGCAAATAAATTGGCGCGCGTCCTATCCTTGGCTCTGCTCACTTGCCCTGAGTCGCGATGGCCACATCGGCGAAGGTCAACGCCCCGATGCCGTTGGCTCCCATGAGTCGTTTCTCCGGTTTGCCGTCCCAGTCCTTGCCCGTTAGATAGGTGATGGTTTTCGCGCTTCCGGGCTTGGACAACTGAAGGGTGACGAGGTTGCCCTCAGCCTTGCCGGTGTTGATGGGGGCGATGACGCCATCCAGATAGATACTGGCTTTGCAATCATCGTTCCAGACCACCGGTTGGCCGAAATCCAGCGCAATCTCGCTTTTGGCGGCGCTGGTGAACCAAGCGCGCTTGATATCTGGCGCGGTGATCGGTTGTTGCGGTTTGAACCCATAAATGTCCTGCTCGACGAGCGGGCTCATATACATCCCAAATTTGGCATAGGTTGCCAGGTCGAAATGGCAGGACCCGCGGCCCGCATGTTCGGAGGCGGCACCAATGGTGGACATCACCCGGAGGTTGGAAAAGAGCGCGGGCAATGTGCGCTGCGCCTCGCGAATCTGGTCGTCCTTGGGACCCATTCCGCAAGGGAGCGGCCATATCTGATAGACATAAAAGTTCTTGATGTTTGGATAGTCCTGTTTCCAAGCCGCCGTCATGTCGATGAAGTCCTGCTGATAGGACTTGTAATTCCAGTCGCCAGTGGGTGCGCCGGCACCACTGTCGTTCTCTCCCTGGTGCCAGAATACACCGCGGATGCCGTGGGTGAGTTTGGCGGCTTTCACCCGTGTGAGCATGCAGCCGTAGATCTTGTATCGATTCTGATAGAAAGCGCCGCTCGCGTCGGAGTGGTTGGCAGGATTCGGTTGGTGGTGCCAGATAGGGGTGCCGCCATAAGCCCCGTTGATGAAGCAAACGGGGATGGAGTATTTTTGGACCAGATTGGTGGCGAGCACCATGCCCCAGGACCCAATCGAGTGATCGCCACAATTCGGGCGTCCCCAGATGTGCATGCGCACCGCGTTGCCCCAGCCGCCTTTGATGGTTCCCTCAAGCTGGTTTCCATAGCTGCGAATCCAGTTATTGATAGGTGTGACAGGGTCCTCATCGGGGCCATTGTTCGGTCCGCCAGCTTCCGCATTCGACTGGCCATCAATGAGATAGGCGTCACCGCAGAGCAGGTTTTTGACGGTTTTCTCCACTTTTTCGGTGGCACCTAACTTGATGCCAAACTCGACTTTGTACTGGATGAGGCCGGGTTTGAGTTTGAGGGTGAACGCATAGGACTTATCGGCTGCGGGGATCAGGCTCTCAGTTTTGATGAGTTTGTCGTCGGCAAAAAGTTTGAGGAACACGGCGTCGGCGGCCTGCGCAAGTGTACCGTTGTAAAACAGCGTGCCTTCGTTTTTGTCGTCTCGGGCGTAAAACTGGTTGTCTTCGGGCTGCTCGTCCTTGGCGGGCACACGCTGGACCCAGGCGTCCTGCTTGGGTTCGCTCACCTGGATGGACGTCGTGGCGATGGTGTCCGCGCCACCGTTGCCGAGCGCTAGTCTAACGGTGATTTTGTTGCTGCACTGAGAGCGTTTGAGGATCAATCGATCCGGTGCCACCTCTTTGATGACCGCACCACCTGCCACGCTCCACTTGTAGGTCAAGCTGCCCGCGCCCTTTGCTTTCATAGCCGCGAGGTTACTGATGGCTGGGATCACCTCGATGGTGTCGCGACCGTTCCATGCGGCAGGGGCATTCAGAACCACCACCGGTTCCGGGATTTGCTCCTTGATCTTTACGGCGATGTCGCGCGTCTTGACCTCATTCGGATAGACGGCCTTGACCTGCAACACATAATCCGTATCGCCCACCACCCGGCCGGAGTCCAGGGCATAGCTGAATTGATCGACCGCTACCACTGTCTCAGCGCCGTCGCGTTTGACGATCCAATAGAGCTTGCGGGCACCCCCGGCCTGAGCGGTGACCGTCAGGATTTTCCCCTCATCGAGTTGGATCACTCCCGGGGCGACTGCAAACGTGTTGCCCGCCTGCACCAAGCAGCCAACCAGGGATTGGCCAGCTCTCTGATTCTCGTATTCCATGCGCATCCAGTCCGCCGAGCGCTCCACGCTCGAGAGCCGCACCTCGTCAATGTCGCCGGCAAATTGATAACTTCCGCGCATCCCACCAATCGTCATCGTGACGTCGTTCAAGATCGACATCGTGTTCGGCTCGCCTGGACGGCTGGCTTCCTGCTTGCCATTGACGTAGATCCTGCTGGTTCCGTTAGCATAGGTAGCGGCTGCATGATACCAGCGGCCTAGCACCGGCTCGGTGGTGGCGGCCGCGCCCCCCGGGCCATCCGAAGCCCAGGAAATGCTCGGCGGAGAGCCCATCGTGAGAGACACCTCATCACCGGATCCACTGCCGACCTTGTATCTGTTAGGGTAATTTCCGAAATATATGACTGTTGGGCCGGCCGCATCGGCGCGGAACCAGCAAGCGAAGGAGAACGGGTTGTTGCTGAACGGGAAGTTCTTGATATGGGAACCGCCATCAATCCCCTTCCCTGCCACAAAATTTCTGCCGCTGCCGATGACCCCGGTGGCAGCGGTCGAGCCGACATTCAGCGGTGAGATTGTCCCAACCTCATCCTTGAGCGCTTCGTCCATGTGCATGACCGTCACAAATCCGTTGTCCGCGTTGAACACGGCGGCACCCTTGCTTTCGCTGGCGGCGTCGGCCTTCCCCCAATGCAGTTTTATCTCCTGCTGCGCGTTGCCCTTGATCTCAGGTATCCTCACCCACACGCTGGCCGTGCCAATGGCGGCATCCCATTTTTCTATCTGATAGGAAAGCGGTTGACCGCCGGCGGAAACCCGCAGGTCCGCGCCATCGGCCTTGGCTTGGCTAAAATCAAAGGTGTCCTTGTTCAAGCGCAACAGCAGGGGGAAGTTCTTTTCGCTCGCCGCAGATGGCAGGTCGGCACCCTCCGGAGTGGTTAGAATAAAGAAAGCTCCCTGATGCTGCCAACCCGGATACTGGGCCAATGCACATGGGGTGAAACCAGCGAACAAAGCGCCGGCAATTCCTATCAGTTTGTTATTCATCATTAGTTAGAAAAGTTTGTGCCGAATCGGTTCACCACATCACCACGGTATGTCTCTAAAAAAATATGATGATCGGATGGTTTTGATCGGCCGGGAATCTCAGAGCGCATCTGCCACGTCCCATACGGGGATCGGCTGATGGACTTTCACCGAATTCATGGCCGTTCATGGCCTCGAGACGGTCACAGACCGTGGGAATGGTATTTCATGGACCCAGCGTCGGCCAACGAGTGCTTGATTACGACAATTTTTTGTGGTAATCAAGCACTCATGCACACGGATTCAAAACCGCCAGAACACCTCCCTATCGTCAAGGATGCATTTTCGTATAGTTCACGTCTCGGTACATTTGATAGCGTTAGGCGGGTTTGCTTTTCTCGTGGAGTGCAAGAATGCGCATGATACTTTCGTCGAAGGCCTTTTTGAAGTCGGGATCACCGGCGTAGACTTTGTAGAGATCCAAATCCTTCTTGCGCTCTTTGTTGACGGCCTGGGTGATGAGGCTTTCCAGCGCGATCCGGCGGTTTTGTTCGTCGGGATTGTCCACGACCTGCGCCTTGTAGGCCGCGCTTTCCTGGACGTGTTCCATGATCTTGATCAGCTTCACCCTTTGCTCTTCGGGGGTGGCATCCCAGGCTGAGAAGAAGCGCTCGTTGAAATGACGGATAATTTCGTCGAGCGGCGATTCCTCTCCTTCGGGATCGTGGAAGCCACGGACGTTGGGATTTTCGGGTTCGAGTTCAGTCGCGGCGCTGTCCAGTTCGATGTGCTGGTTCAGGCGGACGCGTTCGAGGCCGTAGGTTGATAGATCGACGCTTTCCAAGAGCGCGTCGAGTTGGTCTGTTCCATTTTCCCTCACCTTGAGTTTGGGGATGAGGAATTTGAGAAACCAGAGGAGCTTTTCCCATGCGGGATTCGCAAATGGCATGATGCAGGCGAGCTGGCCGTAGAGTTTGACGAATTGCTTGGCCTTGATTTTGAAGTCGATCTTGTCCGGTTCGCTTTCTATCAGGTCAAAGCGGACCACCGTTTCGTCAATGATCGGGTGGAGTTTTTCGGCGTCCTCGCCGTTGAAGAAGAGTTTGTTGAATTTTTCGATGTCGTCCTCACTGTAGAGTTCAGTGTCGTCGAGGGCGTCCTTGAGATCGTGGAGAACGTTGATGTCGGTGGGTTCGGTGAGAGAGGTCGCGGTGTAGAAATCATCGAATGCTGCCTTGATTTCGGTGGCGGTGTTGTAGAAATCGAGGATGAAGGTGTCCTGCTTCTGCATCTTGGCATTGCAGCGGTTCAGACGGGACAGGGCTTGGACGGCAAGCACGCCTTGGAGGCGCTTGTCCACATACATCGTGTGCAAGAGCGGTTCGTCGAAGCCGGTCAGGTATTTGTTGGCCACGACCAGCAGGCGGTAATTGGTTTCACCGATCTTGATGTTTCCTGCGAGTTTGTCCGGGATGTCCTTTGACGGGAACCCATTGAGCGATTCTTCGGTGTGTTCGATGCCATCCACCATCTTCTTTCCGGAGAATGCGACGATGGCTTGAAATGGGGCGTTGGCGGCTTTGAGTTCCTTTTGGACTGCCTGATAGTAGCGGATGGCGCTTTCGATGTTGCGGGTGATGACCATGCCACGCGCCTGGCCGCGAAGTTTTTTGGTGGCCACGACCTGGCTGAGAAAATGGTCCACCATCAGCGCGGCCTTGGTGCCGATGGTTTGCTCGTGGCTCTCGACGTAGGCGCGAAGTTTCTTCTGCGCTTTGATGGTGTCGAACTCCGGGTTGTCCTCGATGGATTCTTGGACCTCGTAATAGCTCTTGTAGGTCGTGTAGTTGGCGAACACGTCGAGGATGAAGTCCTCCTCGATGGCCTGCTTCATGGAATACAGGTGGAAAGGATCGAAACCACCCTTGGCATTGCGGGTGCCGAATTTTTCGAGGGTGGCTTTTTTGGGCGTGGCGGTGAAGGCGAAGTAGGAGGCGTTGTTGCCCATCTTGCGGCGCTCCATCGCTTGCAGGATCTTGTCCTGATAGTCTTCGGGTTCTTCCTCGTCGGTGGAGCCAAGCACGGCGGTTGTGGAATCGGCGGCGCTGCCGCTTTGCGAGGAATGCGCTTCGTCGATGATCACGGCGAATTTCTTACCGCTCATGTCGGCAATCCCATCGACGATGAAGGGAAACTTCTGGATGGTGGTGGTGATGAGTTTTTTGCCAGCCTCCAGGTGGGCGCGGAGTTCGGCGGCGCTGTTGGCGTGGGCCAGCAGGTTCTTCACCTCGGCGAACTGCCGGATGTTTTTGTCGATCTGACGGTCGAGCACGCGGCGGTCGGTGACCACAATCACCGAGTCGAACAAATTCTCCTGCCCGGTCTTGTCGTAGTGTTCGATGATGTTGCTGAGGCTGTGGCGGGTGAGGATTTCCTGCCAGAGGTAGGCGCTTTTGTGGCCATTGGAATTGACCGGGTTGCCCTTGCCCTGGCCGTTGGGCAGGCCCTTGTTGAATGGCAGGAAATAGGTGCTCTTGCCATCGACCTTGGTCGTCATCCACACCTCGTCGGGATCGACAGCGAAATGCACGAGGCAGCGCCGAAACTGAAAAAGTGTTTCCTTCGGATCGCGGTCGTCGCGGTATTGTTTTTTGGCGTGGTTGACGTTCTGTCCTGTCCACGGGTTTTTGAGCTCCATGGTGGCGATTGGCAGACCATTGAGGAAAACCACCATGTCCACCGACTTGTGATCGATGCTGGAGAAATACACCTGCCGCGTGACCGAGAAGATGTTGGACTCGAACTTGGCGGTGACGTCCGGGTTGAGGTCGTTATACGGCAACCGATATAGCAGCGTGAGGTGGGCATTGTCCACATCCAGCCCCTTTTTCAATACTGCTAGAATACCGTCCTTCTTCAGCTTGCGGTGCAGCCGTTCAAGCACCTGACGCTTCCAGTCTGCCTTGTAATGGAGCTTGGCGAGTTCCGCTGCCTGGGTGGTTTCAAGAAATTGCCAGAACTTCGCTTCGTCGATGGCGAACTCGGTGTTGAAATCCGTGGCCTTGCCGCGCAGGTAGCCCGCGCCCTTGCGGGTTTGATAAACACCGATATCGTCCGTCAACGGAGTTCCGGAGGAAGGCATCACACTCACGCCGCCGGTGAGGTGGCGTTCGATGCAGGCTTCCAGAGCGGCTTCCTTGGTGTTCGTGCTCATGTGGGTAATTTGGTCCAACCGCTGTCCGGGTGCCATTCGTGGTTTCCAACCTCACCATTCATGACTGGAAGGAGGAAATTGGCGATTTGGTGGAGGATTGCTTCAAAATCGAGCGGCTCCAGTTGGCTTTTGCGGAGAAAGCCGGACCACTGAAGCTGCTTGTCTGGCAAGGAATAGAATCCTTCCGTTAGAGCAATGGGCCTCGTTGTGGGGAGCGCCGTGGATCGCCTTTGGAAGGTCGCTTCGATGGCTTCACGCAGAAGTTTTCCTCTGAACAACTGATGGCAACTCAGCCAATAGATGTCGAAGAAATCCTTCATCCGGCTGTTAGCTGTCCCCAGAACCACTGCGGCGTGAAACTTTTCTGCAATGGTGGTTTCAGGGCAGTAGGCAAAGAGCGATACAGGAGGAAAATCGAGAACCATCGGCCACTCGGCAGTCTTGGCTTCTGGTGTGATGGCATCGCCGAATCCCACATCGACTTGCACGGGAATCCGGATATTTCCTAGTCGAGCAACCAGCTTAAGGCGCACTCCGCCATAGAGATTATCCTCGCGGATGGCGGCGGCTTTTCCTGGCAGCCATTCGAGCCCGTCCGGCGGCGCCGTATCTCGTGCGCACACTTCGTTGAAGATGGATTCGAGTTCCGCAGGCTCGGGAGACCCGAAACTCAGAAAATCCGCATCCCGCGTTGACCGGTGGGGCGCATCCGCCCACAGCACGAAAAGTTGCGCACCTTTCAGAATGAACTGATCCCGATAGGCACTCGCACTCAGCCGGGCAAACAGCCGTGCGATGGCAAAATTTTCGAGAACACGATTCAGTTCGATTCCCTCGGAGCGGGAAAGGTTCTTCAGCCGATCTTGGATGGATGCCACTACGTTCTTCATAGCATGGCCTCCAGATAGGGCATCATCACCTTCTCCACCCGGTTCATGCGGGCGTAGTTCATGATTTCCGCAGGTTGCATTCCGCTGCGGAGAATCTCTTTCAGCGCTTCCAGGCAGAGTTCCAGCCCTAGTTTGCTCCGGTGCTTGAAGCAGTCCGCCACGGTGCGGGCAGGAGTCGTGATCGTCACAGCGATGCCATTGAGTACATGGACCGCGACGCCTTCGCTAAAAGCCTGCGGGTTCGTGGAGCGGATCACTTCGAGAGCAGGATAATCGATGCGCGGGGTGACCGCATTCGGCCTGAGTTGGATCGACACCGCATGGGCCTGATGGCTGCCGATCTGATGGAAATTCAGCGCACTCACGAGCACGACGACCGCCTGCGGAACTCGCGCCGCCACCTCGGAAAGAGCCAGATGCTCATCCCACGGTGCGTCAGGGCTGCGATAAAGCCCTCGCCCCACGTGCTCCAGTGCCCCATTCCGCACCGCGCGGGTAACGATGGCACTGCGAACCCCCGCCGCACGGACGTCCGCAGCCCTGAGCAGCGGCCTGTCCCGGGCCAGCTCCATGAGCGTCTCAAACTGGGTAAGCTGAAGCTTCATGTTCCAAAACTAAGTATAATGTTTGCGATCTTATTGTTTTTGCAACCGTATTTATGAAAAAACTGCCGGTTCTACCCTTCTCCGGCGACACACTCTGCCCCGCGACCAAGGCTTTCGGGGCTTTGACGATCTCGTGAATCCGGGCGGCGGGGTGGCGGTAGGTCATGAATTAGACTTTGATTCTGCCGGTGACGGCGTGGGCAATGAGGGTGCTGCGGAGGGATTTGAGGGATTGGATTTGGGATTCGAATTGAGAAGCAAGGAGAGCGTAATCTTTCTGGAGCTTATCAGAAGCAGAGATGATGGCCTTCTGTTCCTCGATAGGAGGAATCACAATCTTGAATTCTTTGACATCCTGGCATGTGAGCGCGCCTTTCGTGCTTCCGCTTTCACTAATCGTACGGAGTTGAAGATATTGAGATGTAAGAGCAAGGTGAATAAACTTTGGCAATGCAGCAGGTGTCTGAATCTCTATGTATGCGAGATGTTGATTGATTGTAACTGGAATTGTTAGCAACGCCGCTGTTCCCCGTGTCTTGCCTTGGCCGGTAATGGCGACGACAATGCTGCATTCCTTGACCAAAGGAAGATGACACTCTTTCAACGCAAGGTTTGAAACAAATTGATCAGCTTCAGTGATTACCCCTTGATTTACTGATCCGCTATTTAGCCATGGATAGTCGGAACGATCCCAATAGCGGGGATTGCTCCGAGATGGCGTCGACCCATTTCCTACAGTTCCAAGGTGTCCAATGCGCTTCACCTCCCAATGCTCCGGGATGTCGCCGATCCATTCGATGCCGGAGGGTTTGAGTTTGGCGTTGGGGTTGAGGCCGCGGGTGACGGCGCGGTTGATGAGGATGGCTTTTTGTTCGTCGAGGAGTTCGATCTGGCGCTGCTTTGTGGCGATCAAGGCGTCGATCTCCGCCGTCTTCTGATCGAGGAAGGCGACGATGCGGTCGATCTCGTTGTCGGGAGGCAGAGGGGAATAGCTTGTCTTGAAATGCTCGTAGCGGAGGCTGTTCATGTCGTCACAAAGCCCGTAAGAGAGACGGTTTGCCTCGGTAATGAATTGTGGCGTGCGATACAGGTAGTGGAAATACTTCGAGAGGCCTTGATTGCGCGGTGTTAGAACGACATAGGCAGGACTCACAATCCCGTTGAACTCGGAAATTCCAAGCGCACCCTGCCAAGCTCGCATCTTGTTGTAAGCAAGGTCACCAACTCGAACGACCTTGTATTTTGATTTGTCGTCGTTCGATGAGTCCTTCTTGGCTGTAATCTCGGACTGCCGGATGATTCCCCGGCTCACTGTAACCGATAGCAGTTCTTCCTCGGGTTGATTGCATTCTTTCCGCTCATCGAAGACACCGAGATTTCGCCGAACTTCCCAATGTTCCGGCACGTCTCCGAGCCACTCGACGCCGGAGTCCTTGTAGTGATCGTATTTTGGAAAGGATGCGTCAATCATGAGATGCCTCCGTTCTCGATATCCCAACGGGATATTGTAACAAAGCCCAGGGTTGCCGCGCAGCGGCTACCCTGGGAATAGGCGGAAAGATATATTATACCCCAACGGGGTTGCGTCCGGCGTGGGACGGTGAACCCGGAAGAGGACACAACCCCGTCGGGGTTGATGGATCGATGGGTCATATTCCCAGGGTAGCGCGATGCGCAACCCTGGGCTATGGGATGAAACCGCGTTGCGGTAGATATATTTATCCCAACGGGATATTGTAACAAAGCCCGGGGTTGCCGCGCAGCGGCTACCCTGGGTGTGGGCGTGTGGTGGTATAATTTACCCCAACGGGGTTGTGTCCGGCGTGGGGTGGTGATCCCGCAAGAGGACACAACCCCGTTGGGGTTGATGATCGCGGGGCGTGTGATCCCAGGGTAGGCGCGATGCGCCAACCCTGGGCTATGGGATGGAACCGCGTTGCGGTAGAGAAAATCAATGGCAGTTGTCCGGAATTCCCGGACAACTGAACCATGCGAGACCCTCTTTTCGTCGCTCATGGGGTGGCAAAGCTGAGGATTTGTTCGAGCAGCCCTTCGGTTTCGGCTTCGAGGTCGCGGATCTCCTTCACGACTTCGGCGAGGTCGCGGAGCGGCTGGTGGACGTAGAAGTATTTGTTGAAGGAGATTTCGTAGCCGATGACGGTTTTGCTGTCGTCGATCCAGGCGTCCGGCACATGGGGCAGGACTTCCTTGTGGAAATAGGCCTCAATGCCGCCTGGGTATGTTAGAGGGATGTTTTCGGTATCGCGGAGCTCACTGTCCGGCTCGTAAACCGTGGCGCGGCCGTCCTCGACAACGGGATACCAGGTGCGGGCGGCGCGGCGTTGTTCGTCGGTGTCGATTTCCAGATAGAGTTCGCTGGCGATGATGGGCGCGGCCTCGGGGTCGCGCCAGGAGACGGCGTCGAGGATGGTCTTGAGC
>Ga0118677_10010350_pt1 | contig 14281 bp, 14 predicted proteins | sample AliMusrvi5mmetaG_FD_86154 | JGI IMG/M metagenome (GOLD analysis project Ga0118677, IMG submission 86154) | reverse complement strand
AAATAGCCTGCGGAAGTACCCGCAACAACAACTATCAAAACAGATATGGCAACCTTGTAGATAGTCTTTACGTCCCTAACCCCCCTGATACCGGCGGTTAATCTGCTGCGGGTGAATTTCCCATTAGTCTAGTCTCCGGGAAATTTATTATCAACACATTTTGACATATTTACAACATGCGGCGGAAGCCGATCGTAGGGGCACGGCGCGCCGTGCCCCTACCCTGACAATCAAAAAGAGCCCATGACTCGACAATCCATTCTTCTCTCGCGTCATTGTCGGACTTGCCTCGGGTTGTTCCCCGAGGTTCTTGTACTCGAGGCTCGAGTGATCCGACAATCCAGACATCTGAGCGACGACATTTGGTATTGTTTCGCTTTGCTAGACAAGGCAGTGGAAATGGATCCCCGGGTCTCACGCCCGAGGATGACATTTGTATTGGTTTGGATGAAATCCCCTCAGAAGGTCGCTACCCGCCAATAGGGTTGACGAAAAGCTCCCCGAAAGGATATTGTTTAAGGATGAAAAAAATAACTTTCAAAATTTTATCTTTACTGACCGTGCTCCTGGTTTGTATCACGGCCATCGCGGCATCAGCCTGCAAAAGTTCTTCATCCGCCACCACGATAGTCCATACCCAGACATGGTCCGCGGCACCGGCGATGCAGATCGACCTTTCAAAAACCTACACCGCGGTTTTTGATACGAGCCTGGGCACTTTTAAGGTCCAGTTATTCACTTCCCTCGCACCCAAAACGGTAAATAATTTCGTTTTCCTGTCGGATCAAAAATTCTATGACGGCACCATATTCCACCGCATAATGAAGACTTTCATGATCCAGAGCGGCGACCCCACCGGCACCGGCATGGGCGGGCCCGGATACACCATACCTGACGAATTGCCTGTGAAATACTCTTATGACCCGGGTATCGTTGCCATGGCCAATACGGGACGAGCCAACTCGGGCGGCAGCCAGTTCTTCATCTGTACGGGGACCGTGGCAGCCAACCTTAACCAGAACCCGATCTATACCGAATTCGGGAAAGTCATCGAAGGCATGGACGTAGTTCAGAAGATAGCCGCTGTGTCCGTCGTGGCGTCATCTTCCGGGGAACTTAGCAAACCTGTAACCCCGCCGGTCATCAAAACGATCACCATAGAAGTATCTTAATAAACACATTTTAATTAGGAAGGAAGAAAAGATGCCGATCAATACAGGAAACCCCGGGATGCCGATGAGCTGGAGGTCAGCTCCTGCAATGACACTGGACAAGACCAAGAAATACCATGCCGTTTTCGAGACGAGCCTCGGTTCTTTCAAGGTAGAACTGCTGGCCGACGAATCGCCGAAGACAGTTAACAACTTCGTCTTTCTGGCAAAGCAAAAGTTCTACGACGGCGTGATTTTTCACCGCATAATCAAGACTTTCATGATCCAGGGCGGCGACCCCACCGGCACCGGATGCGGCGGCCCGGGATACCAGTTCGCAGACGAACTGCCCGTCAAACACTCCTATGAACCGGGTGTCCTGGCGATGGCGAATTCAGGTCCCAATACCAACGGCAGCCAGTTCTTCGTCTGCACAGGCGGCGATTCCAAGTTCCTCAACCAGCAGCCGAATTACACCCAGTTCGGGAAAGTCGTCGAAGGCATGGATATCGTGCAGAAGATAGCGTCGGTGCCCGTTTCGTTCAGCAACGGGGAGATGAGCAAGCCCCAGACGCCCCCCGCCATCAAGACCATTACGATCATTGAGACGTAGGCGAATCAGCTATCAGCTATCAGCACTCAGCTGTCAGTAACGTTTGAAGGATTGTCGGGCTTTGGCCCGACAATCCTTCAAATCACGTTAAACGACATTTAGTATTGTCTCGCTACGCTCGACAAGGCAGTGGAAATGGATCCCCGGGTCTCACGCCCGAGGATGACAATTATGTTTAGTGACAATGAACCACAATTGTCTGTCGATCAATAAAATTCCCACGTCATTGTCGGACTTGCTCCGACAATCCAGAGTAAACGATCCTGGATTCCCGCCTTCGCGGGAATGACAAACCAACCAATGGCAGGATCTCCCCTATACCCCGCGTTCCGCCTAGGCGGATCGGAATTGCTCCGACAATCCAGACACGCCGAACCATTATTCTGGATTCCCGGGTCTCGACGCCCGGGAATGACCCTGGGGTTGAAATCGGCTCTGGATTCCGGCTGTCGCGCCGGAATGACAAATATATGGACGGGATGACATGGGGTAGTAGGGGGTGGGGAACGAACAAAATATATTTCAACCTTGACACAGATACGGGTTTGTGCAAAACTACTCTCAGAAACAGAAAGGCAATACTGGAAACAATATTCGTCTTTCTAAGGCTAAAATATGTCAGAATGGGCCTTTATAACAACACACGGGCTGGTGCTTGCCGACATCGCCAAACACCCGCGCAGTACCGCGCGTGACATCGGCGACGCCGTGGGAGTCACCGAACGCACCGCCCACAAAATCATAATCGACCTCGAAGAAGCCGGATATATCACCAAGACCAAGGTCGGCCGCAAAAACAAATATACCATCCACCCTGACATGCCCCTTGCTGACGAAGCCAGCGACGCTGCGGTCGGGGAACTCCTCGTCATGCTGGGCTGGAAACGCCGCCGTCACCAGCCGGCCGAATCAGTAGCCTAGCTCCTTATTCCCCTTCACCGCTTCCCGTCTACTGGTCCAATCCAGCTTTCCAAATTGCCCATATTCGGAATACTATGATATATTTCTTACACTTATGAAAACCGATACCGACTATAAAATAATCCCGAACGGCACCATCACCTCGCCCCTCGGATTCAAGGCCGGGGCCGCGTATGGAGGGATCAACAAACACGCCAGGTTCAACCTTGACGTGAGCATACTGGCAAGCGACGTCCCTTGCCTGGCTGCCGGCGAATTCACGACCAACAAGATCAAGGCCGCCTCTGTATTATTATGTCAACAAATCCTGCCCTCCAAGTCCGTCAGGGCCGTCGTGGCAAACAGCGGGTGCGCCAACGCCAGCACGGGCGAGCAGGGGCACCTGGATGCTTCAAACATGGCGTCGGCTGCCGCCGCGCAGGTGGGCGCCCGCCTCGGTGAAGTCCTGGTCGCCAGTACCGGGGTGATAGGGCGGAGGCTTCCGGTAGACCTTCTGAACTCGGCCATCAGCCGCATCAACCTTTCGAGGGACGGCGGGCATGATATGGCCAAGGCCATCATGACCACGGACACGGTCCCGAAAGAGATCGCGGTAGAAGCAGGCGGTTTCGTCATCGGCGGTATAGCCAAAGGCGCCGGTATGATCCACCCCAACATGGCTACGATGCTTTCGTTCCTGACGACCGATGCGCCGCTCGAACAGGGGTTCCTCTCTTCCAGCCTGAAAGAGGCGATAGACCTGTCCTTCAATATGATATCGGTGGACGGGGACACTTCGCCGAATGACAGCCTCATCCTTTTATCCAACGGTATGGCCGGAGGCGAAACTATACGCGGCGGCTCCGAAAGAGCGCGGCTTTTTCAATCGGCTTTGAACGCCGTTTGCGTGCACCTGGCAAGATCGGTGGCCCGCGACGGCGAAGGCGCCACCAAACTCATAGAAGTCAACGTCCGGGGCGCCGCGAGCATGTCAGACGCCAGGATAACGGCGCGCACCATCACCACTTCGCCGCTCGTCAAAACGGCCGTCCACGGCAACGACCCCAACTGGGGCCGTATAGTAGTGGCAGCCGGGCGCAGCGGGGCCGAACTGGTCGAGAATAAAATAAGCCTCGACATCAGCGGCATACCTGTCGTAAGCGAGGGGATGCCCCTGCCTTTCGACGCCGATAAACTGGTGGCGGCGCTGAAGCTTCCCGACGTCCGGATCAATTTCGACCTGGGCCTTGGGCCTTATTCTGCAACAGCCTGGGGCTGCGACCTTTCAGCCGAATACGTGTCCATCAACGCCGATTACACCACCTGAAATTAAAGAGGCTATTTTGAATAAAGAACCGGGTGTCATAGTAATCAAACTGGGCGGTTCGGTGATTTCCAGCAAGGATTCCGCCGTTCAGAGCATCGTCGAACTCCAAAAGTCCGGCCGCAAGGTTGTGGTAGTGCACGGAGGCGCCAGCCTGGTCAACAAATGGCTGGCAGCCCAGGGCGTTACCTCCGAATTCAGGCAGGGTGAAAGGATAACCGACGCCAAATCCCTCGAGGTCGTCACCGCCGTGCTGGCAGGGCTCGCCAACAAGGAAACGGTGGCCGCGATCCTCGATGCCGGCGGCAAAGCGGCCGGGATAAGCGGGGCGGACGGCGGGATGGTGAAGGGCAAAGTCCGTGACCCGGAACTCGGTTTCCTCGGGGACGTGGTCAAGGTGGACGCGCAGTTAGTGGAAACACTCCTCAAAGACGGATTTATCCCTGTGATTTCACCCGTCAGCCTCAACTTTTTCGGCAGGCTGCCGGGCGATCCCCTGCTGCTCAACGTCAACGGCGACGCCGTGGCAGGCGAGATCGCGGCGGCGCTGGGGGCCGAGCAGCTTGTGTTCCTGACAGACGTCGACGGCGTGAAGGACACCGCCGGAAAGGTCATCCCGAAGCTCGGTACGGACGAGATCGAATCCCTTCTCGCAAGCGGGACCGCTTACGGGGGCATGATACCTAAACTGAAAGCCTGCCTGCGGGCCGCACGGGCGGGAACCACCTGCCGCATAGCGGACGGGCGCTTTCCCGGGGCAGCGGCCGGCGCGGTTTCCGGGCACTTCACCGGCAGCACCGTAAACGCCGAGGAGAGATGAATATGAACCTGGTTGAGTCTGAAAAAAAGTATTATATGCCCGTTTACGAGCGTATGCCCGTAACGCTTGTGCGCGGAAAAGGCGTAAACGTCTGGGACGACTCCGGCAAGCGCTACCTCGACTTCGTTTCAGGCATCGCGGTGAACAGCCTGGGGCATTGCCATCCAGCCGTAATCAGGGCCGTGAACAAGCAGGTACGGACGCTGATACACACCTCCAACCTTTTTTATACGGCTCCTCAACTGGAACTGGCGGAACTGCTCGTAAACCACAGCGCGATGAAGAAAGTCTTCTTTGCCAACAGCGGGGCCGAAGCGGTCGAGGGTGCGGTGAAACTCGCGAGGCGCTGGGGCAAGCTGAAACTTGGCGGCGCGTATGAAGTGATCACCGCCAACGGGTCTTTTCACGGGAGGACCCTGGCCATGGTGGCCGCAACCGGGCAGCCGAAGTTCCAAAAACCCTATGAACCCCTGCCCTCGGGATTTGTAAATGTAGCTTACAACGACATTGACGCCATCAAAAAAGCGACGACCGATAAAACCTGCGCCGTCCTGCTGGAACCTGTACAGGGCGAAGGCGGGGTCAATATACCGGGGCCCGGCTATTTGAAACAGGTGCGGGCATGGTGCGACCAGAAGGGGCTCCTGCTGGTGCTGGACGAAGTTCAAACCGGCATCGGCCGCTGCGGCACGCTTTTCGCCTATGAACAGTACGGTATCGAACCTGACGTGATGGCGCTGGCCAAGGGGCTGGCCGGAGGGATACCCATCGGCGCCGTGCTGGCGACCGACAAAGCGTCGGTCTTTGCCAGGGGGGACCATGGAACAACCTTCGGCGGGAACCCGCTGGCATGCGCCGCCGGGACAGCCGTCCTGAGATATGTCATCGAAAACGATATCCCCTCGCACGCAAAAGACATGGGCGAACTGCTGCTGGCAGGGTTAACCAAACTTAAAAAAGAGTTCAAGTTCATCAAAGACGTCAGGGGCAAGGGACTGCTGCAGGCTGTCGAGTTCGACCAGGACATCGCCAGGGGAGTGGCACTTTTATGCCTTGAGCAGGGGCTCATCGTCAATAACCTCAAGCCTGACCTGATCCGGCTCATCCCGCCGCTGGTAGTCCAGCCGGCAGATATCGCAAAGGCCCTGCGCCTTTTGAAATATTCTTTGAAACAGGCGTCGGCAAACCTGGCATGAAGTCTGTAAAAAAACCGGCGGCGCTGTGGCTCGGAGGATTTACGCTGCTCCTCGCGGGCGCTCTGACCCTCACCCTCATTGCGCCGTCGCCCTTCGTGCCGGGCTTGATGTGCGCGGAAGTCGGAGGCGAGGTCCTCACAGCTTCAGATACTAACAGCGTCCCCGCCCGGGTGGCTGCGAGCGCCGCGGAACTCGGTCGCAAATTCTTCCCTGGAGACCAAGCCAAAGCAGATGACCTGGCGGGCCAGCTCGTCGGGACCTACCTTGCCGCGGCCGATAAAGACTTCGTGGTCATCTTCAATCCGGGGGGCTGGGGCTGGGACCCGCTGAGCGAGATACCCGGATGGGAATCCATAATGAACGGCATCAGCGGCACGCTGGGCGGATACGGATATAATTCCATCCTGCTGGATTACAAAAGGACACGCCACGGGTTCGACGGGGTAGTCGGAGAGACGGAAGTCCTGCTCAACGTCCAGCCCGCGAAAGCGCAGGAGCTTGCGGCGCGGGTCAGCTTTTTGACCGATAACATACCGGGCCTGCGCGTCATCCTTACGGGTGAAAGCAACGGAGCGACCATGGCAGACGATACCCTGCGCCTGCTGGAAGACAATCCGCGGGTATTCGCCATCGAAACAGGCCCGCCCGTGTGGCATCCGAGCCTCCGGTTCTCCCGTTCCCTGATCATCAGAAACAACGGTGAACAGGCAGACACTTTTTCAAACGGCGACATCCCCACAATAATCCGGGCCAACGCCGAATCGGCTTTCGGGGTCTATCAGGGGGCCCAGGGGAACATCCTGCTTTACATCGGGGCGCCCGGGCATTATTACAGCTGGGATTATGCGGCGGTACGCTCGCAGGTGGGAAATTTTGTCTCGGGCATCGTAAAAAGCCCTTCCGCCTGAACGGGTTAATGTATAATAAATCGAGAGGGAAAGAAAATGACGGATAAAGTAGTACTCGCTTACAGCGGCGGTCTGGACACTTCGGTCGCCATCAAATGGATAAAGGACAAATACGGCTATGACGTCATAGCCGTGACCATCGACGTCGGCAATGAAAAAGATTTCAGCGCCGTGCGTGAAAAAGCCCTCAAAGTGGGGGCCGTCAAGGCGCTCGTCATCGACGCCAAAAAAGCCTTTGTGACAGACTACCTGTTCCCGGTGCTGAAAGCCGGCAGTCTATACGAGGGCGTTTATCCCATGGCGACCTCCATCGCCCGCCCGCTTATGGCCAAACTCCTGGCCGAGGTGGCCCTGGCCGAAGGGGCTGTTGCCGTAGCGCACGGCTGCACCGGCAAAGGCAACGACCAGGTGAGATTTGAAGTAGCCATCAACGCGCTGGCCCCGGACGTCAAGATAATCGCTCCCGCCCGGGAGTGGGGCATGACCCGCGAAGACACCATCAAGTATGCCGCGAAATTCGGCATCCCCGTCCCGGTCAAGACCGGCCATGCCTACTCGACCGACGAGAACCTCTGGGGCCGGAGCGTCGAGTGCGGTGTCCTGGAAGACCCCTGGGCCGAACCTCCCGAAGAAGTTTACGCATGGACCAAGTCCCCCGCGGCGTCGCCGGCCAAAGCCGAATACTGCGAGATAGATTTCGACAAGGGCATCCCGGTGGCCTGCGACGGGGCCGCGATGGACGGTGTGGCCCTTATCTCCAAGCTGAATGAACTCGCCGGCAAGCACGGGATAGGGCGGATCGACCACGTCGAGAACCGGCTGGTAGGCATAAAGAGCCGCGAGATATACGAAGCCCCGGCCGCCGTTCTGCTGCTGACGGCGCACCAGTCGCTCGAAGACATGACGCTGGCAAAAGACCAGTCGCGGTTCAAAGCCAGAGTGGCCATGGAATATGCCGACCTCATCTATAACGGCCTGTGGTTCACCGCCAACCGGCAGGACCTGGCCGCTTATGTCGACAGCACCCAGCGCTTCGTCACCGGCACCGTGCGCCTGAAATTGTTCCGGGGTTCATGCACCGTCGTGGGCCGCAAATCGCCGTATTCGCTTTACAGCCACGGGCTGGCGACTTACGAGAAAGGCGACCAGTTCGACCAGAGCGCCGCCCCCGGCTTCATACAGATCTTCGGGCTGCCCGTGAAAACCCAGTCACGGATACAGCCGCTTTTCAAATCGGAAACGGATAAGAAATCCAAAGGCAAAGGAAAATAATTGAGCCATATACGCGGGCGCTTCCAGAAAGATGCCGCCGAGGCGGTTGTGAAATACACCACGTCCCTGCCTTTTGACCGGCGCTTGTACCGCCAGGACACGCAGGGAAGCATCGCCCACGCCCGCATGCTGGCAAAACAGGGCATCATCTCAACCGATGACGCCAAGGTATTGGAAGAATGCCTGAAAGCCGTCACAAAGGAACTGGACGAAGGCAGGTTCATATTCAAGCCTGAACTGGAAGACATACATATGGCGATCGAATCCAGGCTGCTGGAACTTGCCGGGCCCGTAGCGGGGAAACTTCATACCGCGCGCTCCCGCAACGACCAGGTGGCACTGGATATGCGTCTTTATACGCGGGACGCCGTCACCGAAACCATGAAGGGCATCCGGGACCTGCAGCTGGCACTGTTGGAGCAGGCGGAGAAAAACACCGCCGTCCTCATGCCGGGATACACGCACATGCAGCTGGCACAGCCGGTTTTGCTGGCCCACCATCTGCTGGCCTATTTCGAGATGCTGCAACGGGACCATGAGCGGTTCGGCGATTGTTTCAAACGGGCCGACGTCATGCCGCTCGGCAGCGGGGCCCTGGCAGGCGCGGCATATAAGCTCGACCGCGAGTTCGTCGCTAAAGAACTGGGGTTCAGCGGCATAAGCCAGAACAGCCTCGACGCCGTTTCCGACCGCGACTTCGTGATTGAATACATGGCGGCGGCCAGCATATGCATGATGCACATTTCAAGGCTGGCTGAAGAATTGGTCATCTGGTCTTCATCCGAGTTCGGTTTCGTGGAGATGGACGATTCTTACGCCACCGCCAGCTCCATCATGCCTCAGAAAAAGAACCCTGACGTGGCGGAACTGGGCAGGGGAAAAACCGGGCGGGTATTCGGGCACCTGGCGGGGATGCTGGCTACGATGAAAGGCCTGCCGCTTTCCTATAACCGCGACCTACAGGAAGACAAAGAAGGGCTGTTCGATACGGTCGATACGCTGGCCGCATCGCTGGAAGTATTCGCCGGTATGGTGGGCACCCTCGAGTTTAAAGCGCAGAACATGCGGCGCTCCCTGGACAAAGGATTCATCCTGGCCACGGACGTGGCGGACTACCTGGTTAAAAAGGGCATGAGCTTCAGGGAAGCCCACGGAGTGACCGGCCGGCTGGTGAATTATGCCATCGGCAAGGGAAAGACGCTGGAAAGCCTGTCGGCCGAAGAATACCGGGAGTTCAGCACCCTGTTCGGGGAAGACGTCCGCGGCATAACCGCCGAAACGTCGATCGCGTCAAAAAATGTGCCGGGAGGCACTGCTCCCGGCGAAGTTTCCAAACAGATAATCAGGTGTAAAAAGATACTCGGGCAGGTTGGTTAGCCCGTTTTAAACGGTTTTTACCGTTTTTCGTTCGGTGCGCATACACCTGGTGCAAAGCGTCATCCTGACATTTTTGCCGGCCCGGATAACTTTAGCCTGCTGGATATTTGCTACCCAGCGATGGTTGGTGCGCCGTTTGGAATGGCTGACGTTATGCCCAAACTGCTCCGATTTTCCGCAGATATCACATTTCATTGTAGTAGTCCTTTCCTTTGACTGGTTAATAAGCTTTGGTGTAAAATGCCTTGTTTCAAACATAGAATATTACCACATCCAAACCACGCTTGACAAGCAGGGTACAATCATTAAAGACATCTTGAAAGAGGATGGCGTAACGAATCATGAAACAGTCCAATTCGATTAACGGAACTGAATTCCGTGATATGTTTGCCGCAGCGACCACCTGGCTGGAAAAAAGCGCCTCGGATATCGATGCCCTTAACGTTTTCCCCGTGCCGGACGGAGATACCGGCACAAACATGCTGCTCACCATGCGCTCCACCGTCGAAGAGGGCTTCAAGGTAACCGATACGAGCGTATCGGCCATTGCCCAGGCGATGGCCAACGGCGCCCTCATGGGGGCCCGGGGGAACAGCGGGGTGATCCTTTCACAGATATGGAGCGGCCTCGCGCAGGGGCTTTGCGACAAGGAGACCTTCAACGGCAAGGACCTCGCAAATGCGCTGGAGCAGGCTTCGGAAACCGCCTATAAGGGGTTGAGCAACCCGGTGGAAGGCACCATCCTCACCGTCATGAAGGACGTGTCCAAAGCCAGCCAGAAACAAGCGGCCAAAAATGGGGCCGGAGGTGACGTCCTCTCTGTTATGGAAGCGGCCGTCAATGCCGCCAGCGAATCCGTCGCAAATACTCCGACCCTTCTTCCCGTGCTCAAGGATGCCGGGGTGGTGGACGCCGGAGGCCAGGGACTGTTTACCCTGCTCGACGGCGCATTGCGGTTCATGAGAGGCGAAGCGGAACTGATGCGTTTCCGCAAACCCCAGCTCGTCGAAAGCAACGTTCCGATGACTCCTATCACCGTCACCGCTCCCGAGAAAGTCGGGGCTGACGAGATACCCTTCGGTTATTGCACCGAGTTCCTGCTGAAAGGCAAAGAGCTCGAACCTGAAAAATTGAAGCGCAGGCTCGTGAAACGCGGGCAATCGCTCATCGTCGTCGGCGACGACACCACGGTGAGGGTCCACGTGCATACCATAGACCCCGGCGCTATCATCCATTTCGCGACCACGCTCGGCACGGTCCACAGCGTGAGCATACGCAACATGGACGAACAGCATCAGGATTTCCTCGAGATGCAGAAGTCCCGGACGCCCGTTGCCGATATCGAGATAGTCGCCGTGGCTGCCGGAGACGGTTTATCGGACGTGTTCACCAGCCTGGGTGTCGCCGCCGTGATCCCTGGCGGCCAGACGATGAACCCGAGCACCAAAGACCTCCTCCAGGCCGTCAACAGCCTGCGCTCGGACAAGGTCATCATACTCCCCAATAATAAAAATATCGTGCTGACTGCCGAAAAGGTCCAGTCCCTCACGGAAAAGCACGTTCACGTGGTGCCTTCCCGCACCATCCCGGAGGGCATCGCGGCGCTCCTGTCTTTCGATTACGAAGCCGACTTCGATGCCAATACCAGGATCATGACCGAGGCGCTCTCATCGGTTAAAACGGTGGAGATCACGCGGGCAGTCAGGGCAACGCAGTTCAACGGCTTCGCGATCAAGAAAAAACAGGCCATCGGCCTGCTCGACGGGACCATCGTCGCGGTGGCCGACGAGCCGCTCGACGTGCTCCGCACAACACTGACAAAAGCAGGCCTGAAAAAAGCCGAAGTGGTCACGCTGTATTACGGCGAGGATACTGACGAGAAAGAAGCCCAGCAGGCCAAGGATGAGATAGCGTCCAAGTACCATAACCTTCAGGTAGAGGTGGTAAGGGGCGGGCAGCCGCACTACAATTTCATCGGTTCAGTGGAATAGACAGTCAGGGAGGGTAATATAATGACCGTTAAAATCGTCACTGACAGCACATCCGACATCACCTCCAGGCTCGCCCAGGAACTGGGGGTCACGGTCGTCCCCCTTACCGTGTTTTTCGGGCATGAATCCTTCCAGGACCGCGTGAACATCAGTACCGATGAATTTTACCGCAGGCTGAGCCAGGAAAGTATCTACCCGACCACCACCCAGCCGGCCCCGGGCCTTTTCGCGGAAGCCTATCAAAACCTGCTCAAAGGCAATAATGAGATCCTCGTCCTCTCCCTTTCCGGCCGGCTCAGCGGCACTTTCAGGTCGGCAGTCAACGCGGTCGGGATGGTTGAAGGCAAAGGACGCATAGAAGTCATCGATACTTCCCTGACGGCCATGAGCCTCGGCCTGACCGTGATATCAGCCGCTAAAATGGCTGCACAGCCGGGGATGACGCTCCGCCAGCTCACCGAAAACGTGAAGGCGAAGCTGCCGCACACCAGTACGCTGGTGGCGTTCGATACCCTGAAATACCTTGCCAAAGGCGGCCGCATCGGCAAGGCCCAGGGCCTGCTCGGTTCACTGCTCGCGGTGAAGCCTGTCCTTACCCTGAAAGATGGGGAAGTGGCGCCTATGACGCGCCTGCGCTCGATGTCAGCCGCCTCCGATTACCTTTATAACCATATCGCCAATATGCCCAAAGTCGAGGCGCTGGCAGTAGAACATGCCACCACACCCCATGAAGCGGACATACTCGTCGCCCGCCTGGGCAAGATCTTCCCGAAAGAGAACATCTACCGATCGGTGCTCAGCCCGGTCCTCGGCACTTACATGGGCCCGAACATCCTGGCGGTTTCGTTCATCGAAAGTAAATAGCGGTAAAACCTGTATGACAGTCAGAGTGGTTACGGACAGCACCGCCGACCTGCCCGCGGAACTGGTGAGGGAACTCAACATCACCGTGGTCCCTGCCTATATAAGCATCAAAGGGCGCAGCTATCGGGACGGCGTCGACATCTCCCAGGACGAGGTATATAAAAAACTGGTGGAAAGCGACTCACCCATCACGACCTCCCAGCCGACCCCCAACGATTTCGCCACGGCTTACAAGCATGTATTGAAAGAAGCCGACGAAATAGTCTCTATCCAGGCGACTTCGAGGCTCAGCGGGATCTACCAATCCGCGGTCCAGGCACGGGAAATGGTGAACGCCAGGGGGCGCATCGAAGTGGTGGACTCCGCCTCGGTATCGATGGGCCTGGGCCTGGTGACCATCGCTGCCGCCAGGCTGGCAAAGGCAGGAGTGAGCCTGTCCGGGGTCCTCGAAGAAAGCCACCAGGCCATCAAACAGGTGCATATCTGGGCCTTTTTCGACACCCTGAAATACGTTTTCCGCGGCGGCAGGCTCGGTAAAGCATCGGCCCTGCTGGGCACGATGCTCACCGTCAGGCCGATGCTGACCATGAAAGACGGCATACTGCACCCCGCAGGGTTGGTCCGTACCAGGGCGCGCGGCATGGAAAAACTCCTGGACTACGTCAGAAAATTCCAGAATGTGCAGGACATCGGCATCGTGCACAGCACGACGCCCGAAGAAGCGCAAACGCTGCGGTGCCGCTTGAGCGCACTTCTTGACAAAAACAGGATATATGTGTCCAAGCTGGGCCCGGCGCTTGGCGTGCACGGGGGCCCGGGGACACTGATACTGGCCCTCCGCGCCAGCGATACCCCCAGAACCAGCATGGAAGACGCCATAGAAAAAGCCCGGAAACGCATCCAGTTGCCTTCTTTCCGCTCTCCCAAATTAAATTGCCTGCCCCTTTCTTAACCGCCCGGGAGGACTGCCTTGACGCTGGATAACACCCGCCTGCGCCAGATCTTCCAGCAGGAAAAAAAATGCGGCTACACCGATAAATCCGTTTTTGGAGGGCTCGACCTGTTTCTAGCCAACTGGCTGGGGCAGGCAACAGCCCAGATAACACAGCCCGCAAGGCTCAAAGCCCTCAGGAAGATATGCCCCGTCACTTTCCGTTACGCCGAACTGTCTCCTGTTGAACGTGAAAAATGGACCGAGGCGCTGTTGAGCTTCGTCCTTCTTCCTGAAGCGCCTCCGGCTGCCCCTGACAAACCGGCGCTGCCTCCCAAAAAACCCAGGAAAACCGCCGGCACCGCGGCCAGAGCAACGCCGCCCGCGCCCGCGGCCGTAGACTCCCCGATAACCACGATTAAAGGGATCGCCGGCGCCCTGGCTGAACGCTTTGCCAGGCTCGGTGTACGCACGGTGCGTGACCTGCTTTACTATTTCCCCTCCAGACACCTTGATTAACGCAAACTGCTGAGGGTTTCAGAGCTGACCGAAGGCAAAGACCAGACCATCATGGCCAATGTCTGGGAGGTGCGTCCCACCATGCCCGGCGGAAGGCGCAGCACCGAGGCAACCCTGGGGGACGAGAGCGGCAACATCAGGGCGGTTTGGTTCAACAATCCCTACGTCGCCCGCCAGATGAAAGCTGGCGACCGGATAGTCGTGAGCGGGCGGGTGAAAGTGTTCGCCGGAAGGCTGGTCTACGAATCACCCGAATGGGAAATCGCGGACGAGCGGGAACTGATCCACACGGGCAGGCTGGTGCCGCTTTATCCGCTGACTTCCGGGCTGCACCAGCGCAGCGTCCGCAAACTCATCAAAAACGTTGTTGAGGAATGGGCGGGGCGCCTTCCTGAATTCATGCCGGCCGCTATGT
>Ga0118677_10010349_pt1 | contig 14281 bp, 15 predicted proteins | sample AliMusrvi5mmetaG_FD_86154 | JGI IMG/M metagenome (GOLD analysis project Ga0118677, IMG submission 86154) | reverse complement strand
CAAAGAAACAATGGCGACACCACATAGGCGAGGATGCCCATGTAGGGGCACCCATGCTCTGCGAAGATGTCCAGCGCGAAGAGCAGCAGGAAGGCAAAAAAACTGCCGGTGGCGATGACCGCTCCCGCCAGACTGATCCAGTTGCGGATCAGCCTGCGCAAAGAGCCCCGTGTTGGAGGTGTGCTATCCATTTCCAAGAGATCGGCAGTTTTTTAAGATGTCTGCCTATTTCTTGAAGGCGCGAATGTGACCCACCAAAGCCTTGATCTCGTCGGGCGAAGCGCAGTTTACAATGGCAATCCAGTTGATTGTTGCTTTCAAAACACTCTGATTCGATTCCGAGCCGGACCACAGACGCTTATCGGCTTTGCACAATCAATTTTCCAGCAGTACTTACGCACCAAGGTTTTTGCTTCAATCGCCTTGCAGACTACCTCTATCGCACACCTTGGCGCTGGGCGGCTGGCTAAACTGAAAATGCCACTTCCCACACTCGCCGAACAGGAAGCCATCGCCTCCGCCCTCTCCGACGCGGATGCCCTCATCGAAGCCCTGGAGCGACTCCTCGCCAAGAAGCGTCAGGTCAAACAAGGCGCTATGCAGGAACTGCTGACCGGGAAGAGGCGGTTGCCGGGGTTCAGCGGGGAGTGGGAAGTGAGATGCTTGGGCGATGTAGCGCAGATCGTTATGGGTCAATCCCCTAGTTCTGCTTTCTACAACAAGAGCGGAGAAGGACTACCTCTGATTCAAGGCAATGCGGACATAATAAATAGATATGCAATAAAGCGTATATTTACCAGCGAGATTACAAAGCAAGGGAAGGCCGGCGATATCCTCATGTCGGTTCGTGCTCCGGTAGGTGAGATTTCCCGCACGCTTTTCGATGTCTGTTTGGGACGAGGTGTATGTGCTTTCCAGCATGTAAGTGAGTTCTTCTATTACGCACTCATCGCAAAGGAGCCTACCTGGACGAGGCTCTCCAAAGGATCAACATTCGATTCGATAAACTCTACCGATGTGAAGTCATTCGCAATTGAATTGCCCACGGATATAGCCGAACAATCTGCCATCGCCACAGTCCTCTCCGACATGGACGCCGAGATCGACGCCATCGAGGGCAAGCTCGACAAGGCCCGCCGGATAAAGCAAGGCATGATGCAGGAGCTACTGACGGGGAAGATCAGGCTGGTATGAATACTCTGACCAAATGTCGGCTGCTCTTTTCTCCTCCATGCCATGCGACATGGTTGCCTCCTTGGCTTGCGGAGGCCAGCCGATGACGCCAATACGGATCTTTGTAAGCAGCGTCCAGAAAGAGTTGGCTGAGGAAAGAAGCGCCCTGAAAGAGTACCTCCGCGGGGATGCCCTGATGCGCCGGTTCTTCGAGGTCTTCCTCTTCGAGGAGGTTCCCGCAGCCGATCAGCGGGCGGATAGGCTCTACCTTGGAGAAGTGGAGCGCTGCGATATCTACCTTGGCCTTTTCGGCAAGGACTATGGTTTCGAGGATGCCGAAGGAATCTCTCCTACCGAACGCGAGTATCAGCGCGCCGCCGAGCTTTCGAAATACCGCCTCATATTCGTCAAGGGAAGCGATGACGCTGGCAGACATGAGAAGATGAGAAAGCTAATATCCAGGGCCGGAAGCGAGTTGATTCGCCGACGCTTTCAGTCATCGTCAGAATTGCTCGGATCGGCATACTCAGCCTTTGTACATTTCCTGGCGGATCGGGAACTGATCAGGACGGGTCCCTTCGATGCCGCCCCCTGCTTCAAAGCTGGCTTCGGCGATCTCGATGAGGATGCAATGCGCCTCTTCATCGCGGTGGCTCGAAGGGCACGGGGCTTTCCCCTCACAGAGGATGTTCCTGCACAGGATCTTCTGATGCACCTCAATATTGGCGATAGCGGCATCATCACGAACGCGGCTATCCTCCTCTTCGGCAAGCAGCCACAGCGCTTTCTCCTCTCATCAGAAATTAAATGCGCCCATTTCCACGGGACCCTCGTCGCGAAGCCGATTCCCTCCTATCAGGTATACAAGGGAAGTGTATTCGCCCTCGTTGACCAGGCCATCGACTTCGTGATGTCAAGACTTGCGTTGAGCGTTGGTACCAGGGCTGAGAGCGCTCAGGCTCCAGTCGCCTATGAAATACCGCGCGAGGTTGTCTCGGAGGCAATCGTCAACGCCGTCGCCCATCGCGACTACATGAGCGCGGGGAGCGTGCAAGTGATGCTTTTCTCCGACCGTCTCGAGGTATGGAATCCCGGCACTCTTCCTCCTTCCCTCTCCCTGTCCAAAATTCTTCTGCCGCATGGATCGGTCCCCGGTAATCCGCTGATCGCCGAGTCGCTCTACCTCACTCGCTACATCGAGCGAATGGGCACGGGAATTGAAGATATGGTCAGGAGATGCAAGGAAGTCGGACTTTCAAGGCCCGAGTTCGAGCAGCGTGATGGCTTTGTGTGCATAGTCAGGCGGCCGGAATCATCCGCCATGGACCGTGCAGGTGAAGTCGCAGGTGAAGTCGCAGGTGAAGTCGCAGGTGAAGTCGTGCGCTTGGTGGAAGCGTGCAAGATCGCAATGAGCAAAAAAGAACTGATGTCGGCCCTAGGACTAAAAGGCGATGACAATTTCAGGCGTTTGTATTTGCTGCCCGCCTCGACTGGCGGCTTATCATCAATGGCTTCATAGATGAAATGCTGTACGAGAGAAAGGGAGTTGATACAAGCCTGCCGTTTGCGGAACTTAAAAAAAGGAGTCTGGTTAATGAACGGGCAAAAGGGCTGGACAAAACCCCGGATTTTTCGCAACAGATCCGCGTTGGGCTGCCCGGTATGCAGCTGAATCATTGATGCCGGGGAGAGAAACATGGGAATTCAACCTGATTTACAAATCCCGGTTCGATAATTACTTCCCTTCCGGAAACAAATTAACGAATTCCGGGCGGCAGTGACCATAGGAAAAAGATGTTCATGCACAGAGCTGCGAACCACATTAAAAGGAGAAACAACATGGCTAAAATCAGCAGGAAAGTTATTGCAGCATTGGTAGTGGGCATCCTGATAGCCGGATTGTCCGGCTGTAAAAAAGAAGGCCCGATGGAACGAACCGGCAAGGAGATAGACAAGGCTGTAGAAAAAACCGGTCAGCAGATTGATAAAGCGGTCGAAAAAACCGGTGATAAGATGGAAAAAGCCGGAGATAAAATCAAGGACTCGTTAAAATAATGTAGCCTGAGGCTATACAAGCCAGCCTCGCCGAAAGGAATATTTTAAAGGAACCAACCTGCCCTGCACCCCGAAACCGATTCAATATTCAAAGGGACAGCAAGGTAGAATTATTTTGCCTTATCTTTAAAAACTTAACAAGGCAGGTGAAAAATGCTGAATTACATTATTCCATTTTTGTTTTCAATTGTTTTAGTCAGTTCGGTGAATGCTGACCCAGGCAACGAAGTGATTCCCGGAAAACAGATAATAGCTGTTACTGATGATGCAGCGGCGAACTCCAGCACAATGACTGCTTCGGAAACCATTCTCTCCTCTGAGCAGCCCTCGCCCCCGGCAGTTGTCGACACCGGTTCCAACTGGCGGCGTGACAAAAACCTGGAGCTTAGCGTTGTCAACCCTGCCGAACCGGGCGAGGCAGTGTCTGAAGCGGGTGGTGCGACAGGAAAGATCCACTCTTGGGAGACCGGGGCCAACAAAAGCTATCTCATCCCTGCTCTCGAAGTTCCGGGGTTCCTTGGCCTGCTCAATATCTACGACCGGCTCGTATATCCCAACCAGACCGAGGACGGAAAAAAAGTGTACAGTTCCACCTTCTCCAGCACCTGGGACCATCTGAGAAAGCAAAATTGGGTCTTCGATAAGGATCCTTTCAATATCAATCAATTTTCACACCCCTACCAGGGTGCAACCATGTATGGATTGGCGCGCTCCTCCGGCCTCGGCTTCTGGGAATCGCTCGCCTACAGCAATGTGGGGAGCTTCCTCTGGAAGATGGCCGGCGAGACTGATCCGCCCTCCATCAATGACCAGATCACGACCGGCAATGCGGGTAGCCTGCTTGGCGAAGCTCTTTTCAGGATGGCGGGACTGGTGTTGGAGGGAGGCGGCGCCAAGCCGGATGTCTGGCACGAAATCGGCGCGGCTATTGTATCGCCACCCACCGCTGTAAACCGTTTGGCTTTCGGAGACCGGTTCAAGTCCGTATACCCGAGCCACCAACCGGCCACCTTCTGGCGAACTCAAATCGGTTCCAGTTTTAACAACAGCTCTCAGCTGGATGCAACCATGGACTTCGCCATATCCTATGGCCTGCCGGGGAAACCGGGTTATACCTACACGCGCCCACTGGACTATTTTGACTTCGAGATAAGCGGCCAGGCCAGAGCGAGCAACCCCGTAAACAACGTCCTGCTACGCGGACTGCTGTACGGCAAGGATTATCATGCCGGCAACGACTACCGTGGAATCTGGGGACTCTACGGGAGTTACGACTACCTGTCGCCGGCCGTCTTCCGCGTCTCGACCACGGCTCTATCGCTCGGCACGACCGGTCAGTACTGGGTGGGCCCAGGTATTTCGCTGCAGGGTTCTCTCCTCGGAGGTGTCGGCTTCGGCGCTGCCGGGACTACCCCCTCCGCAGTGGGTGATCGGGACTACCACTACGGCGTTGCCCCGCAGGGACTACTCGCACTTCGTCTGCTCTTTGGCAACAGGGCCGCACTAGAATTAATCGGACGTGGCTACTATGTCACCGGATCCGGACAATTCAACCGCTTCAGCACCAGCAGCAATCCTGTGGATAGCGCAGGTGGTTCAGAGACCATTGTCCGTGTCAAGGCTGGCTTCAATGTCAGAGTCTACGGTCGCCACGGTCTCGGGCTTCAATATGTCGAATCGATCCGCGATTCGCAATATGGCAGCCAGATCAGCAGGCATCAACGTGACGGGACCTTAAGCCTTGTCTATACGTTCATGGGCGACTCGCATTTCGGCGCTGTCGAGTGGCGCGACAACGCGGATCGCTGATCTCGGATGATATTCTTGCACACAGGGATGATCCACCATAATTGCAAAGTATATTTACATTTAACCACCTATAAAATCACAGTTTATTTCAAATATTTTCTAAACCGGCAAGGTAAAAACATAATAGCCGGAAATTTTGCCTAACCCTTTGTAACGCTTATCTCCACGTCTATATATCTGTGGCAAATGCTTACTAAGGTTTAAAGCAACGACTGGCTGGATGCAAATCTATGAAACTAAAAACTGCTTATCAACTGTATTCATTGATATTTTCCTTATCCATTTTTTGCGGATGCAGCATGCCAGCCAACGGGAAGAGATGGGGAGAGGACGCAACTCTCTTTCCCGGTTGGGATAAGATGGGTAAAGCGGCATACAATTCTGTGGTGTCACCTTTTACATGGGTGCCGGTTGCTGGCGCAGCTATCGTGCAAATTGACAACTGGGATCGTAAAATATCCAAATGGGCATCTGATAAGACGCCAATTTTCGGTTCTCAAGAGAATGCAAACAACTGGAGTAATTATCTGTTGTACACATCGGGGGCATTGTACGCAACTACCGCGCTGCTTACCCCGAGCGGAGATATGAAAGGTGAATGGATCACTGATAAGATGAAGGGATTTATCGTCGGTGGTGCCGCAATCGGTTTATCAGAAGGGACAGTTGGAATACTACAGCCGGCATTGAACAGGGAGAGACCCGATGGGAGCGGGCAAAGCTTTCCATCCGGTCACGCTACGGCGGTAGCGTCATTATCCACACTTGCGGCGAAAAATATTGGCACAATGCAGCTCGAAAAGAGTGCGGAAATTGCGTCCGATAGTGCCCTTATTCTCATTACTGCAGGGACTGCATGGGCACGGGTGGAGGCAAAAAGACATTATCCAGGGGATATACTTGCGGGAATTGCTATCGGACATTTCATCAGTGCATTTGTGAATGATGCTTTTCTCAACCTTGAAAACTCACGAGCAGTTGTTCCAGATGCAGAAATTTCCAAAAATGGATTTTTATTGAGCGTTAAAGGGAATTTCTAAGGGCGTTGCCCGGTTCCCCCGTAAAAAATCCGTCATATATTGCAGTTATACCAAACGTGGCGGATTACGTTGATGGCATTTACTTCACTCCGCACCATCTCTTTCTGTTTTTACTCTTTAAATCGGAATGTTACGCCATCAGTCTCCACAGATTCTTTCTGGCATGTTAATTGATAGTATTTAGCTTGCTTCATTTGCCAGGGGCCGCTTCACCTCCCATTAGCCCCTGGCATTTTTTACAGTTTGATTTTCAATACATTAACAACTGCGGGTCAACAAACTCCGCGAAAAGGGGACATTTTATGAGCAGCAGAGATGAGTACGTCCGCAAGATGCAGGCAAAACTGGAGGAATGGAATACCGAGATCGACGTGCTGGCCGTAAAGGCCGACAAAGTTAAGGCGGACGTCAAGAACGAGTATAATTTGCAGATCGAGTCACTTAAGGTCAAACAGGCGGACGCCCGGCAGAGGATCGATGAATTCCAGCAGGCTGGAGATATCGCCTTGGAAGACCTGAAATCGGGCATCGAACAGGCCTGGAAATCCATGGGGGAGGCCATCAAATTGGCCAGGTCCCGATTCAGTTGACATGAAGCGCACTTCAGGGTGAGCGAAGAGAGCCGGACGAGCAATTTAAGCCTGCCCCGGAAACCACCAAGGACCAAGGCATCAAAGAATAAAAATACACGCTGCGTTGCTGGCGCTTGCCCGTTAATGGCTTTTGACGTATGTTCCTCTCATTACCATAGAATCCTTGCACTGAGAGGAACCAATGCCAGATAGCCAGCACCCTTTTCAGAGCCTTACTCCAGGCTTCATCATGGACGCTGTTGAAAAACAGGGCTTCTTTTGTGATCGCCGCATCTTTGCCCTTAACAGCTATGAAAACCGCGTCTATCAGGTGGGCATCGACGAAGCCCCTCCCCTGATCGCCAAATTTTATCGCCCCGGCCGCTGGAGTGAACAACAGCTTCTGGAGGAGCACCGTTTCTGTTTTGAGTTAGCTGATCAGGAACTGCCGGTCGTAACACCTCTGAAAAATTCAGAAAACGAAAGCCTCTTTAAACACCATGGGTTCTACTTTGCACTCTATCCTCGCCAGGGTGGACACGCACCGGAGTTCGACAACCTTGACAACCTGAAGATTTTGGGTCGCTTATTGGGACGCATCCATGGAATCGGCTCGGTTAAACCTTTTAAGCACCGTCCTACCCTTGACAGCCGGAACTTCGGTTATGAGAGTGTTCGCCTTATTGACGAGAGCTTCATACCGGATGAGTATCGCGCAAGTTACCGGGCCGTAACCGACCAGTTGCTGGAATCCATCGATACGATTATGGATGGTGCCGACTCAATTCGATTCATTCGGACACATGGAGATTGTCACGCCGGTAATATTCTCTGGCGTGATAACGCCCCGCATTTTGTTGATTTTGATGACGCCCGCATGGCGCCTGCGGTTCAGGATATCTGGATGATGTTTTCTGGCGACCGGCCACGGCAACTCGCTCAACTGAACGCGCTTATGGAGGGTTACGGAGAATTTAGCGACTTTGATATGCGTGAGCTGCGCTATATTGAACCGCTTCGAACCCTGCGCATGCTGCATTACAGCGCCTGGCTGGCACGCCGCTGGCAGGATCCGATCTTTCCTCACACTTTTTTCTGGTTCAACACCACCCGTTATTGGGGCGAACATATACTGGAGCTGCGGGAGCAATTGGCTGCACTTCGCGAACCGGCTCTTGAATTACAGTGAGTTAGTCTCAAGGTAGTGGATGGGAAACGCAGTTAAATATTAAATACCGATTGATTTATGATTATCTATTTGTAAAATGCATTATAATACGTAGCAAGTTCATTCAAACGTGAAAGGTGGTGAGAACATGGACAAGGATCAGATAAAAAGTCTCGTTGCAGGACTTGGTATTGCCAGTCTGGTGGCAGGCGTTTCGATTGCTGCACCGACACACGCTGCTCAAAGCGGTTGAGGAGGAGGAGCGGGCGCCGGGAGCGCCCCCAATGACAAGGCCGAAGTGACAGAGAAGGCACCGGCAAAGGATGAGAATAAAGACGCCAAGAAGACAAAAAAAGTGAAAAAGGACGCCAAGGAAGATGCTGCCAAGGATCAGAAGGAAGGCGATAAGCCTAAAGAGACGCCCGGCAAGAGTGGTTGAGGCGGTTCATCCAAGTAGCGCGGTCGCGCTGCACAGCACCCGGAAGGCGGATTGAACATACAGAAAATGTCCGGTAAGATCATGTCATGAATCTGTTATCTGAAATGTTTCCACTCTGCCGATCGTTGCTTGGCATAAAAGTTTGGCAACGTATGTCAGAGATATGTGACATGAGTCCGGACAGCTTTCCGGATTTTCTGGAACATCAGGGCGGGCCCGGAATCCCACCGTTTTTATCCGGGCTCGCCCGCGTTGAATTATCAAGGTATAAGGCCGCTATCTCTGCTAATCCTGGCATTACATCAGACTCATTCAGAATAAATTCCACCTTACATATTACGCTTGTTGCATGGAAAAATCTTGCCTCGCTGCTTAAACGTGCAAAGCAACGCGACCTTGAAAGGGTCTTGCCCGGTGACGAGATCCTCCTGTCCTGGCGTACTCCTGAAGATGGAACGTTGGTGACACAGGCCGCGGAGCAGAACGATCTGCTGGCCATCAAGCTGGTTGCCGAGGAGGTCGATCCGTCTGATGCGGCCCGCGAGGCGGGAGTTGGAGTCGGGGTGATAGATGCCGTCATGCGGGAGGCGGTACGGAAAGGGCTGGTTTTATCACCTCCATCGAAGCTCCGCCGTGAAGGCGCGATAGCTGATTCAACTTCATGTGCGGACTTCACGGCTGCCGAAGTGTTTACTCTGCAGTGGCACCTGACCCAAGAGTGCGACCTGCATTGCCGGCACTGTTACGATCGCAGCAACCGCAATGTTTTCCCGTTCGAGCGGGCTCTGACCCTGCTGGATGAACTGCGCACATTCTGTCGTAGGCGTTTTGTGCGCGGACAGGTTTCCCTATCGGGAGGCAACCCCTTGCTGTATGGACATTTCATGGAACTCTACCGAGCCGCAACAGAGCGAGACTTCATGGTCGCCATTCTGGGTAACGCTTGTGACCGCGCCACTATTGAACAAATTGTGGCAATACGGATGCCTGTTTACTATCAGGTCAGCCTGGAAGGACTGGAACCTCATAACGACGAAATTCGCGGCAAGGGAAACTTCCGGCGTACTTTGGAGCTTCTCAGCACCCTGACGGGGATGGGTGTACCGAACATGGTCATGCTGACGCTGACCAGGCACAACATGAACCAGGTGATTTCCTTGGCGGAAGAGTTGGAAGGGATAACTGGGGGGGTGACCTTCAACCGTCTGGCCCTGTTCGGCGAGGGAGCCAATTTGGAACTGCCGACGCCGGATGAGTATCGCATTTTTCTCGAATCATATGCTGCTGCCATGAACAGCCACCCTGTGCTGACCCTTAAGGACAGTCTGCTCAATACCATATTCGAGCGGGAAAATATCAAGCTGTTCGGCGGCTGCACCGGTCACGGCTGCGGCGCAGCCTTCAATTTCGTCTCAATCCTTTCCGACGGAGAAGTGCATGCCTGCCGCAAATTCCCCTCGCACATCGGCAATATCCTGAGCAACAGTTTGGAGGACATTTACGCCTCCAGGTCCGCACGTCTCTATCGTTCCGGCAGCAGCGCCTGTGTCAACTGCTCCTTGAACGCTGTCTGTCGCGGTTGTCCTGCAGTAACTGCAAGCCTCGGGCATGATCCTTTTACCGAAATTGACCCGTTCTGCTTCAGAACTCGTCAATCCGGCCCTTTCTGAATCCACAAACATTCCCAAAGCCCATGGCTGGCGACGAAAAGAGACCCCCACTCGCGAATTAGCTGATGGGTGCCGTATTGCCGTATTGACGTATTGACTAATTGCGGTATTAGTGTCAAATAGAGGTTCAAGGAGCACCAGCGGAGGAAATTCCTGCCGACTAAACAATGAAGGAGTACTTAATGGCCAGAGCCACTGCCCGCCACATCCTTGTGGCAACCAAAGAAGCTTGCGAAGCATTGAAAACCAGAATCGAAGCCGGGGAAGACTTTGCAACCTGCGCCCGCGAAAATTCAACATGCCCTTCGGGCAGAGATGGAGGCTACCTGGGTGAATTCGGCCCGGGCCAGATGGTAAAAGAGTTTGATACCGTTGTGTTTTCCGGTGAAGTCGGAAAAGTCCTTGGTCCTGTGCAGACGCAGTTCGGCTACCATCTGATAGAAGTGACCAAACGCAGCGAATAGTTTAAGAGAACTGATATTATGAAGCTGTTGGATGGGATAAAGTGTGCCGAGAGCCTGGTTACCGATATATCCAGAAAAGTAGCCGGGTATGTCGACTCCGGTTTGCGAAAGCCGCACATGACCGTAATTCTGGTCGGTGAGCACGCTCCAAGCGAATCATATGTAAAATCCAAGATCAAGTCCTGTGATAGCGCCGGATTTGAGAGCGCTCTGCTGCGCTTCCCTGAAACCATAACCGAGCAGGAACTCCTCTCCCAGATTGCCAGTGTCAATGTTGACCCTTCAACCGACGGAATGATAGTCCAACTGCCGATTCCCTGGCACATCAATCAAGAGAAGATTATCAACGCCATCGCGCCGGAAAAAGATATCGACGGTTTTCATCCCACAAATTTTGGGCGAATGACTTTGGGTCAGAAAGCCTTCAGGCCCGCCACCGCTTACGGAATCTGCAAACTTTTGCAATTTTACGAGATACCGGTTAAAGGGAAGCATTGCGTCGTTATCGGCCGGTCGAATATCGTTGGCAAACCGATTTCGATCATGCTCTCCAACGATTTCGAGATTGGAAATGCCACCGTAACGCTCGCCCATATCGAAACCCCACGCCAGCTTTTGCTGGATGAAACGCGCCGGGCGGATATCATAGTCGTTGCGGTCGGTATTCCCGGATTTGTTACCGAGGATATGGTTAAAGAAGGTGTTGTCATTATAGATGTTGGCATCAACCGGCTGGAAGATGGAAAAATCGTGGGAGATGTGGACTTTCAAAATGTTAGTAAGAAGTGCTCCTGGATTACGCCGGTGCCTGGTGGTGTCGGGCGGATGACGGTTGCCGCACTGATGATCAACACCCTGATGGCCTATCAAAGCAATTTTGATCTTGCATGAGTGTGAGACGCAAAATTCTTGAATGAAAAAGGCGGCCAGTGGCCGCTTTTTTTTGTTCTAAATTCTCGCTTTATTTCCCACGACGGGAACTATTGAATATAGTTTTACCTATAGCCGCTCCGGATCGCACATTCTGCGAACGACCTGCAGGCTTGCTGCTAGGATGATCCGCTTTGAACGGGTTGATTGACCCCGCCAAACTTTTCTTGGCATCTGCGGGTTTTCGGGGAGAGCGGGGCTCGCGCGGCGGTCTGGCAAACTCGGCGTCCTTTTTGGGAGCGGGAACAGTGTAGTCAAAACCGGGCACCGTGCGACGTTCCAACGGAGCTCCCAGTTTTTTTTCGATTGTACGTACCATTATTGTATCTTCGCTGCATACCATGGTAAAGGCATCCCCGCTCTTTGCCGCACGCCCGGTGCGACCTATACGGTGGACATATGCTTCGGGGGTATCCGGGATGTCATAATTGACAACATGCGAAATCAGCGATACATCAATGCCGCGAGCGGCAATATCGGTTGCCACCAGGATCTGGTAGGTACCGTCACGAAAACCATCCAGGGCCGCCTGACGACGATTCTGGGACAGGTTCCCCTGTAGCGAGGCAGCCTTGTAGCCCGCCTTCTCCAGTTGTTCACCCAGACGTTTGGCGCGGTACTTGGTGCGGGTGAAAATCAGCACCGACTCGGTATCGGTATGCTGCAGCAATTCCAGAAGAAGCGCCGTTTTGAGGTGCTGTTCCACAGGATACAGTGCGTGGGAAACGGTGACGGGCGGAGCCGTGTTGCCGACCTGAACCGTGACCGGATCAGTAAGGATATCTTCGGCCAGTTTCTTAATGTCAGGCGGCATGGTAGCCGAAAAGAGCAGGGTTTGACGTTTGGCCGGTATATGCTTGAGAATCCGTTTGATATCCGGCAGGAATCCCATGTCGAACATCTGGTCAGCTTCATCCAGCACCAGTACTTCAAGGTGCGAAAGATCGATGGAACTCTGACCGATGTGATCAAGCAACCGACCTGGGCAGGCCACAACGATATCGACACCATTTTTTAGTGCCTGGATCTGGGGATTGGCGTTAACTCCGCCATAAACGGTGACGCTTTTAAGACCGGTCTTGCGCCCGAAAGCCACGAACGATTCATGGATCTGCTCGGCCAGTTCGCGTGTGGGAGCCACAACCAGTACCCGCACACGGCGACGCGGGCCATCCATCAGGCGATGCAGAATCGGCAGTGCAAAGGCGGCGGTCTTACCGGTGCCGGTCTGGGCCAACCCCATTACATCACGTCCCTGCATAACTGTCGGAATGGCCTGCTGTTGAATAGGGGTAGGCGTGACGTAGCCCGCCTCCCTGATGCTTGCTGCGATTGCGGGGTGAAAATTAAACGTTTGAAACTCCATGCTACTCCTTCTTTCTGGTGCTGCATCACGAAAAAAGCCCCGGGAATTTCCGGGGCCTACGATTAAGTACTATCCGGTGCAACAATTTTGATGAGTTACATTACCAGTATTAACCGAGCCTTGTCAAGCAGGCAATTAGTAAGTTAGAAGTCGTTTTATGCCTTTTCCCGGCAGAAAATGACTTCGTTAATGCGCTTATCCTGTTTATCAGGGCTCGGTCGATGTTGAACCTGACAAACTATTGCTGAATTTGCTGAATGCTCAACAGTTCTACCTCAAACGTCAAGTTCTGACCGGCCTGTGGATGGTTTCCATCGAAGGTGACTTCCTCCACCGTTGTTTTCAGGACGATAACACCAAGCTCCTCGTCTTCCTCGTTGGACAGCAGCAGTTCATCGCCCACCTCCGGCACGAGATCCTCAGGCAGGTCGGCACGCGGCACGGTGAAGACCTTCTCCTTGTCATACTCGCCAAAGGCGTCAGCCGCCAGAATAAGGATCTTCCTTTTTTCACCCGGCGCCATGCCGACAATCTCCTCATCAATCTGGGGGAAGAGGATAGCCTCGCCCAGAACAAAAGTCATTGGTCCGCTTTCATGTCCGCAGCCGCATTCATCATCACCGCAGTCATCCTCGCATGTTCCGCTCTCATCACATTCCGTCCCCTCAATGGTTGAGTCAAATACCGTGCCATCTTCCAATGTCCCGGTATAATTGATTGTAATTGTATCACCTTTTTTTGCCTGTGCCATTTGGGCTGCCTTTCATTTCTGCAGGTTGTGTTATAAAGGTTCAAAATACGGAGGAATTTATCATTCGTCCAGCAAAATGTGAATCGGGCGGGATCAGAACTGTTATTTGTCCTCTAAACGGCAGTTTAACCGCTGAGAACTACGGATGCACGCCGAGTAAGATAAAAAGCCTTTTTGGGGTAACCGGGAAACTATTTTTTAAGTTTGTGGTTTTCTCGGTGTACATCTGCGTTCATCGGCGATTAAATATTTTTTTTAAGATCACAACTTTTTTCCTTCAGCAAATCCCGAATTTCCGCAAGCAACAGTTCTTGATTTGGTGGCGCTACCGGCGCCGCAGGCACTTCTTCTTCCTTTTTCTTTAAGGAGTTCATGGCCTTTACGGCCATGAATATGGCAAAGGCAATAATTGTGAAATCTATGGCCGTCTGCAGAAATTTTCCGTAACTGATGACCACTGCCGGTTTTTTATCAATGGCTTCCTGGACAACAATCGATAAATTGGAAAAATCGACCCCTCCCAGCAGGACGCCAATTGGCGGCATAATCACATCGCCAACAAGAGACGTAATTATTTTACCAAACGCCGCTCCAATGATAATACCCACCGCCATGTCAACCACATTTCCCTTTACCGCAAACTCCTTAAACTCCTTAAGAATGCTCATAACGACTTCCCCCTTACAACATTTATTAGCAACATTGCATTTTATTAGCTTTTATCACAGACTATATAAAAACAATATTATTTCTGTAGTTTGTCGTGACACAGGCCGGCTAAAAATAATCGTCGTGGTTGTTTAAGCGGAATAATTCGCTATAATTACAAAAGTTGTATTCGTAC
>Ga0118677_10010346_pt1 | contig 14281 bp, 13 predicted proteins | sample AliMusrvi5mmetaG_FD_86154 | JGI IMG/M metagenome (GOLD analysis project Ga0118677, IMG submission 86154) | reverse complement strand
CGTAGAAAATATCCACCGCATCCTTCAGCCCCCGGAGGTGCCCGCCCTTGACCAGCGCCGCGCATCCAAAGCGCCCGTGCAACACCCGCGCCGCCGCCCGGAGGTCTTCCACGGACCGCAGCTTCTCGCCGACCAGGATCTCGGCTTCGTCCAGGTTGGGGGTGACGAGCGTGGCCAGGGGCAGCAGCTCCCGTTTCAGCAGGTCAATGGCCGACGGCTTGAGCAGCCGTGCGCCGCTGGTCGCCACCATAACCGGGTCAACCACCAGGGCCGGCCGGGAGCCGGACTTGAAGAACGCGGCGACAGCCCGGATGATCTCCGTGGAGTAAAGCATCCCGGTCTTGACCGCCGCAGGCGGCAGTTCGGCGAAAACCGCCTCCATCTGCTGCCGCACAATCTCCGGCCGGCAGGCCTGGATACCGCTGTCACTTTTCAGCAAGGACACTTCAACTCCCGCGATCTTCTCAGCGATGACAGGACATTCGATGTGGTGACGGGGTGGGCGGTGATCGAACATGTCGCCGATCCGGATCTGGCATTCCGGATTCTCGCCAGGCTCGTTCGTGAAGATGGGTGGCTTCATTTGACCACCCCCGAGTATGGAACCTGGCTAACGGCCTTTTCACCAGGCCGCACCAAGTGGTTCTATCCTCCCGAACACCTTCACCTTCTTTCGCCGGAAGCGATGAGGGTTCTCGCCAAGCGCCACGGTTTTCGTTTGATTAAATGGGACCACTTTGAAATCGCCGCCTGGCGGTGGCTCGCGCGATACGGAATTGGTCTAACCGAGGCGTTGGCGGGTATGGTTCTCCGAACCGTCAGCCGCAACGCATGGCGTGCCGGACGGGAGGTGAAATACTCGCACTTCGCCGGCATCGCCTACTATGTGTTCCAGCGGTTGGGAGACAAGTGAGTGACGGTCGCCGGTTTTTTCCGTTAGACCGCTCCGCCCGCATGTCGCAAACCAGTTGGCATGCGGGGGCTGGGTTTCATTCGTCAGAATAGCACAACATGAAAATTCTCGTCTCCGCATTTGCATGCAGCCCATACCAAGGGTCCGAGCCCGGGGTCGGTTGGACTGCCGTCAAGCTGATCGCCACCGACCATGAGGTATTCGTCATTTGCAACGAAACCGCGCGCGAGCCGATGGAGCGGGCAATGGCTGAAAAGCTCGTTCCCTCCAACGTGCGGATCCGCTTCGCGGGGAGACCGCTGACGAGCCACGCCAATCGGACGATCGCCCGCCTCCAGAGTTGGAACAGCTACCTTGAGTTCACCCGCCGCGTGCTGGCAACTGCGGCTGAATGGCATCGGCAGGTGGAATTCGATCTCTGTCATCAGGTGACTCTCGCGTCGTTTCGGGTGGCCTCCCCGCTGTGGCGGTTGCCTGTTCCTTTTGTGTGGGGTCCCCTCGGTGGGGCGGGTTCGGTCCCACCGGCATTTCGGTCCATCCTGAGTCCTACGGGTCGGGTCTTCGAGAAGGTCCGGGATCTCAGCACGGCCATGGCGATTCGGTCCAAGTCGTTCAAAGATTGTATCCGCGGTGCCGCTGTCGTCATTGCGGCCAACGAGGAAACGGAGTGCTTTCTCCGACCGCACCGCGGGAGCCGACCGCTCATCAAGTTGCCAATTGTCAGCCTGTCACCGGAAAAGATAGCGCGTTTTCAACACCGGATTTCATTCCCATCGGATCGCGGACCTCTCCGGCTTTTTGGTGGAGGATTCCTGATTGGCAGCAAGGGCGTGAGTTTGGCACTCCGCGCGGTCGCCTTGGCCAAGCGGCAAGGAGTGGACTGTCATTATACCCTCGCGGGAGGGGGTCCCGAAATCGAGTCCCTGCATGCGCTTGTCCGGAAACTCGGACTGAATTCCGAAGTGACGTTTCATCCGGGTTATCAAAATGACGATTACATACGGGCGCTGCAAGCCCATCATGTTTACCTCTTGCCGAGCTTTCGCGAGGGAACTCCGGTGACCATGCTGGAGGCATGCCTGGCCGGTTGCTATCCGGTCGTGGCGGATATCAGCGCGCCAGGTGAAATTGTCCGTCTTGTCGGTGGAATCGCCGCCAAGGTCGATACTCAGGAGGGCCTGGTCAATGAACTGTCCGATGCCATTCTGTGGTGCGCCCGGAACCAGGGCGAACTTCGCGACAAGGCGGATGAGTGCGGCCGACGGATTGCGGATCACTTTTCGTCCGCGAATTACAGGCAGGTGCTGAATTCCACCTACGAACTCGCCGGCAATGCAGGATAGCCCCAAGTTCTCCATAACTGCCTCCTAACGGATATCGGGAAAGACCGCAGCAACTCCGCCCACTCTTGCTGTGATGTCTTTCCGTGCCGCAACTCCAACTTGAGAATCAGATAGACATGGTATTCCTGCGCAAACTCAAGGTTTGGGCGCTCACCGGAGCCTCGCCGTTCTGGCGGGTTTACCTGCTGGCACGGGGTGTGCGGGTGGGCGGGGGCTTCACGGCGATGGGGCGCCCCGGCATCAACCGCAAGCGCGGGTCTGTGATCCGGTTGGGCGAGGGCGTCACGCTGTGCAGTTCCGGCATGGCGAACCCGGTGGCGGAAGGAGGCCGCTGTCGCCTGGCCACGCTGGCAGCAGGGGCGGAATTGATCCTCGGCGATGGCGTTGGCATGAGTTCCACCTTGATCTGTTGCGCGGTTCGGATTGAGATCGGCGCGGGCACCCAAATCGGCGGCGGCGCGATGATTCTGGACACCGACTTTCATCCCCGTGGAGCCGACGGGACCTGGCTAACCAATCCGGCGGCGGTAGCGAAGCCGGTGTTGATCGGCCAAAGGTGTTTTATCGGGGCACGCGCCATCATTCTAAAGGGGGTGACCCTGGGTGACGGTGCCGTCGTGGGTGCCGGAGCGGTGGTCACGCGGGACGTTCCTGCCGGGGTGACGGTGGTCGGCAACCCCGGCAAACCCATCTCCCCCGCCCACTGACTACTGACCATGATCCGCGATGGGGCTGGCTGAGTGAGCACCGCGACCACCCCGCCAACAAACTCGGCTCTCGCCGCCTGAACCCGTGCTCCACGGGGTGATGCTGCTTCTGATCAATCCCGGGGCGCCAAGTGGGGCATTTCCCATTTCTAGCAGGAATCCACCATGTGCGCTCACCCGCACACGACCACATGCCACACGCCAATAAAGCCTCAGACAGTCACGAGATACGCCCTCTAACTGGAATTCGCGGTTTTGCCGCCATGGCCGTGGTATTGTTTCATTTTTTCCCTGCTTGGGTGTCCATGCTACCCGGTCTCCGGCCAGCCGCCACCGCCGCCTCTCACGGCGGCCTCGGCGTGGACCTTTTCTTCATTTTGAGCGGGTTTATTCTGAGCTATGTGTATAATGCTGGCGAGGCGAGGTTCGGGTCCGTCCAATATCGCCGGTTCCTGTGGTTCCGCCTGGCGCGCGTTTTCCCGAATCACGTCGCGACCCTCGCGGTTCTGATGGCGATGATCGCCGTCGCGACACATTTTGGTATCGCACTGACCGGTGATTATCCCCTCTCCGGGTTGCCCTTCCAACTCACCATGACCCATGCCTGGCCTTATATTCCCGGCGGGATGTGGAACTATCCGTCTTGGACCATCAGCGCGGAATGGTTCGCATATCTCTGTGTTTTCCCTGTCTCATGGTACATGCTGCGCCGGCGGCTCAGCACGGCCTGGTCCATTGCGGTCGGCTATGGGTTTCTTGCGATCTGGCTGTTCGGATTTTCGGATCCATGGTTCATCAATTACCAGGCATTGCTTCAAGTTTCGTGCGAGTTCATTGCGGGGAGCATGTTTTTCGGGGCCTTCAGGTGGGCCGACCCTGTCACTGGCGCGTGCCAGCGATACGCGTCGTTGATTCTGGCGGTTATCCTCGCTCTGCTGGCGTTTGCTCCGGATGATATTTCCATCGCCATGAAGGTTGTGGTGTTGCTTTTCCCGATGCTGCTCCTCGGAGTCACGGCCGAGACATCCATGGTTTCCAGGATGTTTTCCACCGCGCCTGTCTTGTGGCTTGGCAGGGTTTCCTATGCCCTATACATGAGCCATGCGGTTACCCTTAAGGTCATCAAAATCATCCTGCCAGCCGAAAGGTACGTGAATGCCCCGCTGGTCATCCGCTTGATGGTTCTTTGCTCGAACCTTGTTCTGATACTGTTTGTTGCCGCAGTGCTCTATTACATCGTGGAAATACCGGCCCGGAATTTCATGCGGAAGGTCAGCATATCGCGGTCGGATCGCAAGGCGCGGCCCACACCCGGCACCGCAAGGGCGAATAAATGAACGAACTGTATCAGGAAACGATAGAACAAGGACGAACTATTCGGAAATGAAAACGAGGCGATGGGTGAAAGCGCACGTACCGAACGTTTGCATGCTGCCGAGGCGGTTTGGGACCAGCGCCACCCAGGAACTGCACGAGGAGTTGCCAGTCGAGACCGCGGAGGAAAGTGCGATCGAAATGCTGTTGTTGGCCAGAAGCGAAATCCTGGTTCGGTTTCCGCCGAGCGGCTCATGGTTTTCCTACCTGGGGAGCTTGTACGCCCGGAAGGTAATCATGTAGCAGGAGCTCAGGAGAAACAAAGTTATGAACACCATGAGTATTGTTAGAACGCTTTCAAGGAAGCTTGGGACATTCTGGAAAAGTGTTGGCACATTCGCAACACCATTGGATATCCTGAAGTACGTCTATTTAACATGGCCACATGCCACGCGCCAATAAGGGCTTGAACCATCCTTGATAACGGACAATCACAACTCTCCATGAATCGGAAGCCTCCCACTTCAAATCTCTCTGCCGAGCAGAAGCTCCGTATCGCATCGCGCCTTTACGCCACAGCCCGCAAAGTCAAACTTGCAGGCCTCCGCTATTGCCATCAGGACTGGCCGGAGTCGCGTCTTGTTCAGGAACTGAACCGTCGATTCTTTCTTCTTCATGATTGAGCTCATCACGATCTTCGTCGAACCCCTTGATCGACACGGTCTTCGCTACCTCGTGACCGGTTCGGTCGCGGCCATGGCTTATGGCGAACCCCGACTTACCAATGATATCGATCTGATTCTTGAAATCGGCACAAGAGACCTGGACTCCTTGGCAGAGACATTTCCCGAGGCTGCCTACTACCTGCCTCCCGCTGACATCATCCTTTCCGAGTTGGCTCGTTCACAGCGCGGGCATTTCAACATCATCCATCAGGAGACGATGCTAAAGGCCGATGTTTACCTCATCGGTACGGATCCGCTCCACCATTGGGCCTTCCAAAACGCCCGATTCATGGCAATTGATGGCATCCTGGTTTCCTTTGCCCCACCCGAATACGTCATGATTCGCAAACTCGAGTTCTTCAGAGAAGGAGGTTCCGAAAAGCATCTGCGCGACATCGCTGCAATGTTAAGCGAAGCCGACTCGCAAATCGACATGCCTTATCTTGTTACCGCCGTGCAAGCACGCGGTCTCACGGAGTCCTGGCAAAGGGCCAATGGGATGAAGGATTCCTGATGATGGACATGATCAGGGCATTATGCCTGGTGTTGTTCATGCTTGGGCCACATTTCCCTTTGCCGTTTGCGATCTCCACTTCGTTGCAGTTGCGTTTCTCTCCGGTTGCGTTTTTTGGCGGCCTTTGTGCCTTGGCGGTTCAACCTTCCTTTTATCCTGTTTCACCCCGATGTCACCTCCCCGCGGCAAATGGTTCACTTGTACGCCGATTCGCTTCAATGGCGATCACACGTTCTTTGCCCGTGACAGTGGGCTGTTATGCAAAGGCTTTCAGGAAATCGGGGTTGAGTGCAAGGCGATCATGCCGGGCCCGCCGATGGAGAACGACCAGGTGGCGGACCTGATCCGCACGGAGTACTCCAACCTGGCGGATGCGGAGTGGTGGAAATCGCTGGGAGGCGAAGGCGTGGTGTTTTACGGTTGGGGTGATGGCAAGTATCTGGCGATCGCACGGGCGATCAAGCGGTCGGGACTGATTTTGGTGTCGAACATGGACACGGCCGGGTTGTTTTCCATGCTCAATGGGGTGGCGGATTTTTCAGCCTCACTCTGGCGCGTCGCCAAGGGCGAGCGTGGCGAATCGCTCGGCACCCTGGCATACAGCATCGCCCAAATCGGCTTCGCCGTGACCCTCGGGCTGGTCAAGAACGATTTCCGGAGGGCGCTCCATTTGCGCAAGGCGGACGTGATCGGGGCGATCTCGCCGTTGGCGCTCGAGCGGATCCGCAAGGTGTGCCGGTTCTATGGCGGCGCGGAGCTTGTGCGGAGGGTCCAGTTGGTTCCGCATCCGAACGCGTCCTACATGATTGCGGATCCGGCGATTCCCAAGGAACGGCTGGTGGTGGCGGTGGGGCGGTGGGATGACGCACAGGTCAAAGGCACGGCCCTGTTGTTGGAAACGGGCGCGCGGATCGCAGCGGGCGATCCGCAGGTGATCGTCGAGATCTATGGCCGGACGACCCCCGTGATGGAGGCGTGGCACCGGGAACTGCCGGCGGAGCAATGCCAGAGGATCCGGCTGATGGGCATCGTGCCTAACATCGAAGTCCGCAGGGCGTTGCAGCGGGCCCGGGTGTCGCTGTGCACGTCGCTGCGGGAGGGATATCACACGGTGTCGGCCGAGGCGCTTTGCTGCGGCTGCTCGATCGTCGGGCCGGATGTGGCGGAGATTCCGAGCATGAAGTGGTTTACCGATGGTCCATTCGGGCGCATGGCGGAACGGACCACCATGGGGTTGGCCCAAGCGGTTCTAGCGGAATTTGCGGCCTGGGACGCGGGGCAACGCGACGCGGCGGACATCAGCCGGCACTGGGCGGGGATTCTGCATGCGCCACGGGTTGCCGAGCGGATCCTCGAACTGGCCGACAGGCTGGGGGACGCTGGTTTGGGGCGGGCATCCGGCCCAATACTGTCCATTTAGCAGGAGGACAGGTGTCCCACCTGTCTTGGCCGACGGGCTTCCCGCCTGTCGTTTACATTGACGGACAGGCGGGACGCGCTGTCTTCCCTCACAGGCTGGAAGCCTGTTCTCCTGCCAAAGGGCGCACAACGGACCGTATTGGGCATCCGGCCCCACACGGTGACGTCACCAGGCCCGCGCCGCTTCGCACGCAGTCCTATCCGAATTCCAGATTTTCGCGCCACCTTCCGGGAAGGTGGCGGAACCCTCCCCGTTTGATCCCGGCACAATGCATTTGAAACACACATATCATGAAAGACCGGGAGGTTAACGGCACAGAGAATCGTATTATCAGACTGGCATATTTGGGCGGATGCCATTTGAGAGGCCATCCGATCGGCGAGTCCCTGGCATTCCCCGCATTGATAGAGGAGGAGCTGACAGCCCTGGGCTATCAGGTGACGAGCGAGGTGAGATCCATGGTGAATTTTGCCTGCGCCACACATCATCTTGACGAGATGCAAACGGGAACGGCGGCATTCGACTATCTGATCATCCAGTTGGGGAATTATGAAAGCACCCTGTACTACATGAAGTTCATTTGGCGGGTGATCCGGCAGGGGCGGTTTGGCTCTTTGGCCCAGATTCCATTCATGTGGCCGCGGATTTCATTACAGGATCTGGAGGTCTTCAGGAAGCTGAACCCGACGATCACGGGTGTCATGTCGGCCATTTTCAGGGTGTTGACCGCGACATTGATTGGCAGATGGATTGTGGATTTCCGGCGGGCCGAGAGGTTGGCTCGCGAGGCGTTCGGGCGGATTTCGCGGTCGGGCTGCCAGGTCATTGTCCTGACCCCGTTCCCTGCGGCGCGTTTTTCCGTCAACACGGCGCGGAAGAACATGACGGATTTCGTGAAGATGCTCGCGCGGCAATGGTCCATGCCCGTCATTGATGTTGGCGAGGCGCTCCGGTTGGACTTCATCAGTTCCCGGGTTCCCGCAATTTGCCCCGATCTGCTGCACCTGAACGCGCTCGGTCATCAGATTGTCGCGTCCCGGTTGCTCGGGAAGATCCACCAACTGAATTGTGCGCGGAACTCTTTCCACGGCCACGACCCAAGCCGCCGAATTCCCCTGAAAATCTCCATCATCACGCCCAGCTTCAACCAGGGACGGTTTCTGCCGGACTGCATCGAAAGCGTGCTCGAGCAGCAGGATGTGGAGGTCGAGCACATCGTCGTGGACGCCGGTTCCACCGACTGCACGCTCGAAGTGCTCGGGCGTTATCCCCACCTCCATTGGACGAGCGAGCCTGACCGTGGCATGAGCGACGGAATCAACAAGGGATTCCGCCAAGCCACCGGTGACTGGGTGATGTGGCTCAATTGCGACGACTACCTGGCTCCAGACGCGCTCAGGAAAGTCGCCGATTTCGTCAGTCGCAACCCGGAGGTGGATGTGGTTCATGGGGACTGTGTTTTTGTGACGGAAAACAAGACGATGATCCGGCGCAAATTCGATACTTTCGTGAACGAAACGGATTTCCTGTTCGTAGGGTGCTGTATTCCGTCCACCTCGACTTTCTATCGGAGGAACATCATCGGCGCGCAACACCTGCTGGATGTGAGCTACTTCAATTGCATGGATTTGGAATACTTCCTGCGCCTCTGCCGGCTGGGATACCGTTTCGGCTATCTGTCGCAGGCACTGGCATTTTTCCGGTGCTATGAGGACAGCACCACCCGGAAAAACTGGCAACGCATGATCGATGAGACATTGCAGGCCAAACGTGAACACATTGAAGCGAGAAAACTCCCGGCATGGCTGAAAAACGCCACCGCGCTGGCGGTTTTGCGCAAGGTGTTTCAGCTCAAGCGGATTTTCAAGCGGATGCTGAACCACCGTCGACTGCGGTAGCAGGATGCGCGCGCCACCGCCCCTTGATTGTCAAACCGATCCGCCAGATGCCCAGGACTCCCATCGTCATGTTCGCCCAGGTGCCGCCGCCCGAGCACGGGCAGAGCCGCATGGTGGCGCTGGCGTTGGAGACGCTCCGCAGCCACCCGGAGTCATTCGAGGTTCATCACGTCAACGCGAGGTTCTCGCATTCGCTCGAGGACATCGGCGGCAGCTCTGTTAGAAAGCTGTTATTGACCGCCCTCTATCTTGGCCAGGCGATCCGGATCAGGATGCGGGTCAAGCTGCCGATATTCTATTATGTTCCCGGGCCGGTGAAATGGAGTTCGGTTGTCCGCGACTGGATCTTGTTATTGATATTGCGGCGTATTTATCGGCGGGTGGTTTTCCACTGGCATGCGATCGGCCACGGTGAATGGGCGCATGGCTCGGAGCGCTTGGCACTGGAAGGGCCGCGGTGGGTGGACCGGATCGCGCGGAGGATTAGCGCCCGGGTTCTGGATCAACCGTTCGCGTCGATCGCGGTATCAGATAACTCGCGGAAGGACTCGCATTATGTCAGATCGCGGCGGGAACTGGTGATTTGCAACGGGATTGAAGATCCCTGCCCGGAGTTTGTCACGGAATCGGCGCCGTTGAGACTTTCCCGGCAGCAGGAACTTCGGTCGGCGGATTGCCCGTGTTTCAGGATACTGTTTTTATCCCACGGCACGCTGGAGAAGGGGACGCTCGACGCGCTCGACTGCATGATCCATGTATTGGAGCATTGCAATCCCGCGTGGCGTTTCCAGGTTACTTTCGCGGGAGGGATCAGTGATTCGATCCATGCGAGATTCGACGGCAAGGCAGCCACTCTGTGTTCCCGCTGGCCGGAGCGCATCGTGATCCGCGAGGAAGGATACCTGACCGGCGACGACAAGCGCCGACGTTTCCTCGGCCATGACATCTTTCTGGCACCGAGCCGGTGGGAGAGTTTCGGGCTGACGGTGCTGGAAGCCATGGCCTATGGCATACCGATCGTGGCGGCGGCATCGGATGGCGTGAAGGGTGTTTTGCCGGAGAACCATCCCTATCTGGCACCTGTTGCGGACGTGCCCGCCCTTGCCGGATGCTTGCTCGGATGTTGCGGGGATCTGACAAAAAAGCCGCTGTTGGAGGAAGGACGCGTGCTGCGGGAAAGATTTCTCGAGTTATATCAAATCAAGGATTTTTCGCAGTATCTTGTCAGCACGCTGAAGGGATTTGGCAGTGAAACGACCGGCAAGGAACAAGGAGAGCGAAGCGAGGGTGCGGCCACCATCCGGCAGGTGCAATCGCCTCTCCATGTCACCGTCTATCTGGCCGACCAAAATCCGGGATATGACCGAAGTTTCGGGATCTCGCGTATGACGCAGGTGGTGATTGAAGCCCTGCAGGCGGGCGGACAGGTGCGCATCCGGACGATCGCCTCAAAGACCTCGCAACAGGCGCCCGACAGTGTGAAGAGCGCGCGCATCCTGTCATGGGGCACCCGCAGGAAAGGGGTGCGCTTGTTGACCGATCATTTCCACCCGCTCTTCGACCGGAGCGAAGCGGCGTCTGACGTTTATTATTTTCCGAAGGGCTATCTGCCGCTGATGAACGCCTATTGCCAGCCGTCGGTGGTGACGATTCATGACACGATCATCCAATACGACGAGGACCACTATCCGAAATGGAGGAAGACCTGGGAATACGGCTATTGGGCGTTCGTCCTGAAGCACACGCTCCGCCGGGCGGACCGGATCATGACGGTTTCGGAATCCTCGAAGAAGCAGATCGAGAACTTCATGGACCGTCACGGGATTCCCCGCAAGGTGATCACCGTCACCTATGAGCCGTGCTTGTTTGAGAGGTTGGCCCAACCGCAGGAATCGACCAAGGAAAACTATGTGATCCACCTTGCGTCCTGCGAACCGCACAAACGGACGGCCCACCTGATCCGGTGGTGGCATGGGGCGGAAGCGGGCAACCGGAATCTGCCGATGCTGCATTTGATAGGAATGGTTCCGCCCGAAGTGGAGTCATTGCTGGCCAACTCGCGGACCATTGTGAAGCAGCCGTTTCTGGAAGACAGCGCGCTGCTTGCCGCCTACCGGTGCGCCCGCGCGCTGATCCTGCCGTCAGAAATCGAAGGCTTCGGGTTGCCGGCGCTGGAAGCCTATTACCTTGGCACGCCGGTGTGTTACGTCAAAGGCACCTCGGTGGAGGAAATCCTGAGCGTGGCCACCGGCAAGGGCGGGTTCTATCTGGAGCGGGCCGATTCGCTGTTCTCTGCGCTCGATGAAGTGATGGGAATGTCGCCTGCGGAGATCAGCGCTTGTGGTTTGAAACTGCGCGCCACCTATGCGGCCACCAAGGTGACGGAGAGAATGGTGGAGGTGTTCAGGGAGGTGAGGGCTGAGATGCTCAGATCGGATTATCGTGACTTCGCCTCAAAACCCAGAGACCAGAACGCGGAGTGAGCGCCAGCGAACCCGGAAAACCTGGCGAGGCCCTAACTGGCATGGCCGAAGGCAAGCCAGACTGAAAACCTGACCTAACGACAACCTATTTGCTCTTTCAAGGATTCCAGATGCGAGCAAACCGGATTTGCGCATTCCAACAGCCGCGGAGTCCTGGCATTTTTCCGAAATTCCGTCTTTTGTCTGCGGCGAATCCGCCTTAACATGAGAGCATGAAAGCGAAGTTCACGGCGATCCTCCGGTTCGAGGAAGATATGGTGGTGGCGTTGTCGCCTGAGTTGGACATCGCGAGTCAGGGGGAAACGCCCGAAGGTGCGTTGGCGAATCTGAAGGAAGCGGTGAGCCTGTTTCTGGAAACCGCCCCACCCGCCGAAGTCGAGGGGCGTCTTAGCGAGCATTCCTGGATTACTCAATTCGAAGCTGAATATGCCCCCGCGTAAACGATTTTCGGGTGCCGAAATGTGCCGTCTGCTCGAAGGTCAGGGTTATGTGGAAGTTCGTCAGAAAGGAAGTCACCGCATCATGCAATTGAAGACGGACGCAGGCACCAGGACGGTTCCGGTTCCCATGCACAGTGACCTCAAACCCGGCACCTTGGCGTCCATCATCCGCCAGTCCGGATTGAACAAGTCGCTTTTTGAATGACGCTTTCCCGCCGGTTTATCTCTCAGGATCGCAGCCTTTGTTCAAGATGTTAAGATCCGTTCTGCGCAATGCCGGCATCCGACCGGGGCAGCTTGTCCGCGCCTTGCACGGGTGGCGGCGCTATGTGCGGCAACGGGCGGAATACCGGCGGATGGCGGACTCCGCCGCCCTGCCATGGGGGCCGGAACTGCCGATGCTGACCGAATGGGACGAATCGTCGGGTGCGCTGGGCGCCTACTTTTTCCAGGACCAACTCGTCGCGGGGTGGATTCATGACGCGCGGCCGCTGCGGCATGTCGATGTGGGATCGCGATTGGATGGATTCATCGGCAGCCTGTCGGTTTTCCGCGAGGTGGAGGTGATCGACATCCGCCCGCAGCCCGCGATCGTGCGGAATGTCACGTTCCATCAACTCGACCTGATGGAGGATTTGCCGCGCGCCTGGCATGCGGCGACGGATTCGCTTTCCTGCCTGCATACCATCGAGCATTTCGGGCTGGGGCGCTACGGCGATCCGATCGAAGTGGACGGGCATCTGAAAGGACTCGGGCAATTGAAGCGGATGGTGAAGCCGGGGGGATGCTCTATCTATCAACACCGCTCGGTCCGCAGCGGGTTGAATTCAACGCCCACCGGGTGTTTGCGGCGCAAACCCTGATCGACTGGTTCGCTGAGGGTTGGGAAATCGAAAGGTTTGCGGTCATCGATGATGATAACAACGTCGATGAATCTGTCGATTGGAATGGCCAGGATGCCTTGCATCATTTCGGCTGCCGGCTCGGGGTGGGGATCGTCGCGGCGAGGAAGATGGAAGCAAAAGCTGAAAAGCTGAAAAGCTGAAAAGCTGAAATCAAGAATCTGCGGATGGAAGTTGATGTGGCGATTTGTCTGAAATTTCAGCTTTTCAGTATTTCAGCTTTTCAGCGTTTACCCAACAATGATCCGCATCGTTCTGCTAGGTCGCACCGGCAACAACCTGTTCCAGTACGCGCTGGGCCGGGTGTTGGCGGAAAAGCACGGCGTGCCATTGGTGTTGGACGGCTCGTGGTTCAATGCGGCGGGGTGGGCGGAGGTTTCGCATTTCCTCAAGTTGCCGCTGCGGGCGAAGGTGGTTAGACGCTGCTCGCTGGGAATACGGGCATTGCGCAAACTTACCGGCAAACATTACTGGGAATACCGCGGAGTGCCGGTGCTGCGGGAATCGGACGGTGACCAATCGTTCGACTGTCGTTTTCTCGACGCGCCCGCTGACTGCATGTTGTTCGGTTACTTCCAGTCTCCGTGTTATTTCCAGGAAATCGCGGGACCGCTGCGGGCCGAGTTGAATTCGCTCATCGGCGGAGCCGTGACGGTTGCGGAGGACCTGCGGCAATCGCTGTGCGCCCAGGACGCGGTCGCGGTTCATGTGCGCCGGACGGACTTCCTGAAAATCCCGGTTTTCCAGGTCTGCGATACCTGCTATTATCAGCAGGCGATGCGCCGGATGCGCACCCTCGTCCCCGGCGCGCGCTTCTTCATTTTCTCGGATGATCCGGAATGGTGCCGCGCCGAGTTCCGTGAGGCGGACCAGCAAGTGATGGATGCCGGCGACGGTCCCGCCAATCCGCTGTGCGATCTCCACCTGATGAGCCTGGCCTCCCATCACATCATCGCCAATAGCAGTTATTCATGGTGGGCGGCATGGCTGGGGGACAAGCCCGGCCAGCAGGTCGTCATGCCCGATCGCTGGTATGCCCATGGCATCAAGGCGCCGATGGCGGAAAAGAGATGGGGCGGGAGTCCCTGACTGTTGGATGTCGAATCACCACCACCCACCACCATGATCCATGCCATCCCGAATAGCGACCGTTCATCATGCACGCCACCGCGCGCTGACTATCTGATAGTCGCGCTGTGCTTTCTCGGTGCCGTGCTGCTTGCATACAAGCTGGTCCTGATGATCAACCAAGGGATGTTCACCTACATGCTCGATGATCCGTACATTCATCTGGCGGTAGCCGAGGAACTTGCCGCGCATGGCCACTACGGCGTGAACTCCATCGAGGCCTGCGCTCCCTGTTCGAGTCCGCTGTGGCCGTTTCTGATGGTCCCCTTCGCCTGGCTGCGGCATTTCGAACTGGCCCCGTTGCTGGTGAATTCGATGGCTGGATTGGCCACCGCCATGTTGGCGCTCGGGCGCATCCGGCGCCTCATCCCCGCGCTGCCGGGCGACCGAACGGGTTTGTTATTGAGGGTCGCGGTGACGCTGGGATTTCTGCTGGCAACCAACATCATCGGCTTGGTTTTCCCCGGCGGCGAGGCGCAGCATGCCCTCGGTGA
>Ga0118677_10010345_pt1 | contig 14282 bp, 8 predicted proteins | sample AliMusrvi5mmetaG_FD_86154 | JGI IMG/M metagenome (GOLD analysis project Ga0118677, IMG submission 86154) | reverse complement strand
AGTCATTTCTGAAGCTGGCGGCGATCGCGACGGTGGCCGATGTTGTGCCTCTTGAGGGTGAGAATCGCGTGATCGTGAAGCACGGGCTGGAAGGCTTGCGCGAGCTGCGGAATCCGGGGCTGCGGGCGTTGATGGAGGTGGCTGGATTTACGCCGGGCGAACTGCCGACTGCGGGCAAGGTCGCGTTCCGGTTGTCGCCGCGTATCAATGCGGCCGGGCGCATGGCGAATGCGACTGGGGCGATTGAGCTGTTTCTCACAAACGACAGGGATCGGGCGAAGCAACTGGCGCAGGAACTGCATGACCTGAATCAGGAGCGTCAGCAGGCCGAGGCTGACATTGTGGAATCGATTCTCAGCGCATGTGCGAAGATTCCGGTGAACGATTCGCAGGCGGCGCTGGTGTTCTCCGCTCCGGACTGGCACAAGGGCGTGGTTGGGATTGTGGCCAGCCGGTTAGTGGAACGGTTTCACCGGCCGGCGTTTGTGATTAGCGAAGATCACGAAAAGGGCGAGGCTAGCGGCTCCGGACGCAGTGCTAATGACTTTCATTTGCTCGATGCGCTGGAGTCGATGCCAGATCTGTTTACCCGATTTGGTGGGCATAAACAGGCTGCCGGCTTGGCTTTGCCTGTCGGGCGGGTGGCGGAGTTTCGCGAGCGGCTGAATGCCTACGCGCTGACGAAACTCTCGCCGGACGAGTTTCGCAAGACGTGGCTGATTGATGCGGTGGCGTCGCTGCCGGAATTGACCGAAGAGGCGGTGCGGGATGTGTTGTCGCTTTCGCCGTTTGGCATGGGGAATCGTGAGCCGTTGTTTGTGCTGATGGGGGCTGAGGTGGTTGGTCCGCCTGCGGTGATGAAGGAGAAGCACCTGCGGGTGAAGTTCCGTCAGGATGGCAAGGTGCTTACGATCAAGGCTTGGAATTTCGCTGAGCGGATGGATGAGTTTGTGCCTGGGGCGCGTGTGGACGTTGTGATCACGGTGGAAGATGATCCGTGGTCGGCGGCGCGCGGGTATCCGGGGTGGACGGCGACGATTAAGGATGTGCGTCCGGCGGCGAACTGGTAAGGCTTGTGGCCAACTTCGAACTTACGGGTTAAAGAGGCGAGTGAGCCAATCCAACAATTGCTGGCATTCCGACTCAACCCTTTCAAATGCGCCTTTCTGAATAGCCAATCCGAGATATTGCACATCCGGCGGATCCTGCCAAGCCATATAGGTTCGAATCACCGCCTTGGACAAATGCGTGTCCTTGTATTTGGCGATGCCGTCCCGCTTGGATTGTTTCACAACCTTGGTGGTGTAGTCAGCCGCAACCTCTGGCAATGAGCTCATCAACAAATCCTCGAACATCCCGAAAGCCTTATTGTTGGGCATCAGCCACACGCCGAGTTTCGGAAGGGGATTTGCGGTTACGATACTGGCTTTTGGGGTGAGTATCAAGCCGTCCTCGGGAAACGCAGCCGGCACCTCATATAAATCTCCAACTTTATCCGCAATCTGATCACGGCGGCTTTGAATTACACCATCTCGGCTGATCCCATCGATGTCCGCATCAAGAATCAAACCGAGGACTTTTTGCTTAGGACGTGCGCTTATAACTCGGGCAGCAAGACTGTCCAGGACTTTGTCATCGTTACCGCATTCGTGAATGCCAAACGAAGGCTCGGTGCCACGGACGAGGCGTATCAGTTGGTAAACGGCATGGCAATCGTTGACGCCCTCTACTAGAGGCAATAATTCTGCTTCCGATTTTGATTGAACTTCCTTCGATTTGGCCATTGCTCAGCGAACTTCCTCATGCTCGCGGATAGCAGCGGCGACGTTCTGCAGTGGCAACTCCATTGCCGAAACATTGTTCTCGATTCGCTGCAATCTGTACATCCGGGCGACTTCTGGTCCGGTGTGCTCTGCCGCTTCGGAGAAGGCCTCAATACAATCCCGGCTATGGGTGGTTGCAAAAACCTGCAAATCATAATCGCTGGCTGCTTTGGCGATCGCAGTCCAGAGCGTTTTTTGTACGCTCCAATGCAGGCCGTTTTCGAATTCGTCGATGAGAAGCACTCCCTTCGATGAAGACGCCATCGCGACCGCAATATGGAAGAGTCTTGTCAGCCCATCCCCCATCGATCGAAGTGGGATCCGGCGCTGTCCCTTTATTTTTAGCAACGCAAGTCGGCTTTGGCGCCTCCCAGCGATGAAAACCAAATCCTCAATGCTTGGGTCAAGCATTCTCAACCATGTAAGCACCAACTCTTGACCAGGCCCTTGGACCAGAGCGTCCCATGCTGCCGCCGCCTTCTCTTCCGAGAATCCTCCCGATGGGACAAATGCGACGCTTTGAGCGTCCTCGTTCGGTATCTTCTCGGAGTTCGCCGAACCGCTAATCCGCAGTCGCCCGCGAGTGAGCAAACCCACTTTCTTGTCCCCACGACGGATCACCAGAGCCATCTCCGCACCGTCCACGGAAATATCTTCTGATGGAACGGGAACATAGCCTGAGAGCCCGTCTTCATTCAGAACTCGCTTATGCGGTATGCATTCAATTAGTAGCGGCGCTGAATCTCTGATCTTCCCAATGAAAATGGCTTTTGCGGGACTATTGCTTTTTCTATGGAAGAGTTCAAAAATGGGATGCGTTACTGAAGTGCCCTCTTCCGTGAGACCATCGATTTCCCAGGGCTGCAAACGCTCATTCGAACGTTCTGCGGCAACTTGAAGCAGGTCTGCAATAGGCATCCGCCCTGCATACAAGCTAACAGCTTCTAAAAGACAGCTCTTTCCTGTATTGTTCTCACCGAGAAATAAGTTCAACCGCCCGAGGTTCGGCAGCTTGACATCGTCGAGCACTTTGAATCCGGAAACACGAAGCGAATCAATCATAGAAGCCAATAGTTTAACGCGTTCCAGCGGGTAGTTGGAATGCGCGAAGCTTCTCCGGCTTAGAAGTTCAACTTCAAGCCTAGCGATATGGTCCGTCCGGGATTGTTGTTCGCCATATTGAACACGCCGAAATTCGTGTTGTACTTTTGCGCGATTAGCGATTCCCGCGAACCGGTTGGAAACGCATTCGGGCTAACTCCAATTAGATACGGAATCTGGCCGGCGAGTGACAGTCCGGTACGGCTGATGGTCGGCGCGCTGGAGAAGACATTCATGCTGGAATTCGGGTTTGTCAGAAACCAGACGTGGTTCATCACGTTGAATGCTTCAAAGCGCAGTTGCGCGTTGCGGCGGCGGTTTTCAAACGGATAGAAGTTCTTCACAAGTGATGCATTGAGGCCGGGCTGCCAGGGCGTGCGCATCCAATCGAGCGAACGCGGCGCGTTGCCCAACTGGCCGTAGGCGGGGCGCGCAAAGGCGAGCGGATTGAAGTAGGGCACGTTGCTTGCACCCTCTTTGGTCCATAACGGATTAATCGCTGGAACGCCCAGGACGAGATTGGGCCGCACCACGAGGTTGCCACTGATGGACGGTAATCCGTTGGCGTCGCCGAGCGTGGGCGGGAACGGGCGACCGCTATAGAGGCTGCCGACTGCGTTCATGCTCCAGCCTCCAACCATGTGGTTCACCCAGCCGCCGCGATTCAGATAGGTCTTGCCCTTGCCGAAGGGCAGCTCCGAGTTCATGGTGACGTTGAAACGGTGACGCGAGTCGAACAGCGACACCGAGCGGTTCATCTTGATATTGCCTGCGTCCTGCACCTTGGTAAAGCCCCAATTGAACTGGTTCTGCTGATCGTTGGTGGAGTCAGAGCCGGTGTCGATCGATTTGGCGTACGTGTAGTTGAAGCGCGTGCCGATGTTGTTGGCAAAGCGCCGTTCGAGCGATGCGGTGCCTGCGTGGTAGATCGACATCTCATTGGTGACGCCGAGCACGAAAACGTCGCCTACGGTGGGCCAGGGGCGCATCAGGTCCTGTAACGTGACGTTGCGCAACACGCCGCGGGCGTCGACGCGGCCGTAGGGATCGGGGACCGACTGCGTCGGGTCAATGCCCTGGTTGAGAGCGGCGGCGAACTTGTTCGGGTCGGGGGCATTGATGTTGTATTTGACTGACGGGAGATGGGTACCTTTTTGTCCCATGTAGCCAAGGGTGAGGACCATGCCGCCTTGCACCTGGCCCTGCATGGTGAGGTTCCATGTTTGGATATAAGGCGCGTTGTTGCGCTTGACGAAGGTGAAGTTGGTGATGCCGGAGACGCGCGGATCGGCAGGCAGGCAGCCCTGGCAGATCTTGCCGTCCTGCGGGATCTGGCTGATGGTGGGGTCAGCGATCACGACAGGGACGTTGCGGCCTAGCGATACGACTTGCTTCGGATTTGCGGTCTGCGAGGTTGGTGCAGCGCCGGTGCCGGTCCATTGCGTGTAGTTCCAGGCGGTGGTGGTGCCGAGTCCGAATGCCGGATATGGCGTCGAACCGTTGGCCGAGTTGGAGTTGGTGTGGCTGATGCCGTAGCCTCCGCGGATGACGAAACCGTTGCGTGTGCTCCACGGGACCTTGGGAGTCCAGGCGAAGCCGAAGCGCGGCTCGAAGTTCTTCTTGTGCGTGGGTTCGAGATACTGCGAGCCTGTGCCTGCGCCGGTGAAGATGTAGTTGAACGCGGCGACGGTGCCGTTGGGTGCGCCTGTAGCGGTGGTGGTCTGGACCTGGAACGGATGTTCGATATCGAGGCTGGCCTGGCGGTTGTATTTTTCCGAGCGCGGGCTGACGTACTGCCAGCGTACTCCGATGTTGAGCGTTAGGTTGGAGGAGAGCTTCATGTCGTCCTGGAAATAAGTGGCCGCGGTCTTGTAACGGTAGTAGTAGGGGATGCTGGCGCCGGCCAGCGTAATTGCATTCGGCGTGCCGAGCAGGAAGCTCGCGAAGGGGTAGCCGCCTGATCCGGTGGGGATGTTGGCGTTGCCGGATGAGGTGGGGTTTACTGATGAGAAGTCATACTGGCCGCAGCAGCTGAACAGCAGGCCGGAAGAGAGAGTGTTCTGCTGCAGCATGCGCATGTCCATGCCGATTTGGATGTTGTGGCGGCCTTTGACCCAGGTGACGTCATCGGACAGCTGGTACTGGTTTTCGAAGTTGTTCTGCATGTCCTGCAGCGGGCCCATGTTGATCATGCCGGTGAGGACCTTCGGGAAACCCCAGCCTGTGGTGTTGGGTAGGCCGAACGTGTCTTTGGTGTAGTTGACCTGCGAGAGGTCGCCAGGGTTGCGGCGGGTGTAGTTGGAGTGAGTGACGCTGAGGCGGAGTTCGTTCACGATCCGCGACGAGATTGTCTGGGTGTCGCTCAGGTAGGCCTGGCGGGTGATGGCCTGGTCGGATGGCGGGGCCTGGGCGAGGTAGGAATCGCGCAGCAGGTTGTAGCGGTCAGACATGTTCGGGATGTCAGTGAAGCGGCCGCTGAGCTGATTGCGGTCGGAGATGCGGTGGTCGATCTTGATGTTCCAGCGGTCATCCGTTGACGTGACGCCCTGGACGCCGATGAAGTTGCGGCCCTGGCTGTCGTAGGGCATGTTGGGCAGCGGCATATTGGCGAGGAATTTCTGGGCGGTGGGGTCGAGCATGTTGCGAGGGATGACGTGGCCCACCTGGTCGCCCGGGCAGTTGGCGCAGTAGAGCGGATAGACGGTGGTGGTGCTGGCGCGGTTAAGCCAGGTGAGTCCGGTGCAGGCCGGGTCCGTGCATTGCACCTGCTGATAGAGCAGGGGATTGGTGGAGCCGGGGCTGACCCAGGAGTCGCGGAAGTCGCCGCTGCGTTCGGCGAGCGTGGGGACGTGGGCCCATTGTGCGGCTTCGTCGCGGCGTCGTTTGGGCTCGAAGCTGGCGAAGAAGAAGGTGCGGTTTTTCGATTTGTAGATTTTGGGGATGAGCACCGGGCCGCTGAACGTCACGCCCATTTCGTTGCGGCGCATGCCACTGGCGGTGGGCTGATAGAAGGTGCGGGCCGTGAGGGCCGGGTTGCGCGTGAACCAAAAGGCGCTGCCGTGGAGTTCCTGCTCGCCGCTTTTGCTGACGGTGCTGATGACGCCGCCACCGGTGACTCCGTACTTGGCGGAGAAGGTGGATGAGATGACTTTGAACTCGGCGATGTTATCGGGCGAGAAGGTGACGGTGGCGCGGGAGTAGGCGATGCTGGTGGCGTTCATGCCGTCGGCCATGATGCCGACCATGCCGGGGCGGCCTCCGTTGATGCTGAGGCCGGAGCCGGGAGAGGGAACGTTGTAGCCGATGGCGGCCTCGTCGGAGCCCATTTCGCCTTGGACGCCGGCGACGGTCATGGCTAGTTCGAGGGTGTTGCGGCCGTTGAGCGGGAGGTCGGTGAGTTCTTTGCCGGTGACGGTGTCGCCGGTCATGGAGGATTCGGTTTGGATAGCTGGTGGCCGGGCGCTGACTTCGATGGATTCTTTTGAGTCCTGCGGGGAGAGGAGCATGTCGACGCGGACCGTGTCGGTGGTGTCGACTTTGGCGGAGGCGGAGATGGCTTTCTTGAAGCCAGTCATCTCTACGGTGACCGTGTAGTTTGCCGGCGGCAGCGCGGGCATGAGGAAGTGGCCGTCGGAGGCGGTTGTGGTGGGGCGTTTGACGCCGGTCTCGACGCTGGTGATGGTGACCTTGGCTCCGGGCACGACAGCTCCTGAGGAGTCTGTGACCTGGCCGACGATGGAGCCGGTGCTTTGGGCGTGGACTGTGACGGTGATAAGGAATGCAAGTGCAAGGGTATATCGGATGTAGGAAGGCATAATAGGTGTTCCGTTGGTCCGATCATATCACTTCTGGATTGCAGGTTTATGAACTGTCGACAGTTCTGGAAGGCCTCCGTTGTGGGCTTGGTTCGGTTAGTCGAAGCCCGCCTCACCATTCGTGCTAGTTTTATAGGTGGGACTTCTGCATGTCAACATTGCCAACACCATTCTTGACGCCCGAAGATTACCTGAAAATCGAGCGGGCGGCCGAGTATAAGAGCGAATATTACGGCGGCGAGATGTTCGCCATGTCTGGCTCGCGCCGGGCTCATTGCTTGATCGTCGGATGCATTATCGGTCGATTTTATGCTCAGCTTAGGCACCGGCCTTGCGAAGTGTATCCGAGCGATATGCGGGTCCTGGTGAGCGCAACCGGGCTGTACACATATCCCGATGTTGTGGTTGCTTGCGAAAAACCACAGTTTGCGGACGGGATCATGGATACGCTGGTGAACCCAACTCTCTTGGTAGAGGTGCTGTCGCCATCGACCGAGGCCTATGACCGTGGGCGGAAGTTCGAGCAATACCGTAAGATCGTGAGTCTGCGCCAATATCTGCTGGTGTCCTCTGACCGGGTGAGTGTCGAACTGTCTACCCGCCAGGCAAGCGGACAATGGTTGTTGAGTGCTGCAGGAGAGCCAGACGAAGAGGTGGACCTGGACAGTATCGATTGCCGCCTGCGGGTGGGGGACATTTACGAGAAGGTAGAATTCGAGGTTGAGCGGACCTGATGCTCTTACGGGACCCTCTGCTTTAGTGCCGAATCGGAGACTACGCCCAATCTCGCAACAAATCGATCACGGGAAACTGAACGGATATCGTCGCACGTCAGATAGTTCGTCATGCGGAGTCCGCCCTCCAGCGGTGCTAACTCCACATGATATGGGGTCCGCTTGTGCTTTGAAGTAATAGGGCCGACGTTTGCTTACCCGTGGAGTCCTCGTTATAGATATCATCTGAGATTACGATGCAGTGACGCCGCCCAATCCGTCGGCGATCGTGTTGTGCCAGATCGCCCGCTCATCCAATTCCTTCGCCCATGCTTTGGGATCCTCGCGGAGTGCGGCATAAGCCCGATTGCCCTCTTCCAACATGGTGCGTCGACGGTAATCAGACACCAAGCGGTCAAGGATATTCTGAATGGATGCGCCGTCCTTTTCGGCGATCAGACGAAGCTCCAGATGAGTCTTTTGGGTGATGCGAACTGTAATCGTCGACATATGCAGAAACAAAAAAAGCCGGACCTTTCGGTCCGGCTTCTCCCTCCAACGAAGTGCGCTCTTAGCGAAATTAATCGCCGAAGCTGCCCACTTCTTTGTTCTCTTCCGTCTTCTTCGGCGCGGCCGGAGCGATACCGCCGATCTGGCCCAGCGGTACGAAGCCTGCGTCCTGCTTTTCGCCGAGGATGTGCTCGCGGTACAACTTCGCCATCTCAGCGTTGTGGGCGGCCTGCTTCATCTTTTCGTCGCGTGCGGCCAACTTCTCCTGGCGGGCGTTCTTGGCGATGCCTGCGTCGTCGAGGTCGGTCTGCTTCTTGTGGTCGACGTCGATCTGGTTCAACACCAGCTTGTGGGTGGTTGAATTGAGCTTTACGTCTTTGTTGCCGGCCCAGATTTCATGACGGCCGTGCTCGTTGTACCAGTTGGTGAGCGTGGCGGTCATGTGCATCTTTTCAATGATGTTGCGCCATCCGATGCCCGTGTTGTAAGCGCAGAAGCTGATTTCGCCTTCCTGCGTGGCGTAAGGGATGATGCACTGTTCGGTGCGACGGAAATCGTAGTTGAACAGATCCTGGAACCACATACCTGCGATGAACAGGAAGTTCCAACGGTCTGCGCGGCGCTTTTCGATGTCGGCCATGGTGCGGTCGCCGGTCACCTTGCCGTAGTTGCGGCCGGTGGCGCCGAAGCACTTATCGAACTTCATCAGAAGGTCGATCATGCGGAAGTGGCGCGGCGATTTGAAGGGGTTGTAGTTGCGGAGCAGAGCCAGCGAAACGCCAAGGACGGAGAGCTTCTTGCCGCGGGCAGCGTCGTTGATCTTGGCGATGTCCTTGGCCAGGCGATCCGCATTGAGGAACGACGTTACTGCCGAGGCTTCCTTGGTTTCTTTGTCGACCATCAGGGCGAGGCCGATGCCGCAGTTCGGGTGGCAGCCGCAGCTCAACTGGCCCCAGTTGGCGTTCGGTCCATGGACCAGATCAGCCCAATCGCTGAAGGTGCTCATGAAGCTGATGGGGAACCAGTCGGTGGCGGGTTCGCCGAGGCCAACCTGATTCTTCACGTCGTGCGCGAGATGGCTCAAAGTGTAACGCTGAGCGGCGCGGCGCTCTGGGGTTACTTCTTCGTCACGGCCGGTGAAGCTGACGGGCTGGAAGCTGAGGAACGAGATGATCTTCGGATTGTCGAGGGCGAAGCGGATGACCGCGCCGACCTGCTCGTTGTTGATGCCGTTGATGATGGTGATAACCGGGACGATATCCACGCCGGCGTTGTGCAGGTTGTGGATGGCCTGGAGTTTCACGTCAAAGAGGTTGCCGACCAGGCGGTGCGAGTTGGCTTCGTTGCCGATGCCATCGAACTGGAGATAAGCGTAACGGAGGCCAGCTTCGGCTGCCTGTTTGCAGAACTCGGTGCTCTTTGCGAATTCGATACCGTTGGTGGCGGCCTGGATGGAGTTATAACCAACCTTGCGGGCGTAACGGACTGCATCGAGGAAGTACGGGGAAAGCGTGGGCTCGCCACCGGAGAACTGCACCGACATCTGGCGGCGCGGCTTAATCGTGATGGCGTTGTCCAACATCGTCTTGATGTCGTGCCAGCTGAGTTCGTGGACGAAGCCAACCTGGTTGGCGTCCATGAAGCAGGGGTCGCACATCATGTTGCAACGGTTGGTGAGATCGATGGTCAGAACCGAGCCGCGGCCGTGGGTGATGGTGGAGGAGCCGTGGTTGTGGAGCTTTTCGTCGTTGTGAGCGCGGATGTCCCGGCCCGGGAAGGAATCTTCCAGGTGCTTCATGAATACCGGATCCATGGCCATCACGTCTTCAAAGTGACCGTGGATGGGGCAATCCTTCACCATGAGGATCTTGCCGTCGCGTTCGATGATCTGCGCTTTGATTTCGCCGACCTTTTCGGTCAACAGGTCCTTTACGTCCTTCTTGCCGTCGATGATGGCGGTACGCGCTTCACGGACGCAGGTGGGGCAAAGGGAATCGGTGGTGCGGGGCCAGCCGAGGGTGGGCTTCTGCTTTTCGTAAGATTTGAGAAGTGGCTTATCTGACCACTTGGGGGTGAATGAGGGGTTCTGGTTGATGCTGTTGAGGCGGTCGAAGACCTGCCATGCGGCGTTGGCGGTGACCGTTACCACCTTCTCTACATACTTAATAGGTTTGTGCATAATGAGTTGCCTCTTTCCCGGGAATAGTCAGTATCCGACTAGTGCATAGACTGCGTGTAGTACGAATGATTCAGTATAGGACCACATTTTGTTGCATCCAAGAACCTTAGGCTGGACTGCAAGGTTTTAAGGGTGATCGGTAATTTTCAGGGTTGAACGGAGGCGGGTTTGATCCGGTTGTAGCGGTCGAGCGCTTCCTGGGCCCTGGCGGTGGCCGTGGCGTAGGCTTTTTCCACAGCCTTTAGTTCCTTGGCTTTGGCGTAGTATTGGATCGCGTCAGAGAGGAGTTTGGTGGCCTCGGCGGCGTTGTGGCGGTCCTTGTAGGCGAGGGCTTCGGCGGCGAGCCCGATGAGGTAGACGCGGTAGGAATCTTCCTCCGGTTTGGCGAGCGGGTTGCGGTTTTGAGCGGCTTCGCGGAGTTCGGCCCATTCGCCGCGGTTGGCCATCAGGCTCAGCGGGCGCAGGATGCGGCGGGGCAGGGGAACGTTGAAGCTTTGCGGCGGGGGGACGAAGGCTTCGGCGAGTTTGGTGACGATGCCTTCGGTGACCAGTGCGTACTTTTCCTGGAGGGTGGGGACGCGCTCGTTGGTCAGTTTTCTGTTCTTCTTGCGGATGTTGATGTTGACGCCCTGGCTCTGGCCGGGTTCGTTGAGGTTGATCTTGAACCACTTTTCGTAGGTGGTCTTGAGGGTTTCGGTGTCGAGCGTGCGGTCTGTGCGGGGATCGAGGACGTCGATGATGGCCGCCATGTTGCCCTTCACGACGACGAACTGTTCCATAGCGGTGCCGGACTGCTGCTCCTTGCGGGTGTCGGTGAGCTCGAAGAGCGGGATCATGCAGCGGACGGCGCGCTGGGCGTTGGCGCTGACGATTTCGATGCTGTAGCCGGATTTGGCCATCACGGCGCGGGCGCGGATGGTGAGCTGGTCGATCACGTCGCGCGGGACGCCGCTGGCTCCGTTGGTTTCGACGCTGACGCGCTGGCCGGCGAGGTCGACGATGGGCGGTAGGGTTCGGGTGAGTTCGACCGATTCGCCGCGTTTGCCGATGGCGACGGCGGCCCCGGCTCCGAAGCCTTGGGGGAAGGCGGGGATTGAGGTCAGGGAGATCAGGATTGCGATTCGGAAAAACAAAGGTTCACTCACTCTTCCTATTCTAGCTAACGGCGTGGGTGCTGATCGGATTGCCGGCGCAAGCATTGTGGGCCGCGGAGGATTCAGTTCGAGACCATTTGCTTAAATGTGAGTGGGGCTTTTTCACCCGGGACATGACGCCCGAGTCGCTCTTGACGAATCCTCGGATCATGCAGGTGTCCAGGATTTACATTATCTGAGGGGATCGTCAGGTGGGGGCAGCAGTTCGTCGCGGTAGCTTTCAAAGGGCGGAAAATCCTGGACTCTCTGGAACTCCATTATCTCTTTCGGCCAACAGGGTGCCGAGGTTCTTTCTACCCAAGCCTGGATTGCACGGCGGACGATCGCGTTGCGGGTTACGGGATACCGACCGTTTCCGATGCTGCCGCCGCCGATCAAAGAACGTAAGCCAGCAACATCGGAAGAGTGGCGAGGTCCTCTGGTTCCGGCCGTTCCACAAGTGCCCCAATCGGTCCGGCTGAAGCAACCAGCAAACGATGCTAAATCGGGCTTTCGGTCAACACGGCAGTCCACTGATCCGCGGCGGAAAACCGCTTAGGCGTGAGTGAAGTCGGGGAATCGGAAAATATCCTCTTGACCTGCTGATCGAGTGCTTCAGCCAGATGCATTCATGCGCCCCCTACTTTTCGGCGAAAATGCTGCGACAGGGTAGTCCGGAGGTTGAACCTCCTCAGATGGCAGAAGCGCATCTTCCTCGGAGGCGAATCACATCTGCTGCATCGTTATAGACTGGATGAAATATGGTTTTCTCGACACGGCTACTATCGCTCCCTCACGGTCGCGGCTCGGTTTGCGGTCTTATTGTGGGACTGTGCTTGCTCGTAAAGCCGGTTCCTGCGCAGGACGCCGTGTTTACAGGCAAGGTCTATCCGGCCTTCGAGGCGGCCAATTGCCGCGGCTGCCACAATCTGGATGGCGTGGCTTCGCCTACGCGGTTGCTGTTTCCTCCGCAGCAGGGTACGGCGGAATCGCAGATCGCGGCGTTCGGGCGGTCGCTGGTGAAGCTGGTGGATGCGGCGGACCCGGAGAAGTCGTTGCTGCTGACCAAGCCGACCAAGCGGGTGGCGCATGCGGGCGGCGAGCGGATCAAGCAGTCGAGTACACAGGAGGCGGCGGTTCGCGAGTGGGTAAAGATTCTGGCGTCGTACACTACTTCGCAACGGGCGGCTGCGCTGGCTTATCGCGAAGAGGGGTCGACTAAGCAGCCGGTGATCGAACTGCGGCGGCTGACACATAGCCAGTACAACAACTCCGTGCGGGATCTGCTGGGCGACATCACTGCGCCTGCGAATCAGTTTCCTCCGGAAGACTTCATCAATGGGTTTAAGAACCAGGTGCAGTCGCAGAGTATTTCGCCGATTCTCGAAGAGGCCTATAGTGCCTCTGCGGAAAAGCTGGCTGCGGCTGCATTTCGCGGCGGAACGGACCGCCACAATCTGATTCCGTGCAAACCGTCGCCCGAGTGCGGGGCGAAGTTTGTGGCCAGCTTCGGACGCAAAGCGTTCCGGCGGGATTTGACGGCCGATGAAAAGCGGCGGTACGGCAAGCTCTATTCCTCGGGGGGCGCGCAGTTGGTGGTGGAAGCCATGCTGCAGTCTCCGGCGTTCCTATTCTGGCGCAACGAGCCTGCCAGCCGGCTCTCCTTCTTTCTGTGGAATACTACTCCTGATGAGAAGCTGCTCGACGAGTCGTTAAAGACGAAGGCCGATGTGGAGCGTGTGGCTCGACGGATGCTGGCCGATCCGCGGGCGAAGGAGGCGTTCGATGAGTTCCTGTCGCAGTGGCTGCGCTTCGATCGCATTCTCACTGCAGTGAAAGACCGACGCGCGTTTCCTCAATATTCGCGTGAGACTGCGGTGGCCATGACCGAAGAGGCACGCCGGTTTGCGGGTGATCTGGTTTGGAACGATCGGAACTTCATGGAGTTATACACTGCCAATTACGGCTTTGTGAATGGCGACTTGGCCAACCTCTATAAAGTGAAGGCTCCGGATTTGGAGTTCGCGAAGGTCGCGTTTCCAGTGGAGAGCGAACGGGCAGGCATCCTGGGGCAAGCGCTGTTTTTGGCGCTGACCAGCAAGCCGGACGAGACGTCGCCTACTGCGCGCGGCCTGTTCGTGCGCGAACAGTTTCTGTGCCAGAAAGTCCCTGAGCCACCACCCGGAGTGAATGCGAATCTGCCGATTCCGACTGAGGACAAGCCGATGACGAATCGTGAGCGGCTCGGCATGCACTTGAGCAATGAGAGCTGCGCCAGTTGCCACAAGCTGGTTGATCCGATCGGCTTTGGCTTTGAGAAGTTCGATGCCATCGGCGGGCGTCGCGAGAAGTTGAAGCAGACCTTCACGCCCGATCGCAAGGCCAAGAACCAGCAGCCGGTGAGCGTGATGCTCGATCTGGATACCACAGGCATGGTGACAGGCGTGCCGGATTCGAACTTCGATTCCCCGCGCAAGCTGGGCGAGGTGCTGGCCCGCACGCCGCAGTGCCAGGAGTGTGTGGCCCGGCAGTTGTTCCGCTATATGGCCGGGCGGCTGGAGACTCCGGCGGACCGGCCCTTCATCGATCAGGCGGTGAAACGGTTCAGGGAGTCGCAATTCAACGTAAAAGAGCTTATGATATCTCTTACATGGCCAATGTAATTACAGAGCGCTTCCGTCTTTCCCGGCGCAGCTTCTTAGGCACCGTGGGGCTGCCGCCGCTGGCGGCGATGTTCAATTCGACCGGCACCGCATATGCCGCGGGTACGCCGGTAGAGACTCGTTTCGTGCTGTGGTTCAATGGCAACGGTATTCCGGAGAAGTACTGGATTCCGGCCGAGACCGGCGCTGCCTATGAACTGACGCCTTGCCTGGCGCCGCTCGCTCCGTTCCGCAATGACATGCACGTGATCAGCGGCCTGGATAATCCGGCGGCGCGGCTGCCGGGTCCGGGCAACGACCATCACCGGTCGATGAGCGCGCTTATGACTGGTACGCAGTTCACTG
>Ga0118677_10009546_pt2 | contig 14283 bp, 13 predicted proteins | sample AliMusrvi5mmetaG_FD_86154 | JGI IMG/M metagenome (GOLD analysis project Ga0118677, IMG submission 86154) | reverse complement strand
TATAATAATAATTGTAAAAACATTTTATCACTGGGCGCCGGCAGCTGTGTGTTAGAGTATTTTTTAAAACTTTCTTTACCGATTGACGCAAAGGTTGTTGCGACGGATTATGATCAATTTCTGGTTGATAAATCAAGTGGAAATTTTCCGGAGATCATGGTGAGAAAGTATGATTTTTTTAAAGACAATATCGCGGCATTGATTGAGGATATCGGGTTCATTGATACGGCCGTATTTTTTGGTTCAGCGTATGTCATGGATGACGATAATTTTGTTGATACTTTCCGGCAGCTTAGAGAGAATAATATTCAATGCGTTATTGATTTTCATGCGGGCTTTATGACAAAAAAATCATATCTTAAATACATTTTTATGCCTATAACTAAACCTCTATCGAGAATGGGAATAATAAGGAAAATATTTGGTAAACCCCCCCATAGATGCCGCATATGCGGGAAAGTTTCATGGATTTACAAGAAGCAAAGCAGAACTAAGAAAACTTTACAAAAAAGCTGGATTCGACATTCGCAGTGAAATTGTTACAGAACAATCCTATCATTATATTGCAATACTAAGATAGCATATAACAGTATATTACATTAAGACTTTACAGCAAATACAACATATTGACAGGAGCTATTTATGAAAGTCGTGATCCTCGCGGGCGGCCTTGGAACAAGACTCAGCGAAGAAACAGTTGTAAAGCCAAAGCCAATGATAGAAATTGGCGGCAAGCCGATCGTGTGGCACATTATGAATATCTATGCCCACTACGGGTTCAATGAATTCATTGTGGGGCTGGGCTATAAAGGGGAGATTATCAAGGAATATTTTCTCAATTACTATCATCATCAAAGCGATCTTACCATACAGCTTAAAACTGGCGCAGTAAAAGCAAATAACAAAGGCGAAGATTGGACTGTGCATTTGGTGGATACCGGTCTTAATAGTATGACAGGCGGCAGGCTCGCCAGGATTAAGGACATGCTTAAGGATCAGACATTCATGCTTACCTACGGTGACGGCGTTGCTGATATTGATATTAAAAAACTGCTGGAGTTCCACAAGTCCCATGGTAAAATTGCGACTGTATGCGCGGTCAGGCCTGTTGCCCGGTTCGGAGGCATGTCATTTGACGATAACAAGGTAATTGAATTCAAGGAAAAACCTCAGACCGGTGAGGGATGGATTAACGGAGGATTTTTTGTATTTGAACCGAAGTTCCTCGATTACCTCAATGGCGACGAAACCGTGTTAGAAGGGGAGCCGCTGGAGAATCTAGCAAAAGACGGACAGCTTATGGCATATAAACATCCCGGTTTCTGGCAATGCATGGATACGGCACGCGATCGACAGCTGCTGGAAAAACTTTGGGAGGACGATAAATCTCCGTGGAAGGTATGGAAGTAGATAATCATGCAAAGTGACGAACAAATAGTACAAGCGCCTCAGGTAAGTATAATAATGAATTGCTTCAATTCTGAGAGATATCTCAAGGAAGCGATTGACAGTATTTATAGCCAGACACACAATGATTGGGAAATAATATTTTGGGACAATGCTTCATCTGATGGAAGTGCCGCAATCGCGCAAAGTTATGACGGAAGACTTAAATATTTCAAAAGTGATAATAATGTAATGCTGGGTAAGGCGCGGAACTGGGCAATCGAAAAGGCTCGGGGTAAATATATCGCTTTCCTTGATTGCGACGATATCTGGCTTCCGACAAAGCTTAAACAGCAGGTAGAAATAGCGGAGAACAATGATGATATCGACTTCGTGTATTCAAATTATTTTGTTCGGGATATGCAGAGAAATGAACAAGTTATTGCCCTCCAAGGAGCGTATCCCCACGGCACTGTTTTTGAATCTTTTCTGTGTTACTATCCCGTTGCGATATTGACGGTTTTGCTTACAAAAAGATCTTTAGAATCATTCGGCATTGTTTTTGATGAAAAACTGGGGTGGGCTGAAGAATATGATGTTTTTATGCGTGTCTTATACCGGTCTCAAGCGGCCTATATCGAAGAACCGCTGGCTATATATCGCAAGCATCCCGAAATGTGCACAAAAAAATACAATAGAGACACACAAATTGATGAAATAAATTGTGTCATTGATAAATTAAAGAATATGGATGTCAATTTTGAGGTAAAGTATGCCGATGCCTTGCGTATGAAAGATAAAAATAATGCTTATTTGAGCGCAAGGATTAGTATAGATACGCATGATTTTATAAAGGCAAGGAAGTATCTCGGTCCTTACAAATATATAAATTTGAAATATTGTATCCTTTATCATTCTTTGTATGTTCCCATGCTGTGGAAATTATTTCTGCCGATTGTCAAAAAGGCCGGTAAGTTTAGGAATAAGAGATATAATCAAAGTTTATGTATGTGAGATACCGCTGGACGCGGGAAAAAAGTTGACACTGGTAGCGGCAAGTTGTATAATGTTCATTAATTGAACAATGAGCAGCTGAGCATGTTATTCTGAATTTGTTCCGTGTGGAATTAATCAAAAGATGCGCCAAGGGTAGGTTTAATGGTAAAACGCACATTCGGATGGCTTCCGGACATTCCTGATCAGAGGGACTTTCTCTATTCAAAAATAATGAAAGTTCCTACAACACTGCCCGTGAGTGTTGATTTAAGAAAACAATGCCCTGCGGTTGAAGACCAGGGGGAATTGGGCAGTTGTACTGCCAATGCCCTTGCCGGTTCATTGGAATTTCTGGATAATAGCGACACCGACGGATATATTGACCAAAGCAGATTGTTCATTTACTACAACGAACGGTTGATTGAAAAGAAAGTGTCCGAGGATTCAGGCGCTATGCTGCGCGACGGCATAAAATCTCTGGTTTCATGGGGTTCCTGCCCCGAGAAGATCTGGCCATATAACCCTTCCGATTTTGCCAAAAAACCATCAACAAAATGTTATGCTGCAGCAAAAAAACATTGCATTACTTCCTATCATCGCCTTGATACGCTTGACGAAATGAAGGTGTGCCTTGCGTCCGGATACCCGTTTGTGTTCGGCTTCGCAGTTTACGAAAGTTTCCAAACCACCACAGTCGCACGGACAGGAAAAGCGCCCATGCCGAAACCCTCCGAACATATGCTCGGCGGCCACGCAGTAGCCGCCGTAGGATACAATGACACACAGAAGCGTTTTATCGTGCGCAATTCATGGGGAGCCGACTGGGGCATGAATGGTTATTTTACCATGCCCTACGAGTATCTTGCTTCCCGCAACCTATCAGATGATTTTTGGGTGATTAAGAAGTAAAAGTGAACAGATATTTCAGTTAATGGCTATTGGGAGACGAAAATGAATGAGTTCTGGCATGGGAAAAAGGTTGTTGTTACCGGTGGTGCAGGTTTTCTTGGGTCTCATCTTGTCGGGATGCTGAAAGATAAAGGATGTAAGAGTATTTTCGTTCCCAAAAGAGAAGAATACGATCTTGTTCAAATGGATGATGTTAAAAGGATGTATAAGGATGCGAATCCAGACATTGTAATCCATTTGGCAGCTGTTGTAGGTGGTATCGGTGCAAATAGGGAAAATCCCGGTAAATACTTCTACGATAATCTTATGATGGGTGTCCAGCTTATTGAGATAGGCCGGCAGACAGGTGTAAAGAAGTTTGTGGCGCTGGGAACGATCTGTTGTTATCCAAAATTTACTCCCGTTCCGTTCAAAGAGGAAGATTTGTGGATAGGATATCCGGAAGAAACAAATGCCCCCTACGGGTTGGCAAAAAAAATGCTTTTGGTCCAGTCACAGGCATATCGTCAACAATATGATTTTAATTCCATCTACCTTATGCCCGTCAATCTTTACGGACCCCGGGATAACTTTGATCCAAACTCGTCGCATGTCATACCGGCTTTAATTAAAAAATGTCTTGATGCGGTGAAAAATGGACAAAAAGAAATGGTTGCATGGGGCACCGGTAAGGCAACGAGAGAGTTTCTGTATGTTGAAGATGCTGCCGAAGGCATCCTTCTTGCGGCTGAGAAATATGATAAGTCCGCCCCAATAAATTTAGGCGCCGGTTTTGAGATTACCATCAAGGATCTAACGGAGCTTATTGCAAAACTGACCGATTTTAAAGGTGTTATTGTCTGGGATAGCACTAAACCTGATGGACAGCCGAGAAGATGTTTGGATACGGCTAAAGCGAAAAAAGAGTTTGGGTTTCAATCTGCAACGCGATTTGAGGAAGGGCTGAAGAAAACTATTGAATGGTATAAACACGAAATGAGTTATTAATCTTACAGGAGATGATTATGAACTGGTCAGAAAAAACAATCTTATTAACTGGCGGCACCGGATCTTTTGGCAACAGATTTGTCGAGATTATGCTAAAAAAGTACAAGCCTAAAACGATTCGGATATTCAGCAGAGACGAACTGAAACAATGGGAGATGGATAAAAAATTTTCTGGTGAGGACCGTCTAAGGTTCTTTATCGGAGATATTCGTGATAAAAGCCGAGTTGAGCGCGCCATGCATGGAGTTGATATTGTTGTACACGCCGCAGCTCTCAAACATGTTCCGGTTTGCGAATACAACCCTTTTGAAGCGGTTAAAACGAACATTCTTGGCGCGCAGAATATCATTGAATCAGCTATTAATCACAATGTTGAAAAGGTCCTTGCCTTAAGCACTGACAAGGCCGTCAATCCTGTTAACCTTTACGGTGCCACTAAAATGTGCATGGAAAAACTTTTTGTATCGGCAAATTCGTATGTCGGATCAATGCGCAAAACAAAAATGAGCTGTGTGCGATACGGGAATGTCGTTGGTTCTCGGGGAAGCGTTGTGCCCCTGTTCAGACAACAGAAATCGTCTGGAACGATTACTATTACTGACGATCGTATGACTCGTTTTTGGATTACGCTTCAGCAGGGCGTTGATTTGGTTATTAAAGCTCTTGATGACATGCATGGGGGGGAAGTATTCATCCCCAAAATACCCAGCATGAATATGACTGACCTAGCCAAAGCCATTGCTCCTGAATGCAAGATTAATATCATCGGCATCAGACCCGGTGAGAAACTCCATGAATGCCTATTAACCGAAGATGAAGCGCGGCATACGCGTGAATTTGACGATTGTTTTGTCGTTGAACCAGAGTTCCATTGGTGGACAACTGAGAATTTAAAAGGTGGAAAACGCTTGCCTGACAATTTCCGGTACACGAGCGAGAATAACACTGAATGGCTTACTACCGAACAGTTGCTGAAAATGTCGAACGAATAATGACACAATGAAATATATCCCATATGGCTTCCATTGGATAGATAAAGATGATAGGGACGCCGTTTGCCGTACCCTAAAAAGCGACTGGGTTACGCAAGGCCCGGCGGTAAAGTCATTTGAAAATGCGCTGTGCAAATATACCGGTGCCGCCTATGCAGTTGCCGTTTCAAATGGGACCGCCGCACTGCATATCGCTTGTCTGGCTGCCGGGGTCACCAAAGGCGACGAAATAATTACTTCACCGCTTACCTTTGTTGCTTCAGCAAATTGCGCTCTCTACTGTGGTGCTAAGCCCATATTTGCTGACATTGAGGAGGATACGGGCAATATTGACCCGTCAAAAATAAAACGGGCGATAACGCGAAAAACCAAGGTTCTTATTCCTGTCCACTTTGCAGGGCATCCGTGCGACATGAATGCAGTGCACGAAATAGCAAAGAACAAAAAACTGATTGTTATCGAAGATGCCGCGCATGCCCTTGGATCCCGGTACAACGGAAATAAAATATCCAAAGTTGGCAGTGGTGTATATTCAGACATGACAACGCTGAGCTTTCATCCCGTCAAACATATCACCACCGGTGAAGGTGGAGCCGTTCTGACCAATAGAAAAGACTTGTACGACAAGTTGCTTATGCTCCGCTCTCATGGTATTACCAAGGATCAATTCGTGCATGAGCCGCATGGCGAGTGGTATTACGAGATGCAAGCGCTCGGATATAACTACCGGATAACCGATATTCAGTGCGCTTTGGGTGAGTCGCAGTTAAAGAAACTGCCGGACTTTATTAATCGAAGAAGAGAGATAGTCGCGCGTTACAATAAAGCTTTTGAACACAATCCATATTTTGATGTGCCCCCTGAAAAGGGATATGCGTTTTCGTCGTATCATCTCTACCCCATTCGATTAAAAGAGCAATTTATTCCGGCAAGAAAGCAGATTTTTTCCGGGCTCAGAAAAGCCGGTATCGGCGTTCAAGTGCACTATATTCCCGTTTATCTGCAGCCCTACTACGAACGCTTAGGATATCTAAAAGGGGCATGTCCTAAAGCCGAGCGGTTTTATGCATCTGAGATAAGCTTGCCTCTTTATCCCTTAATGAAAACGTCCGATATTGCATTTGTCATTAAAAAGGTTTTTGATGTTTTGGGAAATTTGTATGGATACTGATAAGATCGCTCTTGGGACTGTGCAATTCGGGTTGGACTATGGGATCAACAATACGCGCGGGAGAATCCCCAAGGACGAAGCTTTCCTAATATTATCAAAGGCAAGTGAGGCGGGGATTTCTGTTCTTGACACGGCTGCCGCCTATGGGCAAAGTGAAGAAGTTATTGGCGAGTATATAGCCGGCGGTAACCGTTGTTTTGATGTTATTTCCAAGTCCTCAAAATGCACACCCGGGCAATTGGCGGAATCAACCAAGCGCTCGATGAATCGCCTCCACCTATCGCGGCTTTATGGCTGTCTTCTGCATAGTTTTAACGATTTTAAGGAATCACCCGGGCTCTGGGACGAACTGTTGGCTATCAAACAATTGAACTTGGTAGGGAAAGTCGGGTTTTCTCTGTACCATATCGAGGAAATCGAATTTCTTCTCAATCATGTCGCCGGCATCGATTTGGTTCAGGTTCCCTATAGCGTGCTTGATCAGAGATTCAGTCCCTATTTCAGTACATTAAAAGAAAAGGGAATAGAAGTTCATGTGCGATCTGTATTTCTTCAGGGCCTTCTATTTAAGGAATCAGATAAGCTACAGGGGCATTTTCTAAAAGCAAAAGATGCTCTCAGCAAATTGCATGCCATAGCCCGAAAAACAGGCATTCCCTGTTCCGCTCTTTGCGTTAATTTTGCCGCACTCAATAAATATGTTGATAAGGTGGTCATAGGTGTCGACAGTTTGGCAAACATGGATGACTTGCTGCACGTACCTCGGTATGGTGGCGCTGTTCAAGGTGTCTACCATCAATTAGAATGCTTACGGTTGGACGATTTGGATATCATCTTGCCCACGAGATGGAGCGCACAAAATTAACATGTCAATTGGAGCGGTCATTCAAGCACGACTCGGGTCAACGCGGTTGCCAAAAAAAGTATTTTTAATGCTTCAGGGTAAAACAGTTCTCGAGCATATTGTAAACAGAGTCAAATCAGCCAGAAATGTGGATGATGTCATTGTCGCGACTACTGAGAGGATCGAGGACAGTGAGATAGTTCAGTTTTGCCGCGATCGAATGATCAAGGTTTTCGCCGGATCTGAAAACGATGTTTTGGACAGATTCTATCGGGCAGCGTTAACCCATTCGTTCTCGCATATAATTCGGATTACCGCGGATTGCCCTCTTTTGGATGCTGAGCTCGTAGACGCAATAATTCATAATCACATTAAAGAAAATGCCGATTATACATCGAATGTCCTCGAAGAAACATTTCCAGACGGTGAAGATATCGAGATTATGACATTTGAGGCACTAACAAAAGCTTGGCAGATGGCAACGCTCGCATCTGAACGGGAACATGTAACGCCGTTTATAAGAAATAACCCTGCGCTCTTTAAACTTCGCAATATTACAAGCAGGGAAAACCTTTCTTCAAAGCGCTGGACGCTTGATGAGCCAAGGGATTATGAGTTTATTCAGGCCGTCTATAACGGTATTTATCAAAGAGATAATCTATTCGGGATGCAATCAGTGTTAGATTTTTTAAAAGAGAATCCAGGCATTGAAGCAATAAATCAGGGCATATCAAGAAATGAAGGATACCGCAAGTCCCTGACGGATGAAAAAACTGGTTAAGATTTATTTAGGGAACAAAAATGGGAAAATCTCAGGAACTCTATAAAAAGGCAAAAAAAATAATACCGGGCGGGACTCAACTGCTCTCAAAAAGGCCGGAGATGTTTCTTCCTGAATTGTGGCCTGCATACTATTCCAAAGCGAAGGGTTGTTCGGTCTGGGATCTGGACGGCAAGAAATACACTGATATGAGCTATATGGGCATCGGTTCGTGCGTCCTTGGATATGCTGACGACGATGTCAACCGCGCGGTGACAAAGGTGGTCAATGCCGGAAGCATGAGCACCCTAAATGCCCCTGAGGAAGTAGAGCTTGCCCAGCTCATGATCAAAATCCACCCGTGGGCGGATATGGTGCGTTATGCGCGGTCTGGCGGCGAAGCGATGTCACTTGCTGTGCGTATCGCACGGGCTAAAACCGGGAAAGATATCGTTCTTTTTTGCGGTTATCATGGATGGCATGACTGGTATCTTTCATCCAATATCGCCAACAAAAAATCTCTTGACGGACATCTTATTCCGGGTTTGAGCCCATTGGGCGTTCCTCGCGCGCTGAAGGGGACTGCCTATCCATTCTCGTACAACGATTCCAATGCTTTTCTTAAGCTCATTTCACAGCATAAGAATAAGATTGGAGCAGTTATCATGGAATCAATCAGGAATAGTGGACCTGAGAGATCTTTTGTGGAAACCGTGAGGAATGTGACGAAAGACCACGGAATAACCCTTATCATTGATGAGATAACTGCCGGATGGCGGCTTAATGAGGGTGGCGCTCATCTTCTATTAGGCATTGAACCCGACATCGCGGTCTTTGCAAAGGGGATCAGCAACGGATTTCCGATGGCGGTAGTTCTGGGGAAGAAAAGCATCATGGAAGTGGCGCAGGATACCTTTATCAGCAGTACCTATTGGACTGAGCGCATAGGCCCCGCCGCCGCCCTTGCAACGATAAGAAAATTTCAAAAGCACTCTGTTCATCAGCATCTCGCGCGGATGGGAAAAATGGTGCAGGACGGCTGGGTGCGATTATCGAAAAAAAATGGGATACCAATTCATGTAGGGGGTATTTATCCTCTTAGTCATTTTGTATTTGAACACAAACAGCCGTTAGTATTGAAAACCCTCTTTACGCAATGCATGCTTGATAAAGGGTTTCTTGCTACGACCGCATTTTACGCTTCGTTCGCTCATAAAGAAGTACATGTCGTGAAGTATCTAAAAGCGGTTAATGCATCATTCGCTTTCATAGCCAAAGCGGTAGCTGGTGGAAAAGCGGAGAAATATCTCAAAGGCCCTGTTTGTCATTCGGGGTTTAAGCGGCTAATCTGATGAAGGTTTGTATTGTAACCGAGGGCGGAAGTAAAATAGGGTACGGGCACATCACGCGCTGTATTTCATTATACCAGGGATTTCGGGATGTTAAAATTACTCCGTTGCTCATAGTAAACGGTGATCCTGAGACAAAAGAAGTTCTTGGCAATGCAAAGAACATGCTCTTTGATTGGACAAAAAACGACGGGAAACTGCTGAGAATTATCGAAAACTGTGATATTGTTATCGTGGATTCCTACATAGCTGGACGGCGCATTTATAATCAGATTGCACGAGTAGTAAAGTTGCCAGTATATATTGACGATAATATTCGGATTAACTATCCGAGAGGGATTGTTGTTAACGGGACCTTGCTTTCGGAGCATTTTCAGTACGCTGGAGGTAAGGATGCCATCTATCTTCTCGGTAGTCGGTATACGCCTCTTCGGAAAGAGTTTTGGACAGTTCCCGTTAAGCCCATTGAATCGAAAGTCCAGAATATTCTTCTGACATTTGGCGGAGAGGATCCTCGCAGTTTATCGACTCTCATTCTCAAATACTTAGCCAAGCAGTATCCCTTGGTCAATAAGCAGGTTATTATCGGCAGAGGGTTTTCGCGTGCCACGGTCAATGCTGTCAAAAGTGTAAAGGATAGTCGAACCAGATTATATTATAATGCCAGCGCTCTTTTAATGAAAAAAACAATGACAAAGTGCGATATAGCTATTTCCGCTGCCGGGCAGACACTGTATGAGCTTGCCAGTGCCGGGGTGCCCACAATAGCCATCCAAGTAGCCCATAACCAGAGGAACAATATAAAAGGATGGCTCAAAACCGGAGCGATCAGTTTTGCCGGGCACTGGGACGCAAAAGATATAACTACAAGTATTGGCCAAGAGATTGATCTTCTGCAAAGCAAACGAAAAAGAACAATAATGTCCCGAAGGGCAAAAGAGCTGGTTGATGGTGCAGGAACAAAGCGCATAATTGAAAATCTTATTAAGTACGCAGGGGTCTAAGAACAAAGGACAAAGATGCGTTTAACCCTGACCATGAGACTATCGCAACAGGAAAATAATTATGGATTTCAATAAAAACATTGATTATAACGGCCGGACCCTGATAAATTTTGTAAATGTTAGCGCCGCAGAAAGTGACCTCATACTGTGCTGGAGGAATCACGATGCGATAAGGAAATGGATGTATAAGGACCATGTTATTTCTTCGGAAGAGCACCGGAAATACTTACATGGTTTGAATAATGCTGTTCACTGTAGTTCATGGATTGTCAAAAATATCGAAGGTGTTTATTTAGGTGTTCTTGCTCTAAATAAGATTGATTTGGTGAATAGAAATGCATATCTGGGTATTTATGCCAACCCCGTTGATACTATCCCCGGAGCGGGCACTGTGCTCATGGAATGTCTTAAACATGTAGCATTTAATCTGTTTTCTTTGCATTCACTTAGACTTGAAGTCATAGATACCAATGAACGCGCTATTTCATTTTATAAAAAGGTAGGTTTCGGCGTAGAAGGCAAACTCCGGGACTTTGTTTGTAAAAAAGGATCATGGATAAATGTAGATATTATGAGCATCATCAATCCAGAGGATAAGAGCAATGGAATTTAAGATACAAGACAGGAAAATCGGCGGGAATAATCCGGTTTTTATCATTGCTGAACTTTCGGCAAATCATAATCATGACATCAATGTAGCACTGAAAACGATTAAAGCAATGAAAGAGTCAGGCGCTGACGCCGTAAAGCTTCAGACATACACTCCGGACACTATTACGCTCAATTGCAATAATAAATATTTTAAAATTAACCAGGGGACAATTTGGGATGGCAGAACGCTGTATGACCTTTATAAGGAAGCATACATGCCATGGGAATGGCAGCCAAAACTAAAGAAATACGCGGAAAGCATTGGTCTCATATGTTTCTCGTCACCATTTGATAAAACGGCAGTTGATTTTCTGGAAACCATGAATGTCCCTGCTTACAAGATAGCTTCTTTTGAGATAACTGACATCCCATTAATCGAATACGCTGCTTCCAAAGGGAAACCAATGCTGATCTCCACCGGGATTTCTGAGCTTAGCGATATAGAAGAAGCACTGGCTACATGTAAAAGATTCAACAACTATTCGGTCGCATTGCTTAAATGCACATCTGCGTACCCGGCACCCTTTGAAGAAATGAATCTCATGACCCTGCGTGACTTGCCTGAACGGTTTCCTGTTATTGCCGGGTTGTCAGACCACTCATCGGGAATATCCGTTCCTATTGCCGGAGTGGCTCTGGGAGCAAGGATTATCGAGAAACATTTTATCCTCAACAAGAGCTTGGGCGGTCCTGACGCTTCATTCTCCCTTGAGCCCACAGAGTTTACAACAATGGTCAAATCGATTCGCGAAGTTGAAAGCTCAATTGGGCATGTTTCGTATGAATTGACGGATAAAACGAGGAAAAACAGAGAGTTTTCCCGATCGCTTTTCGCGGTGAAGGATATTGCTGCTGGGGAAACGATATCTGACAGTAATGTGCGCTCTATCAGACCCGGTTTCGGGCTTCACCCCCGCCATTTAAAAGAGATTTTAGGGAGAAAAGCTTGCCACAGTATCAATAAGGGAACACCGATTACACTTTTGATGATAGAATAATTAGCAAAAGGAATTGAAGTAAATGAAAATATTATTTTTTCACCCAGCAAACTATCTTGAAATCGGGATTCCGCAGGGGATAGCGATATTAAGTGCGGTGCTCACAAAAGAGGGGCATACTGTTGAACTCTTTGATACCACATTCATCAAGCCGGCAAGTTATCTCAGTGAAGAAAATAAGGTCATGGCCGGCCCAGCCATCTATAAAAAAACACCCTACACGCTGGAAGACCTGGTTAAGGATGATCCCGTTGGCGATATTCTCAAAGAATTTCATAATAAGATAGCAGCCTTTAATCCTGATCTCCTTGCTGTGTCCACCATGACAACGAATTATGATTTTGCCCTTGAAATCATAAAGAAGCTTCATTGTCCTTGTCCTGTTATTTTTGGAGGAGTACATCCGACTATTTCGCCGGATGAGGTTCTTGCTGAGAAGTGCATAGATATGGTCTGTGTTGGTGAAGGAGAACTGGCAATTGTCGAGTTGTGTAAGGCAATGGGTAAAGGCGGCGATATTCGTCCCATTAAGAATATCTGGACTAAGGACGGGAAGGGGGGCTTTTACAGAAACGGACAGCGTCCTTTTGTAGATATGGATACGCTCCCGTGCCCTGACTGGTCACTTTTTGACGAGCGCCATTTGTTTCGTCCCTTCATGGGGAAGGTATATAAAGGCGGGTTTTATATAAGTTCGCGTGGGTGTCCCTGTGGTTGCACATATTGTGTAAACAGGACTCTGCGCGAAATGTCGAGCACCTGCGGAAAATATTTCAGGTATCAAAAACCGGAGATAACTATAGCACATCTGACAACATTTAAGAAGAAGTATGGCGCAACATGGTTCAAATTCGGTGATGACACATTCCTTCTTCAGCCAAATGAAAATCTTACAAAACTTCGTGATGGTCTGAGGCCGCTGAAAATTATGTTCGGCTGTTCTGTGAGGCCCAATACGGTTAATGAGGAAAAGGTTAAGCTCGTGAAACAGATGGGTTGTGTTGCTATGTCAATTGGCATTGAATCGGGCAACGAGAAAATAAGACGCAATGTCCTGAATCGGCAAATATCTGACATTCAGATCCAGAATGCGTTTAAAATAATCAATGAAGCGCGCATACGCATATCAACTTTTAATTTGATAGGACTTCCGACTGAATCGCGAGAAAATGTTTTTGAAACTATCGAATTCAATAGAACACTTCAGGTTAAATCGGCTAATGTATATGTTGTCTATCCGTTTCCGGGAAGCCATATTTCCCAGCTTTACAAGACGAAGTACCGCAAAAAGAATGGGAAGATTATTCCTATGAGTGATGCATCTGTTTTTAAGCTTTCTAAAATGTCCCCGGCGGAAGTGGATGGCCTCAAAAAAATCTTTAATCTTTATTTGGCATTGCCGAAAGAATTGTGGCCTGTGGTGCAGCTTGCCGAAGGCAAAGGAGCGGTCAGCGAAATTGTATTTGCTGCTTTGAATAATTTCGCTTCGACTATCGTTTAATATGGAAATCATTCAGCTTGACGAAACAAATAAAGGAATATGGAATACCTTCTGTTCTCAAAGCGATGATGCATGGTTTTGGCATACCGCTGACTGGATGGATTATGTTGTGCATTATACCCCGAATCTTTATGCGAAGCAGTTATCGTTTTTCTTGCAGGAAGACAATAAATATGTCGCTATCTGTCCTCTTATACTTGAAGACCACAACGGGATTAAGTTATTTTCTTTCAGTGGGTTTGGGATACCGGTACCCGCATTGGGCAACGCAATTAACTCAAAGGCCCGAAAAAAATATCTTGATTATATTTTTGATTACATTGATCAACAGGCGAAAGCTCACAATGTTCAAAAAATATTTTTTAGATTTTCGCCGCTTGCTACATCATTTGTCGAGGCTTCTCTGCCGCCCACAAACTATCTGCTTAAATACGGCTATCTTGACTCTTCTTTCAATACGCAAATACTTGACATAGCACCTTCGCTTGAAGATTTGAAAAGCAATTTGCGAAAGGGTCATAAATACGACATTAATCGCACTGCTCGTGTTCTTGATATCTGCATCTATGATTCCGCATCGATTACTCCAGAGATCTATCAAACCTATTGCGACATGCATCAGAAAGATGCCGGAAGGGTTACTCGCGCCAAGATAACATTTGATTTGATGTATGAGTGGATTACAAACGGCACTGCGGTGCTTGTAGGCGCTAAGCTTAAGGAGAATGGGCTTTT
>Ga0118677_10010343_pt1 | contig 14285 bp, 9 predicted proteins | sample AliMusrvi5mmetaG_FD_86154 | JGI IMG/M metagenome (GOLD analysis project Ga0118677, IMG submission 86154) | reverse complement strand
AGTCGGGCAGCCCGCTTATCGTCAACGTGTTGGCGACCGCTGTCATCGGGAACGGCCCGTGGCAAGGGCAGGTGCTTGCCGGCGGAGCGATCATCTCGCCCGAGCTTTCGTTCGATGGCAGGGAAATCCTCTTCGCGTACGCCAAGCCGGTCTATGCCGGCCGCGCGCGGGTGTGGGAGTACACCGAGGACAATAGCTTCCACATTTTCAAGATAGATGTTGACGGCTCCCACCTGCTGCAACTGACCACAGGCAACCACAACGATTTCGACCCATGCTGGCTGCCGGATGGACGCATCGCCTTCATCTCCACGCGCACCGACACCCGCGGACAAGGCCCGATCTTTTCGCGGTGTTTCCCCGACCGCGGCCCGGCGCAGTTCTTCCTGCACTCGATGAAAGCCGACGGTACTGATATCATTCCGTTGAGCTTCCACGAGACCGACGAATGGCAGCCCAGCGTCAACAACGACGGCATGCTCGTTTACACTCGTTGGGACTATGTGGATCGCAACTCCAACTCCGCCCAGCACCTGTGGACGTGTTATCCGGATGGTCGCGATCCGCGTTCGCCTCACGGCAACTATGTCCATCCGTTTTCAACCATGGAAGGAAAGGATTTCGGCCCAGGGGTGTTCACCACGCGCCCCTGCTGTGAATGGCACATCCGCGCAGTGCCTCATTCGGCTGGCTATGCGGGCGCTTCCAAATATGTCGCCACAGCCGGCCCCCACCATGGCGAGCCCTTCGGTGCCCTGGTGCTCATCGATGTCGCGGTCGAAGACGACGGACTCTCCTCGCAGATCAAACGCATCACCCCAAACCGTTATCCGGAGTCCGAGGTCAGCGCCAAGACCTCCTGGGATTACGGCACGCCGTGGCCGCTGAGCGCGGATTTCTATCTGGCCAACCACGACGACGGGATATATGTGTTAGACAAGTTCGGCAATTGCGATCTGCTCTGCAAGGGTCCGAACAACAAATTGCGGCCGACCGACCCGATTCCGTTGCGGCCGCGGCCGGTGCCGCCGGTCATTCCGACGCAGACCTGGCAGGGGGAGCGGGCGTCGGCCGACGCGCCCAAGGCCACCATCGCGGTGATGAATGTTTATGATGGAGACCTGCCATGGCCCGCCGGAGCGAAGTTCAAGGAATTGCGCATCATCCAGTACTTCCCGAAATCAACCCAGCCGCTCGCCGAGCCGAGCATCGGCTATGCGGAACAAAGCCTGGCACGGATGGTGCTCGGCGTGGTGCCCATCGAAACGGATGGCAGCGCGTTCTTTGAAGCGCCGGTGGGCAAGGCCATCGGGTTCCAGGTGCTCGACGACAAGGGCCTCGCCGTGCAGTCGATGCGTTCCGTCACTTATGTGCATCCGGGCGAGCAGTTGACGTGCTTCGGCTGCCACGAGTCGAAGTGGAAGGCCACCGGCGTCGCCTCAGCGCTAGCCGTGCATCGCGCGCCCTCGCCCATCCGGCCGGAGGTGGGCGGCTTGGAGCCGGTGAATTTCCACCGCCTCGTCCAACCGGTCGTCGAGGCCAAGTGCGCGGCATGTCACATCGACAAGGGCAAGGGGCCGGACATGAGCTACAAGAGTCTTGAGCCGTACGCCTTTTATCTGGTAGGCGGCAAGCCCACCTCGGGCACCTGGCTGACCATCCCGCGGCATGGCGGCTCGCGCAGCGTGCCGGGCAAACACGGGGCCTACGGCGCGCCCTTGTTGAAGTATCTCGACACGAGCCATTACGGAGTTGAACTAACGAAGGACGAGTTCCGCCGCATCACGTTGTGGCTGGACTGCAATTCCAACGAACTGGGCGCCTATCAGGATGTGGCCGAGCAACGTCGGGGCGAGTTGGTGTGGCCGGTGTTTGATCTGGATCCCGCGAACATCCTCGGAGTGGAACGGCGGTGAGAGCGGGGCGGAGATCAGATTTGGGATTTGAAGTGTCAGGTGTCAGTTTGGGCGAGGGGACTTGAGCCTCGCTAAAGCATCCTCCTCAGTTCTGATCAATGCGTCTCGGCCGTTTTCTCATCGCCGGGTGTTCGGTGCGCGGGCAGGTTTCGGGTGAAATGGGAGGGTCCGGGAAGATTGTGGTGTTTTCGACTGGCAAACGCCGGAATCCGCATTTGAGTACACAGATGGTTGTTCGCACTTTGCAGGCGTTTTTCGCCCTCGTCACGCTCGCGCTGGCGCAGGTGCGCGAGCAGATTCCGCCCGAATCGCCGGAGGTGCTCGATGACCGGCGGGTCATTTTCCGGCTCAAGGCGCCGGAGGCGGAGAGTGTCCTGGTCAAGGGCATCCATCGCACGCTGTTGGCGATGAAACGGGGACCCAAGGGTGTCTGGTCGTTGACGGTCGGCCCGATGGATCCGGGACTCTACGAGTACAGCTTTGTGGTCGATGACGAGCAGATGATCGATCCGTCGAACCCGGCGGTGAAGCCGGAGATGAATCCCGAGACGAGTTTGTTAGAAATCACCACGCACACTCCGTTGTTCTACCAATGGCGGGATGTGCCGCACGGTACGGTCCACCTGCACGGTTATTTTTCCAAGTCGCTCAAGCGCCTGCGCCGCATGCGTGTGTACACCCCGCCCGGCTACGAGCGGGAGGATGCGGGGAGCCGGCATCCGGTGCTCTATCTGTTTCACGGCACCGGTGACACGGAGGCCACCTGGACCGAATTCGGGCGCGCCCACCTCATTCTCGACAACCTCATCGCCGAGGGCAAAGCGGTGCCCATGTTGCTGGTGATGCCCGACGGACACGCCGACTTACAGGAGGAGGAAGGCGATCACAAGGCGAACTTCGTCAAGTTCGAGGCGGATCTGCTCGGCTCGGTGCTGCCGCTGGTGGATGCGACCTATCGGACCATCGCCGGTGCCGAGGGGCGCGCGATCAACGGCCTCTCGATGGGTGGCATGCAAGCGCTGGAAATCGGGATCAACCATCCCGACCTGTTTGCATACATCGGGGGTATGAGCGCCTATGTGCCGGCTGCCGAGGATCTCCTGGCCGGCGGCTTTAAGAACCCGCACTTCAACGAAGACATCCAATTGTTATGGGTGCAAATCGGCAAGGATGATTTCTTGCTCAAGGATGCGGAGAAATTCCATGCGCTGCTGCGCAAGCATGGCATCCACTCCCAGTGGACCGTCACCGAGGGCAGCCACGAATGGCCCGTGTGGCGCAACTACTTGCGCGAGTTCGCGCCGCTGGTCTTTCACCACCCCGGAGGCGAGCCGATGCCGCCACACTGAGAGTTTTAGTTGTGGTTCGTGAATGCCGCCGCGGCCAGGACACCCAAAGGACCCATGAAACAAGACCGGTGGGGGGCGGGGGCTCGCCTTAGGTCGTGGGCATGGACTCGGCCGGAAAAACGATGTAACGACAGGCGGGGACGCCCACTACCGTTCGTTTGGCGCTTTTTGATAGGAACCTGCTTCCAGCCTGTGATGGCAGAGCGCGGATCGTGCCTGTCCGCCGAGGAAGCGACAGGCTGGAAGCCCGTCGGCCATGACAGGCAGGATGCCTGTCCTCCCTCACAGCCGAGACGGCTGTGCTCCCTGCGCGGCACCCACAAAGCGCGGCAACAATTCCGGATTTGCATTGCGGGCGATTCGTGCGATGGTGAGCGGATGTTGAGGTGGAGAAGGCACCGCTCGGAGCGTGTCGCAACTGGAGGACATTATGAACTCACCCTTGGGACACGACACGCAACTCGACGGGATCCGTCGGGTGGCGGTGGTCGTGGCCCATCCCGATGATGAGACGCTATGGGGGGCGGTCTGCTGTTGAGTCATCCCGAGTGGTCGCCGTTCATCGTGACGCTGTGTCGTGCCAGCGACGCGGACCGCGCGCCCAAATTCCTGCGAGCCTTGGACCAGTTGCACTCGCAGGGCGCGATGGGTGATTTGGACGATGGGCCGGCGCAGATTCCCCTTTCTGGCAGGCAGGTGCGCGATGCCATCCTCGCGCTGTTGCCGGAGCGGGATTATGACCTGTTGATAACGCACTCCCCGCGCGGTGAATACACGCGCCACCGGCGCCATGAGGAAGTCGCACGGGCGTTGCGCGAGTTATGGCAGCTCGGCCAACTCCGCGCCCGACAACTCTGGCAGTTCGCATACGAGGATGGGGGTGGCATCTACCTGCCCCGGCCGCGGCAGGACGCGGGCCTGCGCATTCCGCTATCCAAGGCGACATGGACGCGCAAGTATAACCTCATCACCCAGGTCTATGGTTTCGCCAAGGCCACCTGGGAGGCTCGGGTCGTACCGCGGACCGAGGCATTCACGTGTTATATGAATCCCCGATGAAGATCCTTGTTCTCTATCACTATCCGCCCGCTCCCGGTGGCTTGCCCACCCAAGGGGATCTGCTCTACCGGGGACTCTTGGAAATCGGCGTGGACGCGCGTGCCGTCAACCTGCGGTCGGATCTTGAAAAGGAATGGTATTACCGCTGGTTCCAGCCGGATGTGGTGTTGGGAGTCGGGTTTTGGGGCGACGTGCCTGACCTCATCCTTCATCCGCGGCGCTTTGGCATGCGCGCCGTGCCGTGGCTGTTAGCCGACGGCTATGTGGCCAACTATCGCGACATTCTGGATGCGATGCCGCTGATGCTGGTGACCTCGGATTGGGTGCGCGAAACGTTTGTGCGCGATGGGATTCGGGCCGAACACACCGTGACGCTGCCGGTGGGCTGCGACACGGATGGCTTCACCCCGCGGCATGCGGATGATCCCAAGGTCGTGGCGGCGCGCGACACCCTCGGCGTGCGTCCCGGCGAGCTGCTGATTCTAACTGTGGGTGGCGATGCCGCCTCCAAGGGTGCGCGCGAGGTGATGGAGGCCCTCGCCATGCTGGGCGACGCGGTGCCACCCTGGCGCTATGTCTGCAAGGTATGGCCCCAGGAGCGCACCGAGATTCAGAACAAGCTCGATGTCGAGCTGGCCACTGCTCTCGGCATCCGGGACAGGGTGAGTTTTCCGACCCACTTGGTTTCGCGCAACCTGATGCCCTATCTGCTAGCCGCGTGCGACGTCTATGCCGGCCCGTCGCGGTTGGAGGGCTTCGGGATGCCACAGGTCGAAGCGGGGGCCTGCGGCAAACCGGTCATCGGCATCCGCGCGATGGCGATGTTAGACACGCTGGTTCACGGCGAGACGGCGTTTCTGGCCGGCGTGGCGGAAACCATTGAGATCACCGGAGCGGTGTTAGGACGGGAAGCCGGGTTTGAGCCGGGCCATCACGTCGTCTTTGAAAAGCCGCGCGTCGCGGACTATCGTGCCAGCGTGCCGGACATCGCGGTGTCTATGAAACTGCTGCTAACCGACCCCGGGTTGCGCCAGCGGATGGGCGAGGCGGGACGGCGGCGGGCGGTTGAGCACTTCGATTACCGCCACGTGGCCCGGCGCCTGATGACCGTTCTAACTGAAAACCAGGCCTGAGATGGACGCTTCGATACAAGCCGCCAGGAGTGCCGCGCTGGACGTGCTGCTGCACAATGCCAGCGGCCCCTACGACGGGTTGCCACGCACCGCGGGCTGGGGCTATCCGGAACCTTACACCCGCGATCTGCTCATTTCCGCGCTGGGCATCCTCGCCTCCGGCAACGAGGTGCTGCTGGCGTCGCTGCTGCGGGTTCTAACGGAACTGGCGCGCACCCAGAGTCCGCGCGGGATGATCGCCTCGCTGGTGCATGATGCGCAGGACCGCGGTGCGAGCGATACGACGCCGCTTTTTTTGTTGGTGTTAGGGATGGTCCGGCGCTTCACCGGCGAGTCGGACTTCTTGCAAGACGCGGCCGCCAAGGCCCTGCGGTGGATGGACTACCAAACCATCGACGACCGTGAATTGGTGGGTCAACAACCCACCAGCGATTGGCGCGATGAACAATGGGTCCTCGGACACGGCCTGTTTGTCAATGCGCTGGTCCACGGCTATCGCAAACTCCTCGGCATGGACGAGCGCGCGCGGGCCTTGCGACTCGACGCCAACCGCGCCGACGGCAAGGGCTTTGTCACTGCGGGCCTGCCCACCTATGCGCTGTGGTTCTACAAGGTGCTGCGCGACCCGCGCTGTGATGTGCTGGGCAACAGCGTCGCTGTTCTAACTGGCCTGGCGGATGCCGCGCGGGCGCGTGACATGTTAGAATGGATCGAAGCCCATTGCGACGCCCTGCGCGCCAGTGGCGAGCTGGCGCTCGATCTGCCGCCCTGTTGTTTTCCCTATGTGCAGCCCGCCGATCCCGACTGGCACCCGCGTTACGCGATGTATAACATGCCGGGCGATTACCACAACGGCGGGGTGTGGCCGTTTGTGTGCGGCTTCTATGTCGCCGCGCTGGTGGCCGCGGGCATGCAGCGCGTTGCGCAAGCCAAGCTGCGGGCTCTTACCGCGCTGGTGCGGGTCGCGCGCAAGTCGCCGCCGACGCCGCCGGACGCCTTCGGCTTCAACGAGTGGTTCCGCGCCCAGGACGGTCGCCCCGCAGGCGAGGACTGGCAGACCTGGTCGGCCTCCATGTATCTTTACGCCGCGAGTTGTGTGGAGGCGGGCGAGGCACGGTTTTTCTGAGGCGCTGCGCTCGATTCGGTTCAGGTTCTGATGGTTGCGTGGGAGCGGCGAAATGTGTTAGAACGGCAGATCAAACCACTGATGACACTGAGAACCACTGAGGCCACTGAGTTCATAATGAGTTCAGTGCTCTCAGTGGTTATCAGTGTTTCAGTGGTTTTCTTAGTCCGAATTTCTCGCATCCGAATTTTTCGCGCTTGTCGGGCGGGCTGCGAGAGTCCAACATCCCGGGCATGCCAAACACAACCTCATGCCAAGCCACCTCACCATTGTTTGATCTAACCGGTAAGAAGGCCCTCGTCACCGGCGGGGCGGTGGGCATCGGCCGCGGCTATGCCCTGGCATTGGCCGCCGCCGGTGCCGACGTGGCCATCGTCGATATCGACGACAAGGTCGGCCCGCTCACCGCGGCGGAAATTTGCGCGCTGGGCCGCGACAGCCTGTATGTGCGGTGCGACGTGACCCAGGCCGCGCAGGTGCAGGCGATGGTGGATGCGGTGGTGGCGCGCTTCGGCCGTCTCGACATCGCGGTCAACAACGCCGGCATCGCCATCCTCGGGGCCGACGAAACCCTCCAACAGGGCGATTGGGACAAGGTCATCGGGGTCAATCTAACCGGCGCGTTCCTGTGCTGTCAGGCCGAGGCCCGCCAGATGATCGCGCAACAGGCCGGCGGCAAGATCATCAACACCGCCAGCATGTCGGCGACCATCGCCAACTGCAACGCGTCCTATGACGCGTCGAAGGCCGGCATTGTTCACATGACCAAGACGCTAGCCGCGGAGTGGGGCTGCCATAACATCAACGTCAATTGCATCAGCCCCAGCTATATCCTCAGCCCGATGCATGCGTCCACTCCCACCGTGGTGCGCCAACGCATCCGCGAGCTAACCCCGTTAGGATATGTCGAGCGACCCGAGGACCTGCATGGCCCGGTCGTGTTCCTGGCCTCCGCTGCCAGCAACTACGTCACCGGTCACGATTTGATGGTGGATGGCGGCCACACGCTCAACGCCTGGCTCGTGCCGCTGACCCGCGCGCTGCCGCCGCGGGTCTCTGCGCAACAGGAGACAGTCCAGCTCAAGCACGACCTAACAGCCATGGGCGTCCCCTTCGACGCCGACGGCATCAACCCCGACCTTCACCCGGAAATCGCCAACGCGTTCAAGGCTGCGTTCGGTCTGTAGCGTCGCAGCCAATGAGAGGCGCTTGAGCAGCGCAGCGACGGTCACAGACCGCCGCCACAATCATCCGCGATCTGTGATTTCCGCCAATTTTTCGCTTGCCAGCGCCCGGCATAGCGTCCAGATTCCGGTTTCAAGAGTGATCCAAGCAGCGAACCATTCAACCATCATGAATTCATACGTCAATCCCTACGCCGTCAGCATGGTCTCAGCCTCGCCGGAGTCAGTGCGAGCGGAATTCATCCGTAAGGTCTATGGGCACCTCGCGGGAGCGATCGCGGTGTTTGTGGTTCTGGAAGGGCTGATGCTCAGCCTCGGCTTTGGAACGCTCGCGATCAACGTGATTGGGACGAGCCGCTTTGCGTGGCTGATGGTGCTGGGGGCCTTCATGGTTGTCTCCTGGGTGGCGGAGCGCTGGGCCACCAACGGCACCTCCGTGGGCGTACAATACGCCGGGCTGCTGCTATACACGGTGGCGGAAGCCGTCATTTTCCTGCCGCTCATCGCGCTTGCCATTGGCATCACCGGCGACGGGTCGCTGCTGGTGCAAGCGGGCTTGATCACCGGTGCCATGGTGCTTGGCATCTCGGCCGTCGCGCTGACGACCAAGCACGATTTCAGTTTCCTGGGCGGCATTCTCAAGATTGGTGGCTTCGTCGTGCTCGGCTTGATCGTCGCCTCGTTCTTCCTTCCCATCTCGCTGGGACTGTGGTTTTCCGGGGCGATGATTGTTTTTGCCTCGGTGGCGATTTTGTATAACACCAGCAACCTGCTCCACCGCTACCAACCGGGCCAGCATGTCGCCGCGGCATTGTCGCTGTTCGCCAGCGTGGCGCTGCTGTTCTGGTATGTGCTGCGCTTCCTCATGAGCTTCAATCGGAATTGACTCAAGGGGCGTGGGCGTCCCGCCCGTGAATTTGATGATTTCCCTGACACCTAATTCTGGGTGCCACAGCGCTGGGATGAATTTTCCAGGTTGCCCGTTTCCTTGTCTTGCGCCTTGCTTTTGAGCGACCTTTCGCGGAAGTTCGGGCAAAGCCGCACCCTTATGCACCCGTTCAATTCATGCCTGTTGATGATGGCTTCGTGCTCCGCGCTGTTGGGCGCCAAGCCGGGTGGGTACGATCCGTTAAAGGTGGCGGAGGAGAAGATGGTGTCGCAGACCTTCGAGGTGAAGGACGCCAAGCGCGTGCGAACATTGCCGGTGCGTGTCTATCTTCCGGCAGGCACTCAGCCAGCGCCGGTGATTTTGTTTTCCCACGGCCTCGGCGGTTCGCGCGACAACAACCCGTATCTGGGCAACCACTGGGCCAAGCGCGGCTATGTCGTGGTATTCGTGCAGCACCCCGGCAGCGACGAGAGCGTGTGGAAGAATGTGCCCCTGGCGCAGCGGATGGGAGCGATGCAAAAGGCCGCCTCGCTGGACAATTTTCTGATGCGGGCCAAGGACATTCCGGCCGTGATTGATGCCCTGGCGCGCTGGAATGGCGAGACGAACCACCCGCTCAAAGGCCGACTCGATCTCGCCCACCTAGGCATGTCCGGGCATTCATTCGGCGCCAACACCACCCAGGCCGTCTCCGGCCAGGCATTCGCACGTGAGCGCATGTCATTCCTTGAACCGCGCATCGCCGCGTCGGTCATGATGAGCCCCAGTCCGCCGGCGCTCGGCGATCCGGCGGTGGCGTTTGCGCCGATCGGAATTCCATGCCTGCTGATGACCGGCACGCAGGATGACAGTCCCATCGGCAACACCCGCGCCGCAGACCGCTTGAAGGTTTTCCCGCATCTCCAACAAGCCCCGGCCTGGCAGGTGGTCTTCGACAAGGCCACCCACATGAGTTTCGGCGAACGCGACTTGCTGGGCAAGTCCCTAACTGAAACGCGCTATCACCGCGCCATCCTTGCTCTGACAACCGCGTTTTGGGACGCCATGCTCAAAGGCGACGCCGCGGCCAAAGCCTGGCTCAACGGCGAAGGCGCGAAGTCGGTGCTCGCACCCGAGGACAAGTGGGAAATGAACCGCAAGGCGCGGGAATGAGACGCAAGGAGAGGTGGCCTCCGGCCGCCATCAAGGAGCGGTGGCCTCCGGCCGCCATTGCCCATGGCGAGCCAATGAGTGGAGGCAAGCCGCTTCCAATTGTCCCCTCATGGGCAAGGGGGACAAAATGTCCCCCCTCCTTGAGGGCGATTCGGAGATCGCCCCTCCTGGCTACAACGATTTGACCGCCAGGCGCATGAAGTGGCGGCCTTGTACGTCGGTGATGGTATAGGTGGTGCGGCCGCTGCCGGCCGGGGAAGATGATAGGGTAGCACCGGAATTGCCGAGGGCGCTCCACGAACCGGTGCCGCTTTTTTCCATGATGTTGATCCATTGGCCTGTTAGACCGTTGGCAACCTGAACGTCGTAAACGATGTCCACCGGTGCTGGGTCAGGGAGGTTGAGGCTCATGCTCAAATTTTGCGACGTGCCGCTGCCGACTGTTGTGATGACGGGCAGTTGGGCCATGCCGTTGACGCCGGACGCACTGGCACCATTGCGGCCCAGCGCGTATTCCATGCCGTTGCTCACGCCGTCGTGATCGGCGTCCATGGCAAAGCCCTGAGAGCCTTGCGTTAGACCGGCCGCCCATATCGCATACGGCCAAGCCGCCTGGGTCAGCACGCACGTTTGGCTTCCGATGGTGATCACGGCTGTGCGCGTGGTGGCCGCGGCGTTCGCCGCGCAGGTCACCGTTACGGCTGCGTTGCCGCTGCCGGAGGTCGGGCTGACAACCGCCCACGCTTGGTCGCTGGAGGCCGTCCAGATGGTGTTTGATGTCACTGGGATCGTCGCGGTGGAATTGGTGGCGTAGAGCGCCGACGCGGTGGCGGGAATGGTGGTCACAGGCGCAGCAGCCGAGGAGGACGTCACCGCCAGGCGCATGAACCGGTAGCCCTGCGCGTCGGTGATGGCGCAGGAGGTCCGCCCGCTGCCATTGGGTGCCAGCACCACGGTGGCACCGGAATTGCCCAGCGCGGTCCACGGAGCGGTGCCGATTTTTTCCATGATGACGGTCCACGTGCCTGTTAGACCGTTGGCGGCCTGGATGTCGTAAACGATATCCGCCGGGGCGGGTTCCGGCAGGCTAAGGGTCAGGGTCAAATGGTGCAGCGAACCGCTGCCGGCAACCGTGACGACGGGCAGTTGCGCGACGCCGTTGATGCCGGAGGGGCTGGTTGCATCGCGGCCAAAGGCATACTCCATGCCGTTGCTCACCCCGTCGTGATCGGCGTCCTGGGAGAACCCCTGGGCATTCTGCGGCAACGCGGCTGCCCACACCGCGAACGGCGAGGCGGCTTGGGTGAGCACAGACGTTTGCGTCCCGACGGTGATCACGGCAGTGCGTGAGGTCGCCGCCGCATTGAGGGTGCAGGTCACGGTGACGGTGCCGTTGCCGCTGCCGGACGCCGGACTCCCCACCACCGCCCACACATGGTCGCTTGTCGCGGTCCAGGTGGTATTGGAGGTCACCGCAATTGACGCGACTGAGTTCGCGGCATAGGAGGCACTGGCAGTGGGTGGAATACTGGTCGTCGCAGGCGCGGCGGCTTGGGTCAGGATGCAGGTCTGCACCCCCACCGTGATCGTCGCGGTGCGGGCCGTGGTGTTCGGGTTCGCCGCACAAGTCACCGTGATCGTGCCACTGCCGGTGCCGGAGGTCGGACTAACAACCGCCCAGGTCTGGTCGCTCGTCACGCTCCAGCCAACGGAGGCGGTATCGGTTACCGCGATGGCCGCAGTGGAGTTGGGGGCATAAGCGGCGCTGGCGGTGGCGGGAATGGTCGCTTCGGTATTGCCGCTCATGCTCCAATCGTCAAACAACATCCAACTGTTGCTGGGGTAACCGACAGTGGTGATATACCAGCGCGCCTGAACCGAACCGAAGGTGCGGGCGGCCGGGCTGGTGCCGGTGGTGGTGGGACGCCGTGTGAAAGTTGCCCCGCTGACCACTTGCACCCCGCCGACGCTCGCCGTCCAGGTGTTGGTCCGATAATTGACGCGCATGGTGACCTCGACGACCGTGCCATAGATTGAGGACAGGCTCAGGCCGGTGTCGGTATAGGGAGAATCGGTGCTGCCCGTGTTGTATTCATTGGCATCGTAGCGAAACAACTCGCTTTGTGTTAGATCAAAGGTCAGCCCGCCGAGTATCTTGTCGTCCCAGTTATAGACAAGCAATTCTAAATCATCGTGGCGGCTGTTGGTGGATTGGGTGAGGCCGATCTGGCAGTAAAAGTCGATGATCGGCAGGCTGCCGGCGACTACGGGTTCGGTCGTGACCTTGCGGCCGACGCGGATGAACTGGGTGGAGCTGGGTGGAGCGGTGGAACCGAGGTAGCCGAGGGCGGCGGTTTGGTCCATGCCTGGCACCAAGTCGCTGTCGATTCCGGCGAACGGATAACAGGTCGAGGTGGTGATGGAAGTCGGGTTTACCACCATTGTCCAGTTGCCGGTGCCCACCAGTTTGGGCGAACCTGTGGTTCCCACGCCGGCTGCGAACGACGGGGTTTCGCTGGATTCGAAGCCCGTCTCATACAACACCCCGGCGTCTCCTGTTAGAACGGCTGCGGCAAGAATGGCAATGATGGTGCAGGCGTGTCGGGTGAGGCGGGGCAAGCTGGCTGGGTGGCTGAGCATTGGCTGGCGGCGGATTTACTGCGGATAGCGAAAAAGCGGCCCGGATCACCGGGCCGCTTTAGGATATTGCTTGAGTCGGTTCAGATCAAGTCCGAAACCACTCAGGGGTTGGTCGGAGGTGTGGTCGTCGGAGGTGGCGGAATGACCACTGCGGCGTATTCCGTCGCGTCGAGCTTGCCGTCGTGATTGGCGTCAGCCGTGCGGAACATGGTGGGAACCAGGAATGACGGAATATGACTGGCACAAGCGGCCATGGCAAATTCCATGGGATCGACAAAGCCGTCGGAGTTCTTGTCGGCGGTGGCAAACGCAGGCAGCGGCTGCGGGGTCGGCGGTTGGGGCGGTGGGCCCGGATCCTTGACCGGCCATTCGTCGGGGGTGATGCCGTTGTCGCCGTTGGCGTCGAGCTTGGCGAACATCGCGGCGATTTGGTCGTCAGTTAGATTGGGCATCCGCAGTTTGATGAACGCGGAGAATTCATCGGGGCTGATGATGCCGTCCTTGTTGGTATCCACTTCACCAAAACGGGGAAGCATTGGGGTCGGCGGCATGTCCGGCGGGGGCGGGGGTTGCGGGCAAGGTGCGAGGAATTCGGCCAAGCTGATCTTGCCATCCTTGTTGGTATCCAGGAAGTTGAACATCCTGAGGATATCGGCTGCCGTGAGCACCGGAGCGCCGGTCGGCGGGGGCGGGATCATGGCGGTGAATTCCGCGAGCGAGAGATAGCCGTCACTGTTGGTGTCGGCGTCGGTGAAGTGCTTCGTGCGGATGGCGTCAATCGTTTTGCGGCAGGCTTCGCGGGCGGCTGCAATCTCGGTGGGCGAGAGCACGCCGTCGCCATTGGTGTCCCACTTGGAGAGGGCATCCTCCATGCGTTCGATGCGATCCTGGCGGGCGGCTGCGCGCTCTTCCGCGGAGAGCACGCCGTCATTGTTGGTGTCATAGGGTTTGAGGAACTCGGGCAGGGTGCCGTTGCCGAAGCTGCGGCCTGACTGAGCCTTGACTGACATGCCGGTGGCGAGGAATGCCCAGGCAATAAGCGCGATGGTTAGTTTCATGGTAGGGTGTGGTGGGTGGACCTGATCCGGTCCGGGGAGTGGTTGGGCGGCTGTCCGTGGGGGCTTGAAACCGACGCTGACAGGTGGCTTACAAGGATGGAGACGCAGCGCAGGCCGGGCGGTTACAAATTCGTCGGAAAAATCTCACTCGCCCTCGGTAATGGCGTGGGCGTCCTTGGTCGCCGGAGCAGTTTCGACGGGTGGGGTGGCATCGACCGGTTGGACTGCCGCGACGCCAACGGTGGTGCCACCGACCGCAGGCGTGCCGCTGTCCAACTGCGAGGTGATGCCACTGATATATTCGGACCACCACGCGCTGCGTTCGTTGGAATCGGCAAGGTAGGCGGTGATTTGGGCGTCGGTGAGTTCGGCGAGGAGGGTTTGCTGCGGGGTGGCGGTGGGTGATTTCAAGGGGGTGCCGTCCACCAGCATGCCGGGCACAAAGTTCTGCGAGGTGCGGGCCAGGGCTTGGAACACCCGCTGCTGCTGTTCGGGGGCCAGCTCTAACAATGGAATCAGGCGCGCCAGTTCGTGGTTGGCGTCGCGCTCGACGAGTTGGGCGCGTTGTTCCAATTCGGCGCGCGCCGGCGACTCGTGGTTGGCGCTGTCGGCGGTTTTTCTGGTTAGGGTGCGGTCCTGCCCGTTGAGGGTTGGCTGGTCACTGGCGCGGGTGTCACGCGGAGCCTGCGCCTGGGCCCTCAGCCTGCCAGGGGCGAGGGCGGTTCCGGCGGCAGAATTCGGATTTGCGGCAGGGCGCTGGGAAACTCCCGCGGCGGGGC
>Ga0118677_10010342_pt1 | contig 14285 bp, 9 predicted proteins | sample AliMusrvi5mmetaG_FD_86154 | JGI IMG/M metagenome (GOLD analysis project Ga0118677, IMG submission 86154) | reverse complement strand
GACATATATAGCGATCGCTACTCCCCCTAAAGAAAGAATAATAGTAAAAAGAGGTAAAGTGTGAATCCATTTATCCAGACGATATCCACCAAAAGTACATAATCCTATTATGGCAACCATTTGAAATGCCATATTTGAATAACGTGCATAGGCGTTAAGCTGTTGCTTGTTGTTCTTGGACGACATCATCGGGTAGTTCAATTACGTCACTAATGTTTTGAGGTGCAGTCATACTACATCCGCCTGTAAATCTTGCTCCCGGTTCGATAGCCAGTTTGTTGCTGACAATATCTCCGTTCACTTCAGCTGTAGCCTGTAATGAGAGTAACTCGGAAACGATTACATTTCCTTTAACTTTTCCTTCCAGATCAGCATTTTGAGAAATGATATTCCCTTCAATACGTCCTGTAGGACCCAGAATAGTTTTTCCCAGACAACTGATACTTCCTTTCAGAACGCCATCAATGCGTATATTCCCTCCTGAAAATACATCCCCGGTAATATAAGTGTCAGCTTGAATAAGATTAGCTGACGGAGTTTCGCTGATTGTGAGCTTGGCCATTAGTAAAAAAATTAGATAAAAGGTGCATAACAAATATAGCCTGAATAAATTAAAAGACAATGATAAATAATTGTAAAATTTTTCTTTTCATATTATTTGTATTGTATCAAGGTTCAGTTTTTTTTGTATTTGACCTGGAAAAATTTAAGATAACTGTCGGGTTTCTTATTGTTGGTCAGAATGTTAAGATTATCTTCAGTTATGATAAACTGGAAATTCTTAATGTCTTTTACAAGCGATTGAATATAAGTTTCTGTCACCACAGCATCAAAAAATGTCATGGCTTTGGCACTATTTGAGAATCCTGTAACCGTAAACAATGCCATATTTCCAATCGAACCTGTGCTGATTGTCAAACCAGTGTTGGGAAATTGTTTTAGAATTAAATCATACATCCTTGCTTGCAAGGCTACAATATTTAATTTAGAAGAGTCGGCCAATATGGCATATCGATGGGGTTGACCGGTTTCATACCGATAAATGTCTTCCTGGATATAAGATTTATCAAACAGTATATCAGCAGGTAATTCATCCATACTTTTGATTACATCCAAGGCTTGTTTGGATACAGGACTTGAAGGATATTTTGTGGCCAGTTTTTGTAAAGCAACGCGTGCAGTATCTCTTCCTACCGATTTTATGAGTGAAAGATCAAGGGTGAATTCAAATCTTGGATAAAGTGGATCTTCCCGTGGAAGGTTTTTTAAGGCTTCTTTGCTGAAAATATTCACAAGCTGGTATTGCCCTTTTTTGAGGGCATCTAAAGTCTCTTCATAGAGTTTTAGCGCCTTATCTCTGGTCAATGCCAATGTTTTGAAGTAATTGGGATTAGAAACCATGTGTGCATACTGACTTTCAGGATATTTTTCTACCAGTAGTTTTTTGTATTTTTCAGCCTTGGCTTGATCATTCAAATCACTGAAAATTCGATAAAGCAGAAAATAGGGTACTGCTCCATTGGGTTGATCAGGGAAGCGTGTCAGCAATTGTTCAAGTGCAACAGATGCCCGTTTATTATCGTTGATTCCTTCACGATACAATAACCCTGCATTATACAAAGCATTACAAATCAAACTATCGGATACTTTTATCTGATCTTTGGTAATAGGAAGATTCTTAAGATATGTTTCTAGTTTATGTGGATCTGTACTTTCTCCTCCATTGGCCAGAGTTGAAGATTTCACCGTATCTTTCTCGGGAGTCTTTGAGAAAGCAGTGACCATTCTCTTATTGCTTAAACGCCAGTTGTCTTCTAATGGTCTTCTACCCCAACGTTTTACAAATTCTGTATATCCATAACTCAGGGCCGTAGGATTGTAAAAATACCATTGCCCACTCATACCGGGAATATTTTGGGTATTAGAAGTATAAATATTATTAGAAGTACTTAATTGTGCTTTAGCTTCTGCTTCGGCAGCCTTAGTTTCTTTTTTTATAACGTTTTCGATGAGACTATTGATAAATTCTTTTTGAGCCCCAATCGGTAATCTGGCAATTCTTTGCAGACTGTCTTGTGTGTCAATTATCTCAATTTCTCTGGCTAGTTTTGTTAAGGTTGATGCTCTCTGAACGGCTTTATTGTAATCGGGATGATCCTGTGCAAGATACTGTACAGCAGTGTCGTAGTAGATCTGTGATTTAATATATTGTTGTCTTTCAAAAAGAATCTCACCGAGTTTTAATGCTGCGAATGCTTTTTGGGATTTATTGTTCCCTGCAGTGGCAACAGACATGCGAAATCGTGTTATAGCCAAAGTATCGTTTTTATCTTTCAGTGCAAGACTACCTAAAGCAAAATAAAGTTGGCTGGCATATTCCTTGTTTTTTTCTTGTCTCAACATTTTAAGCAAAGCATTTTCCAGTGCTTTGGTGTTCCCGGTTGTAGGATCAAAAGACTGGGCAAGACTTATCTGAGCCTGAAAAGCCATATCAAAAGTTGGATTATTTTTAAGGACTTTTTCAAAAGATAAAGTAGCTTTAGTGAAATCCTGTGCCTTTAGATAATATTGACCCAGAATAAATAATAGTCTTGTTTTGACACTCTTTTGTTGATTATATTTAAGCGCTTCATTTAAATACTTAAGGGTAAGTCCTTCGTTTCCATCTTTTTGATACAACCATGCATATGTTACAGGAATTTCTTTAATCAGGGTAGAGGAAATTTTAGAATGTGAAGAAATATTTTGTAGCTGTGCCAAAAAAGAACCTGCACGATCGTACTCTTCGTTTTGTATACAGGTTTTTGCTTCCCAAAGCATGGCTATGTTATAAGAAGGATCACCCTTAAAGTGGGTCAGCACAAAATCAAAGTTACGATGTGCATTTGTATAATCCTGTTTATAAAAAAAGGCTCTGCCCATCAGAAGATAACATTCGTCTATCCACTTATTATATTCTTTAAAGTTGTATTGTATCGAATGTTTTGATATGGCTTTATTGGCTTTCTCGATAGCCCTGTTCATTTGGGTAGTTATCGCAGAGTAATTTACCTGATTACCAGCCGGGTACACCTCTAAAATCTGATTGTAATCGTCTTTAATGGAGGTGATCAATTGAGACTGTCCATCTTTGAATGCTTCTTCCCCATTCCAATAAATATTGTAGTGAGTGAGAAGATTATGATACGCACGACTGATTAAAGTATTCTTTTGCGTTGAACACCCAAAGCATAAGGTTAGAATAATAATCGTTAAAATCCATCTGGTTGATGAGCTATTAATCACGATTTTCAGATTTATATGTTATTGAATTTCGTATTCTTTAATTTTACGATAGAGTGTTCGTTCTGAAATACCAAGTTCCAGGGCTGCCTGTTTACGTTTACCTTTGTGCTTATCAAGCGCCCTTTTAATTAAATCCATCTCTCTTTTTTGTAAAGAAAATTCCTCTTCAATAATTTCAGAAGGATGAAAAGTAATTTCGTTATGTGGTTGGGTTCCTGAATCGATAGTGACCTCATCCTCATTTTCAACATCATCATGAAAGACCTGTTCATAATCCGGGTAAAGATGATTGATTATCTGAGTGGAATCAGGTTTAAGCGTTGGTGCAGGCATATTGGTATGCTGCATAATATCAACAATGAGTTTTTTTAATTCGTTGATGTCCCTTTTCATATCAAAAAGTATCTTGTAAAGCAATTCACGTTCTGATAATTCAGGGGCTGCAGTTTCTTTATTATAGAGGATTGGTAAGTCGCGAGATTGACTGTGAGGTAGATATCGAGTCAGGATTGGTGCTGTCACCAATCGGTTTTCTTCGATGATCGAGATCTGTTCTGTGATATTCTTTAACTGTCTGACATTACCTTGCCAACGATAGTTCACCAATAGTTTTCTGGCTTCATCATCGAGTTCGATAGATGGCATCCTATATTTTTCGGCAAAGTCAACTGCAAATTTTCTGAACAGGAGTGGGATGTCTTCTTTGCGGTCACGCAATGGAGGTACCTGAATAGGTACTGTATTCAAACGGTAATATAAATCTTGTCTGAATTTTCCCTGTTCTATTGCCGTTGGAAGGTCAACATTGGATGCGGCAACGACCCGAACATTTGTCTTTAGGACTTTTGAAGAACCTACACGCATGATGTCCCCACTTTCCAATACACGAAGTAAACGTACCTGTGTGGAGAGGGGCAATTCGGCTACTTCGTCAAGGAAAATTGTGCCACCATTGGCAACTTCAAAATATCCCTTACGCACTTCATGGGCTCCTGTAAAGGAACCCTTTTCGTGACCAAATAATTCAGAATCTATGGTTCCTTCCGGAATGGCTCCACAGTTTACGGCAATATAAGGCCCATGTTTGCGTGAACTAAGTTGATGAATGATCTGAGGGAAATTCTCTTTTCCAACCCCACTTTCACCTGTTATTAAGACTGTAATATCAGTAGGGGATACCTGACGGGCAATATCTATGGCACGGTCGAGTGCATTAGAATTTCCTATGATACCAAATCGTTGCTTAATAGCTTGAATATCCATGTGTGTTGGCTGTTTCGATAACAGTTTTTATAAAAATTTATTTTCTGATAACGGCTCCGAGTTCTTTCTCAAAACCCATCATCAATCGATTCATAAATGCATCGATTTCTTTTTCGGCTAATGTCTTTTCTTCGTCCTGAAGAATAAAACTGACGGCATATGATTTCTTGCCGGTTTCAATCTTCTCTCCTTCATAAACATCAAAAAGATTTACTTTTCTTAAAATCTTTTTCCCGTACTGGTTTGCAATACGTTGGATGTCAGCAAAAGTTAATTCCTTGTTGAGGACCAGTGCCAGATCACGTCTTACTTCAGGATACTTGGAAATATCTGCGAATGTTATGCTATTATTACCACAAATCTTTATAATATCATCCCAGTTAAGTGACGCATAATAAACGGGATATCTTAAATCATATTGTTTATTTAATGCAGGTGATATCATTCCAAACTCGGCTACCTTCTTCTGACGAACAATTAACTTTAATCCTTGTGGAATAGTCTTTCCTGATAAAGGTTCAGCTGTAATATCTTTTTCTTTGATACCCAAACGAATCAATATGCTTAAAACAATTTTCTTCAGGTCAAAGAAGTCAATATTAGCATCACTGTTTTTCCAGTTCTCTTCTTCTTTTCTGCCTGTCAGGTATATAGCCAGTTGTGGACGTTCTGTATATTTTTTGGTAACGTTTTGTTCTGCTACTTTTTCAGGATTAAACCTGTAGACATTGCCAAACTCAAAAAAGCGAAGATCAGAAGCTTTCCGGTTATAATTGTAGGCAATACTTTCAAGTCCTCCATAAAGGAGTGTCTGACGCATTACTTCCAGGTCACGGCTGAGTGGGTTTAAGACCCGTACACAGTTTTCGGCAAGGAATTCCTGATTGTCCTGATAGTAATCTGTCTTCGTCAATGAGTTGGTCATGATTTCACAAAATCCATTGCCAACCAGAAAATCTGCAATTGTATTGCGTAGTTTTTCGGTGTCAGGTTTTGGACGATAGGATAAAGTTGCGTTTAGTCGTTCACCGATTTCAATGTTATTGTATCCATAGATGCGAAGTATTTCTTCGATGACATCGGCTTCACGATCAACATCTGCCTTGAAGGTTGGTATTGAAAGCAACATTCCTTCAGCAGTTTGATTCAGTACCTTTATTTCCAAAGATTCCAGAATGGATTTAATGATGGCAGGTTCAATTTCTTTACCAATCAATTTATTGACTCGGGTGAAATTGATTTCAACCTGTTTGTTTTCAATAGGAGTTGGATAGACATCTACGATTTCTGACGAGATCGTACCGCCGGCAACTTCTTTAATCAGCATAGCTGCACGTTTCAAAGCATAGATGGTACTATTCGGATCGGTTCCTCTTTCGAAACGGAAAGAGGCATCGGTCTTCAATCCATGTGCTTTTGAAGTTTTACGGATATGGGTAGGGTCAAAATAAGCGCTCTCAAGGAAGAGGTTTGTCGTTTCCATGGTTACTCCTGAATGGATTCCACCGAAAACACCACCAATACACATTCCTTCTTCACTGTTACAAATCATCAGATCTTCAGAACCCAGTTCACGGGTTGCACCATCGAGGGTAACGAACTTCGTTCCTTTGTTTAGTTTCTTTACCACCACTTTATGATCTGTGATCTTATCAGCATCAAAAGCATGCAGAGGCTGACCCAATTCCATCAGAATAAAGTTAGTGACATCAACAATATTGTTGATAGGACGCAAACCAATGGCTTTCAGATAATTTTGTAACCATTCGGGTGAAGTTTGCACTTTGACACCTTTCATTGTTATCCCTGAATATCTTGGACAGGCTTCAGGAGATTCAACTATCACCTGTACAGGCAATTCATGGTTGTCAATTTTAAATTCACTCACCGAAGGAAGTTTGAGTTTCAATCCGCCCTTTTCTTCTTTTCGGTTATTCAAGGCTGCTGCCAGATCTCTTGCTACGCCATAATGTGAGGTTGCATCACTTCTGTTAGGAGTCAGGCCAATTTCATATACTTTATCTTCGTAAAGTCCGAAGTATTCTTTTGCTGTTGTTCCAATCTTAGCCGAAGGGTCAAGTATCATGATACCTGCATGTGAATCACCAATACCCAGTTCATCTTCAGCACAGATCATTCCTTCAGAAAGTTCACCTCTGATCTTTGATTTTTTAATTTCAAAAGGTTCGTTGCCAGTGTAAAGAATCGTTCCAATGGTTGCAACCGGTACTTTCTGTCCTGCAGCGACATTTGAAGCGCCACATACGATGTGAAGTAACTCAGGTTTACCAACATTTACTGTAGTTACACTCAGGTGATCAGAATTCGGATGCATAACACAGGTGACTACTTCACCAATAAAGACACCCTGAAGGCCACCTTTTAAAGATTCAAAATTTTCAATACCCTCTACCTCGAGGCCACAATCGGTCAGGACGCGTGATACATGTTCGGGATCTATGTCCAGTTGGAGATAATTCTTAAGCCAGTTATAGGAAATCTTCATGATTTTCTCATTATTTCAGATGGATACAAAGATAGGCTGATTAAGGGAAAAGAACAAGTCTTTAAGATATCATTCCCCAGTTTACAGGTTCATGTCTACGTTGATAACGAAGATAATTTTCGAGCCTCCGGTTCTCCGGTTTTTCAAGTAATGGGTCATCTTCAAGCAATTCTGTTACAACACTCCTGGCTACTTTCAACATATGTTCGTCCCTTATAATATCTGCTAAACGTAGATCAACTATTCCACTTTGGCGGGTACCCTGCATATCTCCGGGACCCCTTAACCGAAGATCGACTTCGGCTATCTCAAAGCCATCATTGCTACGAACCATTGTTTCTACTCGCTTTCTGCCATCAGTAGTCAACTTAAACCCGGTCACAAGCACACAATGTGACTGATCTGCCCCGCGTCCAACTCTTCCTCTTAACTGGTGTAATTGAGATAATCCAAATCGTTCTGCATTCTCTATCGCCATCATAGTAGCATTAGGAACATCTACTCCTACTTCAATAACAGTAGTTGCGACCATAATGTTCGTTTCACCCCTAACAAATCGTTGCATTTCAAACTCTTTGTCTGCCGGTTTCATTTTTCCATGAACGATACTGACTGCGTATTTGGGTAGGGGGAAAGCCCTGCAAATGGCTTCATAGCCATTCATCAGATCCAAAAGGTCAGATTTCTCTGATTCCTTAATGAGAGGATAGACTACATAAACCTGTCGGCCCAGTGAAATTTGTTCACGCATAAAGCCAAACAAGCGAAGTCGTTTGCTGTCTCCTATATGATAGGTGATGATGGGTTTTCGTCCTGGTGGAAGTTCATCAATCACACTCAGATCCAAATCACCATATAAAGTCATGGCCAATGTTCTTGGGATTGGGGTGGCCGTCATGACCAAAATATGAGGGGGTGTTGTATTCTTTCCCCACATCCTGGCACGTTGTGCAACTCCAAAACGGTGCTGTTCATCAATTATGACTAACCCAAGATTATTAAAAACTACCGTGTCTTCAAAAAGTGCATGAGTGCCGATCAAAATATGCAAGCTACCGTCACGTAATGTCTCGTCAATCTCCCTGCGTTTCTTAACCCTGCTCGACCCTGTTAGAAGATTAATATTCAATCCCAAACCATCAAGCATTTTGCTGATTGACTTGAAGTGCTGTGCTGCCAGGATTTCGGTAGGGGCCATCAGGCATGCCTGGAAACCATTGTCAATTGCAATCAGCATACACATCAGGGCAACTAAAGTCTTCCCGCTACCTACATCTCCTTGCAATAACCGGTTCATCTGTCTTCCCGAACCTAAGTCAATTCTGATTTCTTTGATTACTTTCTTCTGTGCTCCCGTTAATTCGAAAGGAAGTTTTTCATGATAGAAACGATTGAAGTAATTGCCAACCGTTGTAAATACGAGCCCTTTTACTTTATTGGCTCTGAAACTTTTTTGTCTTAATAAGCGTAACTGTACAAAAAACAGCTCTTCAAATCTTAATCTAGCTTGAGCCTTTGCGAGGATATCAGGGCTTTGAGGAAAGTGAATATTGATTAATGCTTCTTCATGAGAAAGCAGCTTAAATCGATCAATAATTTCTGCAGTCAGATTGTCAGGAATACACCCTTCGGCAATATTGATCAGACCCCGTAGTATTTTCCGGAATCCGGCACTATTGAAACCCTTTGATTTTAGCTTTTCAGAGGAATTATATTGAGGCTGTAACGTCTCAACTACACCGGCAACATATTCTGATTGGGTTTCAAGTTCAGGATGTGCAATGTTATAGCGATTGTTGAAATAATTGGGTTTTCCAAAAACGATATATTCAACCCCGGGAACAATCTTCTCTCTTGCCCATTTTATTCCCTGAAACCATATCAACTCAAGTTCACCTTTATCGTCAACCAAATTGGCAGTCATTCTCTTGGCTCTACCCTCACCTACAATCTGCAGGTTTGTAATCTTTCCTTTTAACTGAACGTAGGCAACATCACTATCAATTTCTGTTGTCTTATAAAATTTACTTCGGTCGATATATCTGAAAGGATAGCATTCGAGTATGTCACCAAAAGTATGAACATTGAGTTCAGCTTTTAGTGTCTCAGCCCTTCGGGGTCCTACACCCTTTGCATATTCAATCGGAGTCTTTAAAAATTCGTTCATCTTAACAGATCACTTCACTACAAAAGTAAGTCCCTCTTTTTAACAAAACAAGCATAAACAAAACAAGCCTCCCGATTGAGGAAGGCTTGTTTTAAAATATAGTATCAGGAATTAGTATTCCCACATTTGCTCTTCAAAATCAATGAGTTCACGTTTTACACGATCAGATTCAAGTAAAGCATCAATTCCAGTTGCGTAGTCAGTAATCTTACGATCAAATACGTTTTCTTCTTTGTAAACATAACTTGCAAACATTCTTTTCAGAAAGATATCATCAAAAGAACGTCGCTCAGCGCCATTTTTCAGGTTATATACTTCTGCCTTAGCAAGAATAGGTCTTGCTTCAGGATAATAGATCCAGAATATGGGCTCATATCCACGGAAGTTACCTTTATCATCGAAATTATCAAGAACCGGGCAAATACCAATAATACGGACTTCCATTACAGAACGTTGTTTGTCAAAGAACCAATCTTCCTTAATTCTGAATCTTTTTACATCAGATGGACTAAAAGTTTTCTTTACAAGTGTATCGTAAGCATCATAAGGAGGCTTGGAACGTTGCAGATGTAAGGTAACAGTGTCTTCCAGCTTTTTCATGATATCGGTATATGTCAGAGGAATCACAAATTCATCTGTTGGACTTGTAGCGTCATATGCAGTTAACTTACCATCTTTCAATGCATCAAATAAAACTGTTGTAAGGTTGCGCCAGTTGTTATGAGGCACTTCAGGGAAATAGAATGGTTGATTCATCTTTTCGCGAACATCAACTACTCTCCAAACCCTGCGTGACCATGCCACATCAGCTTCTCTGATATATGAATAAGGAACAGGTTTCTTTTCAGAAATAGTTGTTTTACTGTAGATACCGTCAATTACGGGAGTGGGATTGGTTGTCCCTGTCTCTGTCTGGGCTTGAACTGTCATGCAAAAGCCGGGAAGGAGCCCTAAAAATATCAGTATTGTTGTTATTCTTTTCATAATATTTACAATAGAATGTTCAACGTTAATTTACTGGAGAACAAGATTAATGGAATTGAGTGTTCTTTCACCATCGGGACCTTTTGCCTTTATGTCTTCAAGCCATACTCTTTCTCCATGCTTGGCGTTCAGAATATTTCTCTTCATTTCTTCGGTTAAAACGTTCCCTTGGGTCGTACGTGTGACAATATCACCACCTCTGAGCATTGTAAATGTAAAGGAAGTAACATTATAGTATAAACTAAATTCAAAGTCCTCAGGCATAGCTGGAATAATTGCAGCAGCAGCAGCTAAAAGAGTTTTTCCAATAGGGCCACCTGCTGTCCCACCAATTTTGGCTGTTGGACTTGGAATCCTTTTTACACGGAAATCATTCGATCCCAGATTTTTTACTTTGCCATCAACAACAGCTGAGGCTGTTATTTTAACTGTTTTTAATCCTGAAGGAACTCTTACCATCCATCCCCCACCTGTTGTTGCACGGGCAATTGTTGCGCCAGCTGTAATGGTAGGTTTAATCTGAGCATCAGAAAGACCTCCTGCAGCAATTGAGACAGGATTATCAACACCAATGTAAAATACATTCATTTTTGTTGGTGAAACAGAAAATGATGGAGGAGCTACCAGATATTCTTCTTTGAAAGCATAACTGATTAGAGCTCCTGTTGCGTCTTTTGCTCTGATAAAACCATTATAATTTTTGAATCCTTCACTTGTAGCAGGCATTTCAAAATGAACTTTTCCACCTTTACCCGGTATAGTACGTCCACCTATTACAACATCAGGGCTTTGGATAGTGTCATATGCAGCAACGATAACATCAGCTTCATATTTATCACCCAAGAATACATAATTGCTTTTCGGAATTACTTTGGCTTCGATACGATTAAACTTGAAGTCCTGTGCATCAACTGATGCATAAAGATGATTAATTACATCAAATTCGTATCCATAAACATCTGAAATCAATTTATTCAAAATTGTAACATCAGCTGCTAAAATGGTATGATAAAAATGGTGCATTTCCCAATTTTGTTTATCGCCATCAGCATCATGATAGGGTCCGATTAAATTTATATTGCCTTTAATGGTTCCTTTTGCTTTAGGATCGATGAACAGAGCAATGTTTTTATTAAACTCTTCCAGCTTTTGTTTTAGTTCTTTAGATTTTCCAGCAGAACCATCCTGTGAATCTCCAATGAAATAATGAGTTGGGGTGTCGTAATTATCTTTGTTATGCAGTTCGCGTAATGGAGCAATTTTAGCTGAGTCAATTGAAATTGCTTCACTTTTAGCGATTACTTCATATTTGGTTTTTTGAATATAGTTAACCATATCCACAGCAAGCTTATGTGCTTTTTGAGCTTGCTCCCAATAAGGTCCAACTTTTTTAGGGTTTAGATTATATTGTTGTTCAAATTTGCCATAAGCCCCGCTAACTTTTCTGCTTAGATTGTCATTTGTTGTTTCCAGACTTTCATTGACCACAATAAAAGCTTCCAGAATTTCTACCGATACATTCAATGCAAGCAATGCTGTGAGTACCAGGTACATCATTGCTATCATTTTTTGTCGCGGTGTTTCTTTATATCCAGCCATATTTTGTAACTATCAGAGTTAAGAGAGATTAGTTTAGATCAGCATTAGCTCTTCATGGCAGAAATCATATTGCCATAGATATTGTTGAGCTTTTTAACATTTGCATTCAAAATGTCAACTTCCTTTTTGTAATTTTCCATTCCTTCATTGCTGTTATCGATTGTTCCAATGAATTTGCTAATGCTCGATTTAAGCGTTTCTGCATTTTTAACCTGATCATTAACACCTTTTAATTGGATTTCATAAACCGCATTCAATGCCTGAATGTTTTGTGATATCGCTTTAACCTGATTATTATATTCACTTGTACTGGTAGCTGATTGTGAAAGTTGTTCAACTGATTTCGCCATTAATTGAGCCGTTTGTGAATAACGTTCACTCAAAGCGACAGCAGAAGAAGCAGCTGTCTTGAGTGCTGAAGTAAGATTTTCAGTAGCTGAAAGATCGCTTTTTACAGTTGCAGTTGTATCATTATATACTTGTGTTAATGTAGCTATACTTTGTGAAGCTGTCTTAAGATTTTTTAGGTATTCATTTTTTGCTTCAACATCCTGATTTAAAACTTCAGTAGTGCGACGATAACCTTCACTGAGTGTTTTAACATTCAATGATGCTGCCTGGATATTTTGAGAGAATTCATTTGTGGCAACTGTAGCACCGCCAATTTGAGACAGCTTTGATGCATTGTCACTTAATGCTTTCATTCCTTCACCAAGACTTTCGATGAGTTCAGGTCCGATTTTGGCCTTGGTTAACATTGAATCAAGTTCATTTGCAGCACCTTTTCTGACAGGAATTTCACCTTTTTTATGGTCAAATGCTAATTCAGGATATACTTTGGTCCAGTCCGGATCAACATAAGGAGGTTCAAAGGCAGAGAAAAAGAATATAATGGCTTCCGTGCAAAGTCCTATGGTTAACATAAGATTAGCACCGTAAAAATGAGTAATCTTAAAGAGAGCACCGATGATAACTACAGAAGCTCCCCATCCATAAAGCTTACCCATGAATGCTTTATATTGTTTTGATTTAGTTAATGTTGCTAGTCCCATTGAGTGAAAAATTTGTATGTTAACTAATTAGTTTTAATATACTCTTGATGAACGACGTGTGCGGTCTCCTTTTTGGCTGCCTAGGTAATCCTGGACACATCTGAATCCGATGTAGCATTTTGCTGAATCCTGATATTCATATGACCGTGCACTGGTTTGAATAAAATAGGCAACGTCTTTCCATGAACCACCACGAATAGCTTTACGTTTTAATGCTGGAGCATCACTTTCTTTGGCATTACTGAAATAGGCAGGATTCATATCCCATGTCAGATTGTAACTCGATTCATCAAATGCATCCAGTGTCCATTCTGAAACATTACCTGCCATATCATACAGACCAAAGTCATTTGCCGGATAATGTCCGACAATAGTTGTCATTGCTCCACCATCGGCGGCATAATTACCACGCATAGGTTTGAAGTTTGCAAGGAAACATCCTTTAGCAGTACGTGTATATGGTCCACCCCAGGGATAAGGACTCAGGGTATTGCCACCACGGGCAGCCCATTCCCATTCAGCTTCACTTGGTAGACGGAAATCGTTTCCACCTGCCTCACGTTTTCCTCCAACATGACTTTCCATAAGTTGAGTTCTCCAGATACAAAATGCTTTTGCCTGACTCCAGTTTACACCTACTACAGGATAATGATCGAAGGTTGGATGCCAAAAATATTTTGTAGTCATTGGGTCATTGTACGAATAAGCGTAATCATGAATCCAACACAAAGTATCAGGATAAATATTTATCTTCTCATGTCGAACATACACCGAACGATCTTTAAATCCTTGTGAACGGTTTGCCCAGGCTCCATTTTCTATACCATTACTGCTTGTTTCTTTAGCAGCGGCAGCTTTCATGTCAATCCAGTAATACTCGTAAAATAATTTACGCGCATCTAATTGCTTTTTTCTGAAATAACGTTCATTTGCAGGTAGATACATAGGATCTAAAAGTGGCATTTCTAATTTGCCATTCCAATTGATTTTCGGTTTCCAATTCAGATAAGGTGGATCATATACCTGACCTGTTTTTCTGTTCTTCGAGGTCAGATATAAATCAGGTTTTGACTGTGATAATATAGTCCTGGCAATACTATCTCTTACCCAGTTAACAAACTGGCGATATTCATTATTGGTGATTTCTGTTTCATCCATATAGAATGCTGAAACTGTAATAGTTTTAGGCTCATTGACTTGCGCAAATGGCATGTCTTCATCGCCTACCCCCATTGTAAAACTACCTGCAGGAACATAGACCATTCCATAAGGATCAGGTTGATAGAATTTATGTCTATTTGTGACCCCAGTAAGTTCACCATTTCCCGACTTGCCACAGCTGGAAAGAATGATTAACAATAATGAATAAAATATCAGTTTTCTCATTTTTTACACCAGAATTAATTTGCTTATAACGAGTATTTTTAAT
>Ga0118677_10010341_pt1 | contig 14286 bp, 1 predicted proteins | sample AliMusrvi5mmetaG_FD_86154 | JGI IMG/M metagenome (GOLD analysis project Ga0118677, IMG submission 86154) | reverse complement strand
GTGGTGGCGTTGTTGAACGACAAGGTGCCCACGGTGTAGGCTGAGCCGAGCGTGATGGTGCGCGGAGCGGTGATCGCGGTGCCGCCACCGCCAAGAGTGGCCAGCGCGCCTGCGGCATTGGGGGCGGTCCCCACGGTCCAGTCAGCATTCGTGCCCCATGTCCCGTCGCCATCGATATTCCAATAGTTCACTACCGCGCCTGAGTCGGCGACCGTCAGGGTGACGAAGCCACCGGATGAGCCGAAGTTATAGGTTTTGCCGGCCACCGGCGAGTTGGTTAGAGTGAGAGCGCCGATCCCCGAGCCGCCGATGGCACCGCTATAAGCGATCAGATTGTAAACTCCATTGGTCGATAAACTCGCTCCGCCATTGATCGTCACGGCACCGCCGTTGAGGGTCAACCCGCCACTGGTGGTGACGGAAATTTGATCGTGCGACGACGTGCTGGCCACGTCGTAGGCCAATAGCGCACCCGAATTGAGAGTTAGGCCACCCACGGTGAGCGTGCCGATGCCGCCGTTGCCCGGTGCGATGGCTGCCGCAGAAGCCACCGTCACCGTGCCTGCGATGGTTCCCGTGCCGCCGAGGGTGCCGCCATTCACCGTGGTCGCGCCGGTGTAAGTACTGGTGCCGTTAAGGAGGAGAATACTTGCGCCTGATTTGGTTAGGTTGAGCGTGCCCGCCGTGCCATTTTGCAGGACGCCGCCGTAGGTGCTGGTGCCCGAGGTGCTGCTGACGGTTAGCGTTGCGGCGGTGCTGTTGTTATTTTCGATGACCGGTGTTCCGACCGTGGCATGGGTGTTGAGCGAGGCGACGGTCACGCTGTTGCCGTCGAGCCACACTTTTCCGGTTGAGCCGGAACCGAAGGCGATGCCCGCGCTGGCAGCGGTGCCGAGTGCGGTGGCGTTGCCTAGGTGGAGGGTACCGGCATCGACCGATACGGTGCCCGCATAGTTGCTGGCTTGGCCCAACAGCACCGTGCCTGGGCCTGCAATGTGAGTCACTGTGTCGCTGGCTCCGCCGGTGAAGTCGTTAGATCCATCACCCACGGTAAAGACATCGGCGGAACCGACCGTGGCGAGTGTGGCGCTCACGCCCGAGCCGTTGGCGAGTTTGATGATGGAAGCGGTGGTATTGCTGCCATTGGAGCGGATTGTGCCGCCGTTGGTGAGTTGGAGAGTCAGGTTTCCGCTGAGGGTGATGCTGCCATTAGCGCTGCTGGAATTGAGTTCCAGAGTGCCGCCGCTATTGATGTAGTTATTCACTGAACCGGCTGTCGATCCGAGTGCGCTGTTGTTTTCCGCCACCAGCACGCCCGTGTTGTTAATGATGATACCGTTGGCGGCATTCAGCGTGGTGGTGTAGAGGCCGGTAAAGGCATTGGTTCCAGAAAGGGTTGCGGTTCCGCCATTGATCGTAAAGTTGAAACTACTGAGTGAGTCTGAGCCCGCAAAGGTGTTGTTTCCAGACATGTTCAAACTGCCGGCCGAGACGATGATGCTTCCGCTAGATGAGAACGTTCCGCTTTTAGTTGTTGTGAAAACATTGTTAGCGGTCAAATCCCATCGGCCGGCTCCGCTTTTGGTGATGAAGGCGGCAGGCTGCCCCGTTGTGGTTGAGGTGATGATGCCGGCAAGGGTGTTGGCTCCCACATTTGTGCCGCTAAGAACAAGATTCACTGGGCGTGCCGCGGCTGCACCTGCTGTGATCGTGCCGCCTACTGTCAGTGTGGCTGTGGGGGAGGATGCATTATTGGTCAAGCCATAGAAGCCGTTGGTGCTCGACGGTTGGACGAATTTAATCGGTGCGGCAATCATCTGGGGACTGGTGACGGTTGAGGTCACTTGAACGAGATGAGTTCCGGGAGTGGTGGCAATGGTCGAAAGAATCAGCGATACCCCGGCGGCGGTTCCAATCTGAAAGCTTCCTGCGCTGGCGGTGTCGAAGGTGATACCGCCGATGCTGCGGGTCGCGTCCAGGGTGATAGGATTTGCGCTGCCACCGATGGCAGCCGACAAAGCTGCATTGAAAGTTGCCACATCATTGATGAGCGTCCCGGTGGATGAGCCGGGCACCGCTACGGCAGCCCAGTTTGTGGTGGTCGCCCAAGTGGCATCGGTCGGCGTAGCGCTCCAGGTTTGGTTGCCCGCAGAGGCGAGCTGGGAGGCACACAGGCTGATGACAAGGCTGGCGACGTAGGGGAGACGGCTGTGGAAAAGCGCGGAGCCTAGGAACGAGTTGCGTGAGGGCTTCATAATGGATGATGTTGGGTTGGATTGGGTTGTGCTGGATCGGGTTGGATTGGGCAGGCTATAGATTGGATATGTCGCTGGGTTGCCGTACGTTTACTCTGCGAGTATCGCCCCCATGCCGGAAATTGCCAATACCCCAAGCGGGGTAGCCGTCGAACCCACAGAAAGGAGGGGTTGGCCTCGTAATAGCCCCATGGGGATGGACCTTTTGTGTCGGCTCCGCACCGCAGCGGGCAAGCCCGCCCCCTCCCAGGCGGTGGCGAGCCACCGCACTCCTGGGCGAGCCACCGCACTCCTGGGCGAGCCACCGCACTCCTGGGCGAGCCACCGCACTCCTGGGTGAGCTGCACACTGCTGGGCGAGCCGAGCATCTGAAGTTGTCTTGTAGCGGCGTCTGTGACCGCCGATGTGCATGAGATGCCTAGCCTCAGAACTCAGTATTCGACCTCAAAGGAGCCACGCTGTCGAGCAAGTTGGATTCCCTCTTTGAAGAATCCTGGAGGGATGGCAGTCATTAGCCCGGGGTCGAGACCGCAATGCGGCCGAAAACCCCGGGATTGAGAGTTCCACCGAAATCCGACCCTGGCAGGGGTCGCAGCAGGTGCTGCTATTGAAGCACCTCCCCGTATCTGACACCCCTTCAGGGTGCAAATGTTAGGGGCGTCGGAGGCCCGGGGTATTCGTCGCTGACGCGCCTCAACCCCGGGCTAATGGCTGCAATCCCTCCGGGATGAAGACGCGGGCGAGTTGGCGTTTTGCCGTAAATTCAGGGAATCCAACTTGCTCCCAAATTTGGCTCTATTGAGGTCGAACACTGAGTTCTGAGCCTCAAGAAATTGCCCCCAAAAAAGGCCGGGAGTCGAAACTCCCGGCCTTACGGTTTTGTGTTTTTTCAGACGCAATTCATTGCGCCGTCACCCGCAGTGACCCTGAATCACGGCATTGCGGCTTCCACTCGCACGAACCATTTCGTGGCACTCAACGGAGCCCCGCTCAGGGTGACAGGTACTGTCTCGACATCGCCTGCCACGGTGGTTGTTCCCTCGATCGCCCCGGTATCATGGGTCCAGATCGCTAAGTCCGGGGATGTCCACACCGTGTACACGATACCGGTGATGGCTGGTGTCGCACGCCGGGTGTAGGTGAATGTTCCGGCGGTCTTGTCGAGCAGCACCTTGATCGGGTTGATGGCCGTCATGCTGGTAGGATTCAGGCCGAACGCGTATTTCTGCGCGTTGGTCAGACCGTTGCCAATCGTATCGGCCCCAGGGTTGCTGAGGTCGTAGCCCACATAGTTGTTCGCCCATGCGTCATAGTCGCTGCCGCCATTGACGAGCAGTTTCACAAAGCCGCCGCCCGTCGTCACGGTTGCGGTGGCACCTGCGATAGGAGATCCGGTATCAATGACCGGCGTGGCATTGAACGCTCCCGTGCTGCCGGTGGCATTGTAGGTGGCCAGGGTATAATTTCCTCTCGTTAGACCGACGGGCATGCTGACATGCACGATATTGTCATTCAAGGTCAGCGTGCCAGCGATAACCAGCGGCGAACCTTTCGTGAAATTAGCCAGTGCGCCGTTGGTATATGTGACATTGCCACCCACTCCGCCGGTGCCGCCTAAGGTCGCAGCCGATGCCACGCTGACTGCACCGCTGCCGGTGTTGGTGCCGTTGACCAGCAATGTTCCTGCCGCCACGGTTGTGGTGCCGCTGTAGGTGTTGGTGCCGCTGAGCGTGAGGGTATTGCTACCATTCTTGACCAAGGATCCGGTGTTTTGGATCGTGCCGGACAGATTCAGGCTACCCGCACTCGTGACCACACTCAGGACCCTACCTGAAGTGAGATCGATTGTGTTGGGCACCAGGCCTGTGGACAGGTTGGTGGTGGTTTCCAAGGAACCGGCTGCTGGGTTGCCCAAGCTCACGGTACCTGTACCCAGCGCGTTCAGATGTCCAATTTCCAAGCGGTTGCCATCATTGATGATCACGCCGCCGGAGAACGTATTGTTGCCGGTCAAGTTCAGCCACCGGGCTCCCCCACTGATAGAGAAGCTGCCGGCCCCTGAGACCACGCCGGCGAGCCGGAGGTCCGTCCCGCCGACAAAGGGCACTGGCACATTCACGGTGCCACCGGTCAGAACGAAGGCATTACTCATGACCACCGGTTGCCCAGTGGCGTCAGTCGCTTTTAAAGTCGTGCCAGCGGCCATCGTCACCGATCCTGAACCGAAAAACGCTCTGGCAGTTCCAGAGCCGTTGCCGTATGGGCTGAGTGTACCTGCATTGACTGTTGTGCCACCGCTGTAAGCATTTGCGCCCGAGATTGTCAGGATGCCGGATCCGGTCTTGGTGAGACTGGCGCTGCCGCTGATCACGCCGGAGCCGCTGATGGTATAGTCCTTGTTGGCATTGATCGTGATGGCACCGGGGTTCACGGTGGTGTTGAGCGTCACCGTGAATGGCCCGGCTCCAGTCACCGTGTCATCAAACAGCGTGGGAACGCCATCTGCATAACGAACCAACGTGCCAATGGAATTTTTCCAATTTAGACTGGTATTGATATCCCATGTGCCATTGCCCGCCGCCCACTTGAGGCTGCTGATTACCGTCAGGGTTCCGTCGCTCGCCGTGAAGATATAATAGGGTGCCGCCAGAGTGCCCGTCGCACAACTGATCGCGTAGGCTCCTTCCGGTGATGAAATATCCGCCGTTGTACTCAGGACCGGCGCACCGGTCACGCCCGCCGTCGTGGCATTCTCACCATTTTGATAGCCGCTGATCGTATAGGTGAACACCGGGTTAGGAGCGCCAACCGGACGGTTCGCGTCGTCCGCCTTCACCGTCAGGACGGCCGACGTGATGTCACCGGCAAGTCCCGTCGGCTGAGTGAGTATGTAATTGCCCGCCTTTGAACCGCTGAGGGTACAGGCGGCGGTCACCGGAATACCGATGCCCGGTGCGGGGGCTGGCGACTGGAATGTGCCGGTGCCGACGAGGACGACTTGGCCGACGTCACCTGCGAGCAAGCCGTTGAGGGTGCCGGTGATGGTGGCGGCGGTCGTGCCGGTGTAGGGCCGGTTGGTGACTGTTGCACCTGAAACAGTTAGGCTCAACGGAGCCACTGCCACGCTGATGGCACTGCCCACCGTCACTGGCGAGAAATTGAACGTATCATCAGGTGTGAAGGTGCCTGATGCAGGATAGGTTCCAGCCAGTGGGGTCGTGCCCGGTGCGGTGAATGTAAAGGTGCCCGACACCTCAGCGCTGCCGCCGGTGAGTGTGGAGGCACTCAATGACTGGCCGTATGCGATGCCACTGGCCGTGGGCCACGAGTAGATAGAGGGAACAGTCTGGTTAGTCACCGTGAGCGCCGTAGTGCTATCCGTGCTACTTTTCAGGGTGGTGCTGCCGCCGTAGCTGTATGTGATCGGATAGGGAGTCACGCTGGCCGGAATTCCCGAGGTGGGGAAACTGATGGTGAAGTAGCCTGCGCCATCCACTGTGGTATCATACGTGTTGCCGGCGATGGTAACGTGCACGGGTTCAGCGGCGGCGGGATAGACCGGGCCGGTGGCGCTGACGGTGCCGTGCAGGGAGATACTCGTGGTGGTTCCATGGTTGATCGTCTGGCTGAGCGTCAATCCGCTGAAGGTGGTCGGCAGTTTCGTGACAACCGTTAGAATCACGTTACCCGAACTGACGGAGGCGCTTGCCTCGCCATTCGTCACGAGGCCGGCGCCAGTGACGTTGATAATGGCGGTGGAGGGAACGCCGGTGATGGAGGATCCCGTGACCTGGATCAAACGATAGACTCCCGCGCCCAACGGTGTGGCGGCATTGTTCATCACTGAAATTACGTTGCCATTGAGGGTCAGCGAGCCTTGGGAAACCACTAGCGCCGGATGCGTGATGTCACCCGTGAATGTGGTCGGGGTGAGGGTCAGGCTGATCGGGCGGTTGCTCAGGTTGACTGAAGTGCCGCCTTTGAAAGTGGCCTGCGTGGAGCCCGAGGCTGTGCCCGTGCCGCTGGCGCTCAGGGTCGTGGAGCTACCCAGCGTGAAGGTGGAAATCAGGGAAGCATCCAAGGTTGCGCCAGCAGCGATGGAGATGAGTGCCGAACTATTCGGCGCTGCACCAGGGCCTAGCTGTAATGTGCCTGATTTCAGGACGGTGTTGCCGGTGTAGGAGCTGTTGCCAAAGAGACCAATCGTGCCGCCATTGGTGAGTTGATAGGTGGTAGTAGCGATCTTGAAGCTGCCCGAGTTGCCAATGATAATGCCGCCAGCACCGGCGAACTCGCCGGCAAAGTTCAAGCCGCTACCGCTGATGCTGGTGAGCGTCAGGTTGTTGTTCAGCGTCACTGGTCCACCCCAAGCGGAGGTGCCACTGTAAGCCGAAAGAGCCAGAATTCCGGTAGAACCGGCTCGCACAGCGATGGCGTTGCCGTGGTTTATACCTGCACCGCAACTGATGATCGCGTTGTCGGAACCGGATGAGCCCCCCAGAGTGATCGGTCCCGTGCCGCAGAAACTATCAGGCTGGGCCTTGTTGCCTGTCAAGACGCCGGCATTCACGATAAACCCGCCCGAGCTACCGAGGCCGCCGTTGTTGCCCAGCCACAACGTGCCGTTGCCGTTCTTGACGATGCGGGCCGTTGTACCGCCATTGACGGAGGAGGTGATTTTCAGAGTGTTGGCAACGACGTTGATAGCGATATCGCCAACCGCGCTATTGATCGTCAACCCGTTTTGGAAATCGTCCGGGAACGAGAGGTCGCCAGTCGTGCCCGTGTAGGTGAAGCTGCCATTCACCGTGATCGGATTCTTGTTAGGTATCGTGACGTTTGAACCGCTCGTATTGTCAAGCGTGGTGCCCGCGTTGATGGTGAGTCGGGTGGTGATGATGCCCAGTGCCGCCGCGTTGTTAATATTGAGCGTGCCCGCGTTGAGATTCACGCCTGTAGTTAGCGTGTTGGCGGCTGATAGCGTCAGTGCGCCGGCTCCCGATTTGGTGAGCAAACTGGCACCGTTTGCCAGAATCGGCGTACTGATGGTGACCGAGTCATTGGCCCCATCCGTGCGGACGACCATTTCCCCGCCGCTGCTAACGGTCTGGATGCCGGTGCCGCCGCTGATGGTGGAACCACCCGCTACGTTACCGGTTTTGAGGATGCCGTTGACGGAAACTGTCTGCGAGGCAGCCAGGGTGACGTTGTTATTGCCATTGATGGCCAGCGTCGTGAAGGAGGCGGTATTCTGGCCGGAAATCGCACCCGTGATCTCCTGATAAACAGGCAAGGTGCCAGGTGATAGCGAGGTCACGGCACCGCTAGTTGTCGCGCCCGCATCCCCGGAGTAATTGATGCCGCGGACGTAACTTGGTGAAGCTCCGTTCATCCAAGCGTATGCGCTGCCGTTGAAGAACGTGCCCTGGTCGATGAAACCAGCTCCCTGGCCGGTCAAGGTGATCGAGCTGTCAGTGCCGTTGGTGCCAGGAGTCCCGGAAATCACGAAGTTGCGGGAAGCCCCGGCGCTTCGACCTGCCAGCGAACTGAACGTCAAGCCGACCGTTTGTGAGGCCGTGCGCGTGAGTTGCACGGTGCCTTCTCCGGTTGCGAATGTCAACGTGCCGAGGTTCTGCGCCTTGGCACTGGTGGCGGTGGTATTATCATAGTTGAATGTACCAGTACCGTTGAACGTGAGCGCGGAATAAGGTGCTGTGCCGTAGAGCGAGCCGCCGGCTCCGGCATCAATTTTGATTGCGCCTGCTGCGATCTTCGTTGCGCCTGGATAGGTATTCGCACCGGAGAGCGTCATGGTGTTCGAGCCCATTTTTGTCAGGGCCAGATTGGCAGGGTCAATGGTAATGCTGCTAGCGAAGTCGCCACCGCCAGTATCAATTGCGAGCGTCCCGCCTGCGGTAAAGAGCAGGTTCGGGTTATTTAAAAGTGCACTGATTTCCGACTGCGCCCATCCGTCGGACTTGATGAGCAAGGTTCCGCTGGCTCCCACCGAAATCGTGCCGGTGGCATAGTTAGGCAGAGCGGTTGCGGTGGTGGGCAGCAACGTGCCTGCTGTAATCGTCGTGGCACCGCCATAGGTGTTGGTGCCGGAGAGCACCAGCATGTTGTTGGAGCCGTTCATTGTGAGCCCAATCCCCGCTCCGCCCGCTAGGTTTGCGAAGACGAAGCCTTTTGAAGCTGTGTAGGGACTGGTGGCGGCGGTTAGCGTGCCATTTTGAATGGTGCCGCCCGAAATCGTGACCAGCCCCGCGTTCCAACTCGCGGCGTTGAGATCGAGAATACCACCCGAGGCCGTGAGATTGCCCGCACCCGATCCGAAGGTGCCGCTGCCGCTGACCGTCAGCAACCCATAACTGACCGTTGTGCCGCCGGTGTAGGTGTTGACGCCAGAAAGCGTCAGGCTGCCGACACCATTCTTGGTCAGCGCACCATTGCCGGAGATCGCACCGGAAAGTAGAATGGGGAACGACCCGCCATTCGGAGTGACCGTGAAAACCGCACCCGGTGCCAGATCAATCGGATTCGGCACGCCGACACCGCCGTTGAGGGTCGCATTGCCCACTAAAGCCGGGCCGTTCGACGACTCCACCCGCAGCGTCCCCGAGCCAAACGCACCGACGGAAGCGGTGCTGCTCAAGCGCACTTCGCCACCGCTGCTTCCGCCTGCTTGCAGTTTTACGCCGCCGGTGAAACTATTGGCAATCGGCAGGCCAACTCCGCGGCCACTGAAGCTAACAATCGTCAAGCCACCCGGCCCCGAGATCACACCATTCAAGGTAATATCCCGGGTAGTGACCGACGGGAAACCACTGCTCAGATAGATCCCGTTAGCCACGATTTTGGCTGGGTCATTGATGCTCGTTAGGGCTGCGCCGTCCATCATCGTTACCAGCGAACCTGCCGGTCCGAACCAAGTACGGGCACCATTCCCAAGGTTGGACGCGCCCATCTGCACGGTGCCCGCGTTGATGAACGTTCCACCGCTGTAGGTATTATTCGTGTTTAAACTTGAGTCCTCCAGCACGAGTGTGCCGGCACCGGTCTTGGTCAGGATACTAGCGCTGGCACCGTTGTTCTGGAGGATCGATTTAATGGTCAGCTTGTCCGTGCTGCCATTGACACGGACAACCATTTCACTGCCTGTCGTTGCAGGCTGGAGAAACCCGGTGGTGCCGGCGGCCGAACCGCCGAGAGTCGCGGTGGCGCTGCCGCTGGATAGCAAGCCGTTCACACTGAGAACATCGGTGGCCGAGTTCATGGTGATGTTGTTAGCTCCCATGTTGATCGTGTTGACCGTGCCGTTGGCCGTGGTCTGAAGAGTGATGCTGCCGGTCAATGCGACATTATCCGTCGCCGCACGCGTGCCCATCGTTGCGCCCGTCGCCACTGATGCATAGTTCGCATCGCCCGTCGTGTAAGCGCGAACGAAGCCGCCCAAATCATAAGCGGCGTATCCCCCGCCACCGTAGAAGAGACCGCGGTCGATCAATTGGCCCGTGGAGGGGGCGCTGCCGAAGACGAATCCGTTAGCAGCACCGGCGCTGCCGCCGCCAAGCGAGAAGTTGGCGGTCGCACCGGCCGTGCGGGCCGCGAGGGATGAGAACGTGAGCAACTCATTTTGGCTCGCTGTGTAGGTGGTTTTCACCGTGCCATCGCCAGCACTGAAGGTGAGTGCGCCAAGAGATTGCGAGAGTGCGCCGGTAGCGCCTGCGTTGTCGTAGTTGAAGACGCCGCTGCCCCCGAAGGTGAGTGCATCGGTGCTAATCAGCGTGCCGGTCTGCCCGTTCAAAGTCAGTGTGCCGGCGGTGATTGTGGTCGTGCCAGTGTAGGTGTTCGCGGCGGTGAGGGTCAGCGGCCCGGAGCCACCTTTTGTCAAACCGGCGCTGCCATCCACCACTGCGTTGATCGTGGCGGTCTTCGCGGTTCCCAAGGGATTGACTGTGATCGTGGGCGTGGTGCCGCCGAGGATCAGCGTCGAAGTGCCGGGGCTTCCCGAACTCAGGATCCAGTTTGCTGCAGTAGCGCCGGCACTATCACCAAAGATCAGGCTTTTGATGGTTTGACTGCCATCCAGCGTGACCGTGGAGTCGGCGGTGATGTTCAAAAGCCCCAAATTGGCGGTGTCGATGGACGTGGTCGGAAGCACTCCGCCGGACCAATTCGCCTGAGTTGCCCAACTGCCTGAAGCATTGCCTCCCGATAATGGGGTCCAAGTGAAATTGCTAGCAGCCAACGCGGCCGATGGATGCGCCATCGCCAGTCCGGCTAGGGCGGCGAGGAAATGGGAAGCTCGGAATGTTCGACACGTTGCAATTGTAGGTTTCATCGATGGGTGGGATTGGCTGGCGGATTATGTTTAATGAGCAGATTTATCTGGCGGTACGGGGTGGGTCGATCAGGCGACGGAAAAGCGTGCGTGCGGCAGCGGCATGGGCCGACGCTGCCCCGGGAAGCGGGGCAGATGAGTTTGTCAGGTCGGTTGGGTGGCAGCCAAGGAGCGCGTAGGTGGTTGGGGGGGGAGGGTAGCCCCTCGCAGGCAGGCTGCGAGGGGCCGTGTTGGTTTTTTAATTAACAAGTGTGCGAACGCACTTGTTAGGTGACTTTGTCTTCCCGAGCCAACAAGGCAAGCGAAATAATTTCAATCAGTTGGATTGTTTTTTAATGACTGGCTCAGAAAAGAGAGTAGTTTCGAGGTCTAATTGCTGAGTTCCGTGGCTCATTTGAGCTAGAAAAGAGAGTTCCGTGAATCGAGGACTGCTTCATCTTCCCTTGCCGCCCTTTTTTTCTAGGAATTTCGCATCGGGTGTGTCGTTATAATGTGAAGCACGTTGCCGTGCCGTTTTTTCCGTATTCCCAATCCATTCATCCGTCATGAAACTCCGCCCGTCGCTTGTCTCTTGGTTCGTCGCCGCCGCTGTGGCCTCCGCCATCGTCCATTCGCCCGCCCTCCACGCAGAAAATGAAATCGGTTTCATCGAGCGCTTTGCCCTCGCCTCCGACCGCGAAAAGGCCTTGGGCGAATTGGTGCCCGGCAGCGAGGATTACTATTTTTATCATTGCCTGCACTATCAGAGCAGCCGCAACCCGGCCAAATTCAATGACTTTATGGAGCAATGGCGCAAGCGCTTCCCTGACGAAAACGCCCGCCGCCGAATCATTGAAAACCGCCAGGCGTTGCTCGACTACGATGCCACCCCCCAACAGACGTTGGATTATTTGAAGCGCCAACTCGGCGTCACCCACCACCACCAGCAGGAAGTCCGCGACCAAAAGCCGAACCTGCCCGGCACGCTGGATCCCAAGCTGGTGAGCCGCGACGTGTTTGAGCGCGAGGCCCTAGCACATGACCAGGCGCTCGGCGGGTTGACGCAAAACGCCCTCGAAGTATTGGTGCGCAACAAGGCTGCGCTTAGCCCCCAGCAGCGCCGCTCCCTCCTATCGAAACTCCAACGCCCGGACGTGCCCAATCTGCCCGAGTTGATCATCGCCGACCTCAAGACACCGGAATCCCGCGGCTTCGGTGAGTTCAATATCCATCGCGCCTTGTTGCCTGCCCAGCTCGATACTTTGGTCCAAGCCATCCCCGCGCTCGCTACCAACGCGCCCTTCGTGTACTCCCGTTTGCGCAAACTCGCCCCCTCCCAGGATGTCGATGTCGCATTCGACCCTGCCGAGCGCGAGGCGTGGTTGGACCGGCTATGGGCCTACGCCAAGACGTTGCCCCCGGCCTTCAACTCGCTCAAGGCTCAATTGCTCTATCAACGCCTCGACCACGACCGCATGAAGGGCGTGTATGACCCGGCCCGCTTCCTCGAATATATCAAACTGCCACGCGGATTTGGCTACGTAAACCCGCAATGGTTGGGAAAACTCGCCGATGCCCATGACCCGCAGTGCGACCTGAATGCCGACCTCAGCGCCGCGTTGCTGGTTCACCGACCGGTTCCTAACGATGAACCGCTGGTCCGCGAGTATTTCCTCGCCCTCTTCGACCAAGCTGCCAAGGCCAATCCGGCAGCCCTCGGAGAAGGCATGATGGCACCCTACACGAGTTATGTGTTGGATTCCTGGCTCAGGCCGCTGCTGGCCGAAGCGCTCATCGTCGGCGGGCACGGTGATGCCGAGCGCTGGGCATCACTCCTCAATCCAACCGCTTTCCAACAACTCAAGGAACGGGTGGATATCGAGTTTCCGGCGACCAATCCGCCGCTTTTCCAACCCGGCGAGGCAGCCCAATTCGACGTCGTCCTCAAAAATACGCCCAAGCTCATCGTCAAAATCTATGAACTCAACGCACTGAACTTTTTTCTAACCCAGAAACGCCAACTCAACACTGACCTCAGTCTCGACGGCCTAGTGGCTAACAGCGAGCAGACCCACAATTTCGACACCGGTCCCTTCAAGCGCACCCGTCAGACATTTAAATTCCCCGAACTCAAGGGCCGACGCGGTGCCTGGATCATCGAGTTCATCGGCACTGGCCGCAGCAGCCGCGCCCTGCTGCGCGTCGGTCAATGGCAGGTGATCCAACAAACCGGCCCAGCCGGCGATTTGTTGTTGGTGCTCGATGAAAAATGCCAACCGGTCAAGGATGCCGTGGTTTGGCTCGACGGCCGCAAGTTCACTCGTGACGCAAAACTGGAGCGCATCGTGGTGCCCTTCACCACCCAACCGGGTCTGCGCCCACTCGTCGTCAGTGATCCGGCGGGCACCTTCGCCACCCTCACCCAATTCGAACATCACGCCGAGGACTATCACCTCGACGCACAGTTCCACATCGAGCGCGAACAATTGCTAGCCCGGCGCGACGCCACCCTGGCCCTGCGCACCACGCTGATGCTCGGCGAGTCGCACCTCGACCCAGCACTCATCTCCGAGCCTAAACTCACCATCACCTCGACCACCCTCGACGGCATCGCCACCACCCGCGAGGTGAAAGACCTGAAACTCAGCGCCGCCAGCGTGCTCACCCACACACTCAGCGTGCCCGAACGCCTCGCCCAACTTACGGTTACCCTAACCGGTAAAATCGACGTTCTCAGCGCCGGTGGCGAAAAACGCGACCTCAGCGCCTCCCACACCTGGTCGCTCAATGGTATCGATAAGACCGATGCCACCAACGACGGCCACCTGGCCAAATTTTCCGGCGCTCATGTGTTTGAATTGCTAGGTAAGAACGGCGAACCCGTCGCCGACCAGCAGGTGGTCTTTAACTTCCGCCACCGCGGGTTTGCCAACCCCAAAAATGTGGCACTCAAGTCCGACGACAAGGGCCGCATCACCCTCGGCACGCTGCCCGGCATCGTCAACGTCCAGGCGAAATCTCCCAATGGTCGCGAGTCAAGTTGGGAACTCGATGAAAATGAACGCACCTGGTCGTCCGAGTTGCACTCAGTGGCTGGCGAGGTGCTGCGTATTCCCTGGTCAGGCCCGCAAGGCACCATTTCCCTGCTTGAAGTAAAGGCCGGTACGTTCACCACCGATCACGCCGCAAAACTCGCGTCTAAGGACGGCTTTATCGAAATCACCGGCCTAACTCCCGGCGACTTCTCGCTGCAGCTTCGTGGCGAGGAGAGGGAGATCACGATCCGGGTGAGCGAGGGCAAACAAGTGGCAGGATGGTTGTTAGGGAAACACCGCAACCTCGAAATCAAAAACACCGCTCCCCTCCAAATCTCCGCCGTCACAACCGATAAGGACGTTCTAACCATCAAATTGGCCAACGCCAGTCTGTTTACCCGCGTGCATGTCGCTGCCTCGCGCTTTGAGCCGGGTAGGGGACTTTTTGCCGGCCTGGGCGGCTTCGCTCGCTTCGGCGAGGCCTCCGGCTCACCCGCCAAGCAGCCGAACCTGTTTGCCGCCGGCCGCCAAATCGGCGACGAATACCGCTACATCCTCGAACGCCGCTACGGCAAACTCTATCCGGGCAATATGCTCACCCGCCCAGGCCTCTTGCTTAACCCCTGGGAAGTGCGTGATACCGGCCTGGACGAACTTTCCCTCAAGGCCATGC
>Ga0118677_10010340_pt1 | contig 14286 bp, 11 predicted proteins | sample AliMusrvi5mmetaG_FD_86154 | JGI IMG/M metagenome (GOLD analysis project Ga0118677, IMG submission 86154) | reverse complement strand
CCCTGCGCGAGAGCAGCCAACGCCAGCAAGCCATCCTCCATACCGCCATGGACGGCATCTGGCTGGCCGATGCCGAGGGCAGCCTCCTCGAAGTCAACGATTCCTACTGCCGGATGAGCGGCTACCCGCGCGAGGAATTGCTGCAGATGCACGCCGCCGAGTTGCAGGCCAACGCGGCGGAAGATGATGTCACCAGCCGCATCCAACAGCTCAAGTCCAGCGGCCAAGAGCGCTTCGAGTCGCGCCACCGCCGCAAGGACGGCAGCGCCTTTGACGTCGAGGTGAGCATCCAATGTCGGCCCGCCGATGGGATGCCGCTGGTCATTTTCCTGCGCGACATCACCACGCGCAAACAGACCGATGTCTATCAGGAAATGCGGCGCCAAATCCTGCAAATCCTCAATGAATCGGGAGATCTGCAGGATGCTCTGCAACGCATCATCGGCGTGATCCAGACGCACACCCGATGTGCGGCGGTGGCCATTCGCCTGCAAGATGGTGAGGATTTCCCGTATTTCGCCCAGCGCGGGTTTTCCAAGGAATTCCTCCACTCGGAAAACTCCCTGTTGCTCCATGACCCCGCTGGCGACCTCTGCCGCGATGAACATGGCAACCCAAAGCTGGCCTGTGCCTGCGGCTTGGTCCTCGCCGGCAAAACCACCCCGTCCCAACCCTACTTCACCGCCGGGGGCGGCTTTTGGACCAACGATTTGTCCGCCCTGGCGAAAACCTCCGCCGGCACCTATCCCCGGGTCGTGTCGCGGCTCCGCTGCCTGCAACAAGGCGATGCCTCGCTGGCCCTCATCCCGATTCGCAATAAGAACCGGATTGTGGGTCTGATCCAACTCAATGACCCCCAAAAGGAGCGCTTCAGCTCCCAAACGGTTGAAATTCTCGAAAGCATCGCCTCGCACCTCGGCTCGGCGCTGATGCGTAAGCACGCCGAGGCGCAACTCCACGAAACCAACCGCGACCTTGAAGCCGCCACCGCCCGCGCCAATGAGTTGGCCACCCAGGCCGAGATGGCCAACGCCGCCAAGAGCGCGTTCCTGGCCAACATGAGCCACGAAATCCGCACGCCTCTCAACGGGGTCATCGGCCTCACCGGCCTGTTGCTCGATACCGAGCTCAACGGCGAGCAACAGCGCTATGCCCACACGATCCGCAGCAGCGGCGAAGTACTGCTCGGACTGATCAATGATTTTCTGGATATCTCGAAAATCGAGGCCGGCAAACTCGAACTCGAAACCCTCGACTTCAACCTGGCAGACTTGTTGGAGGAATTCGCCCAGACCCTGGCCTTGCGGGCCCGCGACAAGGGCATCAACCTGCGCTGCGGCACCGATCCGGCGGTCCCCGCGCCGCTGCGGGGCGATCCCGGCCGACTACGCCAGATTCTGAGCAATTTGACGGATAACGCCATCAAGTTCACCCACGCCGGGGAGGTTAGCATCCAGGTCTCGCCGCTGACCATCAACGAGCATGAGGTGCGGCTGCGCTTCGCCGTGCGCGATACCGGCATTGGCATCCCGGCCGACAAGCTCGCCACGCTGTTTGATAAATTCAGCCAGGTGGATATCTCGACGACCCGCCGCTACGGTGGCACCGGCCTGGGTCTGGCCATCGCCAAACAACTTGCCGAATTGATGGGCGGGGAAGTCGGCGTGAGTAGCGAGGTGGGCAAGGGCTCGAGGTTCTGGTTCACCGTGCGGTTGAGCAGACAGGACGAGGAACTGGTGCCACGACCCGTCGCCCCCCGCGCCCCCGCCCAGGACCTGCGCAATAGCCTGGCCGGCCGCAATGCGCGGGTGCTGCTCGTCGAGGACAATATCGCCAATCAGCAGGTGGCCCTGAGTATCCTCAAACACCTCGGTCTGCGTGCCGATGCGGTGGCCGATGGTGCCGAGGCCGTCAAGGCGATGACCACCGTACCCTACGATCTGGTGCTTATGGACGTGCAGATGCCGGTGATGGACGGGCTGGAGGCGACGCGGCTCATTCGCCGGGGCGAGTCTGCCGCACGCAACCCCTGGTTGCCGATCATCGCCATGACCGCCAACGCCATTCAAGGGGACCGGGGCAAGTGCTTGGATGCGGGGATGAGTGACTACCTCAGCAAGCCGGTGTCCCCCCAGACATTGGCGGCGGTGTTGGGCAAATGGTTGCCGCCGGAATGATCCGGATAGGCGGCTAACCTGCCGAAATCCATTTTTTAGGCTTGCCTTTCCGGCTTGCGGAGCATAGGGTCGCTGCGCTTCCGCAAGGGTCGAACCGGCTCCTTGCGACGGCCTGATTCCCCCCTCAACCATCCGCCTGTCATGGGTTCCCCAAATTCAAATCCGAGCCCGCAAGCGGCGCTTCTCGACTTCCGCCAACTCGAAACATTCGTCGTCATCGGAGTCGCCGACTATCTCGAACTGCTCGGCGATGTCATCAAGGATGTGCCCGTCCAACTTGAATCGATCCGGTCCGCCATCGCCGAGGAGGACTTGTCGCGCCTCAAGGCCCGCACCCACGGCTTGCGCGGGCTGCTGGCATATTTTGGCTGTATCGGCATGACCGGTCGGCTTGCCGAGTTGGAAAGCCAGACGAGCGTCTTGCCCGAGCAATCCGCCGTCATCCACGCGGAACTTCAAGATCTCTGGCAACGCAGCCTCGCCGCCCTCAAACAGTGGGAAAAATCCCTGCCCGGGTTATCCCCCTGAGCCTGATGTCTTGTTGCAACATATTCTTGCGCCCGTCCCGCTAAAGAGCGACACTCGTGCCGTTATGAAAACTCCCTTGATCGCCCTTGTCCTTGCCGTCACGGCCACTTTTGCCCTAACACCCAGTTGCGGCGTGAACGACCCCGTCGTGCAAGCCAACTCGTCCACCGCCAGCGCCTCGCGGATTGCACGTGATTCGCGTGCCGCGCTGCGCTCGCTGTATGCCCAGAATCCCGGCGCGCGAGCCCTCGGCAGGACGGCCAGGGGTGTGCTGGTGTTCCCGTCCGTCGTCAAGGGCGGGTTCCTGGTCGGAGCCCAAGGCGGCAATGGCGCGATGATTCGCGACACGGGCGTGATCAGCGGCTTTTACCAGACCGCAGCGGCCTCTTACGGCTTGCAGGCCGGGATTCAGGAGTTCGGATATGCGCTGTTCCTGATGGATGACGAGGCATTCCGCCACCTCGGCCGCAGCGGCGGTTGGGAAGTCGGCAGCAGCCCGAGCCTGGTTATTGTCGACAAGGGCATGGCGACCACCCTAACCACCGCCACCATTGACCGCGGCACCTATGCCTTCTTCTTCAATCAACGCGGCCTGATGGGTGGCCTCGGTTTGCAGGGCTCCAAAATCACGCGGATCCAGCCGCAGCAGTAGTGAGGGACGACCTGGTCCCAGCCGAGGCGGGGTACCCGGAAGGGCTATTCCGGAGCGCTTCCTTCCCAGCGCGACAAACAAGGTCGCGGCTTCTTATTCGCTGTCGCCGGCTCAGTCCTTGGGTTTCTTGAGCATGCGTGCGGCGATGGCTTTGAGGTCTTCGACCGGAATGGCGAAGCTCTCGGCGCGATCGGCACGGGCGATGTTCATGCCGATGCAGCGCCCCTCGAGATCCAGCAGCGGCCCGCCCACAATCGACTTCGCCCCCAGGATGTCATGTTGGAGAATGCGCGGAAAGCCGCTGCGACGCTCGGAAAACAAGCCGCTCATGGCGTCGTTGCGGTTCATCTCTTCGGTCATCTCATTGCGTGCCATCAGACGCACGTCGACGGTTATTTCCTCCTGGTTGCGGCGGTAGGTGAGCTTTGCGGTGCTGCCCGCCTTGCGGTCTTTGAGCACGGCGGCCAGATCCTCGAGCTTGGCAACCGGTTTGCCATCGATGGCGACAATCACGTCGCCCTTCTGGAGCCCGGCATCCTTGGCGCCGCTCTTGTCCTGCACCCCGTCGATTTCCAATTCCTTGGCATCCGGTTTGAGTTTCACGCCGAGGGCGCCACCACCGGCGGTGGGGATTTCGCGGATCTTCGCGCTGATGATGCCGGCCAGCACGCGGCGGTGGGTACGGGTGCTCGCGCCGTTGGCCACCACCCAGGTGCCTTGCGGCACCGCGCTGGTGGGCGCGAAGTTGACCGGGCTCAGCTCGCTGGCCTCGACCTTCAAGTGCGCCACGTCCCATTGGGAATCCACTTCCATGAGCTTGACCTCGGGGAATTTCCTGTCGTCCACGGCGACGGAGGGTTTCTTGATTTCCTTGAACTCGCTGGCTTTGGTTAGAATATCCCCGTCCGGGGAAATCACCACCCCGTAAATGGCCTCCGCGCGTCCGTCGTAAATGACGGCGCTGCATTTCTGAATGACCTGGCGCTGGGCTTCAAAGGCTGCCAGCACGGTGGCCCCGGTGGTGCGATAGGCGGTTTCCAGGCTTTGATCGCCGAGGGCGCGGGCACCCAGCGCGAACACGAGGGCGGGGAGGAGGAGTTTAGCGTGCACCGAGTTTGAGTTTGAAGGTTAGCGGTTTGCCGGCGCGGAGGGCTTCGAATTCCAGCGGGTCGCCCTCGGCCATTTCCTTGAGCATTTCCTGGAATTGTTCGCGGGTTTTCAGCTCGGTGCCATTCAACTTGAGCAGAACGTCACCATCCTTGAAGTCTGCCTTTTCCGCCGGCGTGTCCTTGCCCACCTTGGTCACCTCCAAGCCGCCCTCCTTGCGTGGTTCGGTGGCCAGCCCGAGGAAGCCCTTGCCCTTCTCGGGCTTTTTGACAAACGGTCCTTCGCCGATGAATTCGGCCTTGAGCAGGCCGTCCCAATTCTTGAGGAAGATCCGGATGGGGACGTGCATGTCGATGCCCATCCACACCCCGACCCGCGAGTGGATGCCGATCAATTGGCCTTGCAGATTGAATAAAGGGCCGCCGGAGTCGCCGCCGATGAGGGTGCAGTCGCTTTGGATCGTGTTGTCCGTGGTGCGCACCAAACGTCCCAGTCGCACCACCGAGCCGCGCTCCTTGTCGAACCCGCCGGAATGGCCAAGCGCGAATACCCAGTCGCCGAGCCGTGTGGAGTCATTGCGGTCGATGTCCACGAACGGGAATTTCTCCTTCTCGATGATGCGGACCATGGCGGCATCGCAATCGGCGACGACGCCCAGCGACACGGCCTTGAGTTTGCGGCCGTCTTCGAGCACCACGGTGAGGTCCTTGTTGACGCCACTGGCAACATGGGCGGCGGTGAGAATGAGACCGTCCTCGGCGACTATCACGCCGCTGCCGCTGCCTTCGCCCAGCTCGATACACACCGTGGCATTGCGGGACTTGGCCAGGACTTGGGTGAGAGCGTTCTGGATGGCATCCAGGTCCTTGCGGTTTTCGGGAGCTTTCTTGTCATTCACATAGAGCCTGGCCGCGGCGGCGGTGGTGCCCCACGACAACAGGGCCGTCAACAAGCAGGTGAGCAGGAATTTCATCTCGTAGGAAGAGCGGCACCCTAGAGCGGTCCCGTCTCGCAAGCAACCCCGGAACTGTGGATTTTCCGGCCTCCCATCAGTTCCGGTGCCAACACTCAGCCACTTGCTCGCACTGGGCGGCCGGTGGCAGGGCGGCGCTGGCAAAAGTAATCACCGCACCCACGCCCGCCGCGTGATCGCCGCCGAGACGGGGCTCCACGGCAAACTCGGGAAACTGATAGGTGGCCCGCCAGCGCAGCCACCCGGAGAGGCCCGCTGCCGCAGCCAGCAGACTGGCCAGCAACAGTCCGGGGACGGCGATTTCTTCTGCCAGGGGGCGCAGCCGTGCCCACTTCTCGCCCGGCGAGGTGGGCTTTTTCGCCAGTTTCGCGGCGCGTGCCTGGGCGGATTTCAAGTCATGATCACCGCCGCCGGCGGCATCGCCAAGCAGCCGTTCCATCCAGTAAATGCGGCTCGCCAGATGACTGCTGAACGCCAGCAACTGTTCCTGCGGGCTGGTTTTCCCGATGGCATGCCTGACCGCGCTTTGCAGGGTCCTTTGTTGTTCGGTGGCGGAAACCACGTCCGTCAGGGACGGGCTCAGATAGAGCGCCGATTGCTCGGGCGCGCCCAGATAGTAGTAAACAATCAGGGCCGGCCGACCGCTCGCGAAAAAGCGCTCAATCAGTTCCTCCTTGCGCACATCACCAGGGATTTCCTGGTTCCGGTCGAAAACATAGATGAAGAGATCGATGGTGGCATCGTCCGCATGGCTCTTGAGAAAATCCATCTCGTCACGCGCCGCCTGCGGATCGAGCAATTGCTGCGGATCGATCAGATAGGTCTTCGGGCGGGCCTCAAAATAGGCCCTCAGATCCTTCTCGCAAATCGTCGCCGCCGCCGGCGGTTTTCCGACAAGTTCCCCGGTGTCGGGTTTTTCAAATTCCGGTGGCGGCGGGATGGCCTCCGACTCATCGGTTAGAACCAGGGCGGCGGGTGGCTCGGCGACCGGGTCCGCTTGCTTGTGATCGCGTGCACGCACCGGGGGCGGCGGGCTTGGATTGCGTGCCGGCAACAGGGTTCCTGGCAACCAGGCGGCAAGGGCTAACCACCATAGCCGCTTCATGGCGGCCCCTCCTCCTGATGGGCTGCGGGCGGGTGGCTTGCAGGGCGGGGCGCCTCACGCGGTGGGATCCGCTCCGCGCCCGGGTTCGGCGGCCGCACCTTGCGTTCAAACCGCGCTGGATTGCGTCTGGCTTGGCGGCAGCGCTTGCGCAGCACCCAGCTCAACTGGGCCAGCGCCTTGAGCATGCCATCGGCGTAGCGTCCTTCCAGCCAGTGGGAATGAGCTCGCGCGAGGCAGTCAAAGGTATCCGCCTCCTCCAGAAACGGATCCAGCAGGTAGCCGAAGGTGATGCCCGCGGCCTTGGATTCCGGATCGATGGTCAGGAGAATGCCTGCCGCCTTGGACGTTCCGGGCGGCAGTGCCTCAAAGCTCGCCCGGTTCAACAGCCAGAAGCCGAAGGGTCGCAACGCGTCCACCTCGCCCAGAGTCGTGGTGTAGATCGCGACGAACAACTGTGGAAAGCGCCGCTTGAATTGGTCGAGCGCCGCTTCCACCCGCTCGCGTTCGCCATACCGCAGCAGGCCCGCCGTGTCTGCCAGGCAGCGCAAATTCAGCTCCATCCCGCCAAACCAGCCCTCCGCGTCCGCAAGCGTGAAGCCACAGTGCGGGCAGCCGCCCGCCGCACGGTGAATCTTTTGCACGCATCGAGGACACTTCATTACCATCGGCCACCGCTACTGTGGGCAATCGAAAGTGGTTCGTCAAAGCGAAAATTCGGGAAACAGGAAGGAGTGTTCGCCTTGAGGCCCGGATACGCCTCGGCCAGCTTCGGGGTCCTGTTTCAACGGCAACCCGCAGGTGGTGCCGCCGAAGAAGTCGCAGCATTCATCGTCAACGCGCGGTACCCGTGGTCGGGTGGCTTTCATTTGGCGGCTTGATCCGGATCAATGCCTGTCTTGTCCCATGAGCGGCCGGACGCGGTTGACAGCAGAGTGTCGGTGACTCCGAGTTCGCCACCGCCGGCCAGCAGGACGCGAGCGGTTGAGTGGCTCTTGCCGTAGGTTCGCTTGCCAAATTGTGAGACTTTGTCAGGGAATCCTTCCTTGAGTGCCGCGATGAGGTATTCCGCGGCGCTGGCGGTGCGTTCATCCTGCAGGATTTGAATGGAACCGGGATTGACGAAGACACCGTCTCCGTCCTTGAGGGTCTCCACTCCGGCATGGGTGGTGAATTTTCCAAGCACCGTGCCCTCGGGGAAAAACAGCGAGGAAACCCTGAAGGCCTCGTCGCAATCACCACCCGGATTGCCGCGCAAATCCAAAGTCAGCCGTTTGGGATTTGGATGGGCTTCAAGTTGTTGCTTGACCGCATCAGCGGACCCCCGATCAAAACGCCGGATCCTAACCGTGACGCCGAGGGGACTCTCCTTGGTGGTCACGATGGGGGATTCCTTGGCGGAACGGATGATTCTCAATTCCTCGATCTTCCCCTGGGGCTGCTTGATCCTCAGTGTGATAGGCGTGTCGGGAGGCCCGACAAATGCCAGGCGCATGGCACCGAGGGTTTTGCCGATCGTCGGAAGGCTGTCGACCGTCAGGAGTTGGGCGCCTGGATTCACGCCCGCCAGTTCGGCCGGCCCATCGGGTTGGGGATAGCAGAGGATGCGTCCGTCGTCGGATAGATCGAGCGTCATGTGAATGCTGCCGGGATTCTGTCGCAGCGCTTCGTCCCACTGTGCGACTTCGGTGGCGAATTTGTAGTGCCCGTAAATGTCAATTTTCGGGACCATGACAGCGAGGGTTTTCTCGATTCGCTCGAATTTCGACACCGTGGGATCCTTGTCGATCAGCGTAGTCAGCAGCGCGGGAAACGTCGGTTGATCGGCGGGCTTCCAGGATCTGAATCTGGGGCCGGCGGTGATGATGAGGAATTCCCGCGCCTTTTCATCAAGGGCGCTGGCATCAAGCGGATGCAGAGACAAGGCGGCATACTTGTCGAGAAAGTCCTGCCACAGCCGATCGGCGGTTTCGTTAGCTGCCGCGGCAGCAGGCTCGGCCCGGCAGGCGGCCATACCGGAGAACATGAGCACGATGGCGGCTAAGCCAGCTTGCCAAAGGAGACCACCGGACCCGCCGCCGGGGCGGAAGATCCTTGGGATATTGCCCGTCATTGAAGTTGATCAATCTTGCGCTGGGTCTCAGCCGACTTGCGCTCAGTGGCATTGGTTCTCCGTTCGGTGTCCTCAAGCTTGTTCTGGCGCTCGTTCAAGCGGTCCTGGGCCTTTTTTTCGCTCCAGAAGATGCCTCCTTGGGACGGGTCTCCGGTGGTTTCACAACTGCTCAGCACAACGACGGAGGATGCTGCGATTCCTAACAAGGCAAGCCGGATCAGATGAGTTTTCATATGAGGATGGGGGAGGGGTTAGACATCGGTTTGGGATTCAAGGGCGGCGTAGCGCTTGACCCCCTTGTTCATGATGGAGACTTGGGTTTCGATGCCACTGGTGCTTTGGCGCAGCGTGTTGAGGCGGGATGAGCCCTCGTTGCCCGCCTGCTTGATCGCCGAGCGCTGCATTTCGGCTTCCTTGCCGAAGGCCGTCGCCTGTTGTTGGGCGGCCACCCGTTCGGTGGCGATTTCCTGTTTGAGGGACGCGAGTTTGGCTTTGTCGCGGGCGGCGGCGGCGGTGCGCACTTCGCGCTGGAGTTGGGCGAGGCGGTTGTCGAGTTTGTTATTGTAGGCGACTGCCGCCTTGCGCTTCGATTCCGCTTGGACGATGCACGCATCGAGCCAATCCTCGGTGGATTTGTATTGGGCTTTCTTGTTGGCAATGTGAGTTCCATAGGCAAAGCCGCCGGCCGCGCCGACACCGGCACCTATGAGCGCGCCTTTCTTGCCTCCCAAAGCCGCGCCGAGGAGGCCACCCGCGGCACCGCCGATTAGAGTGCCTTGGGCTTGCGTGTTACGCCCGTCCGGTGTGCTTGCGCATTGGGTCGCGCCAAAGGTGATAAGGGTGAACAACGCGATGTGCTTCACGCAGTGGGTGGTCAGATTAACGAGGTTAGTCATGATTTTGGGGGTTGTTTGGGATGCTTGAAGATACTCAAGCCGACCCGGCCCTGAGTCAAGCCTAAAAATCCGCGCCGGTGAAAAAATGGCGCGTTCTGGCGGTAGATGTGTTGATGGTGGGATTCCACGCGGATTTACCTGAGGCCCCAACCGACTGGCAAGGCTCCTTACGGGTCTTCACGCAGGCTCTCAGCAATCAACTCCTTGAGACTGATTTCCTTGGTGGCATTGAAATGCGCCGCTTTGAACACCACGCTTTGCTCGGACACCGAGGCAATAACCGCCCTATGGCAATCGAAATAACTTTGTTCGATCGGCCGCATGAAGATCACATGTATGTCGAAACGTTTCGCGTATCGATTCCAGACCACGAGCACGAACCTTCGATTCATGCCGAAGTCGCTTTGCCGGATGACAAACACTTTCTCAGTTGGACTCCAGACGATACTATCACTTTTCAGCTTCTTGTCGTCCTCGCTGGAAATTGAATAATTCCTGCCTGGAAACCACTGGTCGGTGATTGAGTAGAAAGCATCTTTCGGATCCGGGAAGTCGAGATCCTGGAAGTTCCCCTTCACGAAACGGACGTCGTATCTTCCTGATGGCGACATCCGGGGCTGCGTGCTCACCGACGAGCAGGCGGAGAACATCAGCAGAAGGATTAGTGCGACGATTGAATGATAGCGTTTCATTCGGCAACAACCTCCTGAGTGGAGTGATTGATTTTAGAGCCGGTTTCCGGACACCGGACCCCGCTCCGGCGGGAACCCGAGATCCGGCCCGCGCACGCTGAAGCGCGGGCCGGATCAGGAGGGCACCCCGGATCACCAATCGGCGGTTTCGTTCGTTGGGAACACGTGATTGGCCTTTTCAGCCGAGTTGCAGGCGGCATAGAGGGTGCCGAGGCCGGGATAGTTGCCTTCAGCCCCGAGGGTGTAGGTGGTCGTCTTGTCGGTCGGGCAGGTCGGCGCGTTGCTGATATAACCATTGGCGCCGATGATGTTGGCGGCAACCAGTCCGGAGCCGCCGGGGGCGCTGTTTCTCATGTTTTGATCGCCGCGCACTGCTTGCTGCAGGTTGCGGATGTTCATGAGGCAGCCGGCACGGTCCGAACCCCTCTTCCAGGCGCGGGCGCCGACGAAGAGGATCGCGATGAGGGAGAGCAGGACCAGGATGACGACCGTCAGTTCGAGGAGAGTCATGCCGGAATTGCGCTTGATGAGTGCTTTTTGAGTTAGTTTCATGTTATAATATTGCTGGTGGTTTGTTGTGTGGTTGTCGGTATCTCGTCCCTTGTCCGTTCTGTGAACGAGTGAAAGCCTGGCATTTCGCAAGGTCATCGGATTCGTTCGATCGACGCAGTGGGACTCGGGACCGTAACGCGCTGAATTTAACATAACGTGACATTTCCGCAAATTGGTTGAATCGGAGCATCGACACTGGGGTTTCGGGAAGGGCGGGATAGGGGATTGGCGCAGGGGTGGCTACGCGAATCTGTCGGTTGTCCAATCGTTGAACATCGACCAAGGCCATACCGCGCCTTTACACCTGGTGTCCCGGTGCCTAGAATGTGTTGCCACGCCAGAAGAGACCGGGATCTTGCGGAGGGCGGATCGTGCCGCCGAAGCGGTTCTCTCGCCAGTCTCGGGCAGACGTATCGAACCTGTTATCCGCCATCATGATTATTTCCCTGTTTCCACGTACTCCCTCTCCCGCGGGAACCAGTCGCGGGGCTCGCCTCCGCGCCAGCCTTCCGCCCGCACCGCACCGTTGTCGCTTTTCCCCGCGGCTGGCATTTTTCACGCTCGTCGGGGTGTTGGCCATTGCGGCCGGCGACGCGCCAGCGGCCATCGTCCAGCGTGGCTTGGCGGGAACGTCAAGCTTCAGCGGCACCACCCTGACGATTAGCAAGCCCGACGGGGTGGTGGCTGGCGATGTGATGCTGGCCGTCATGACCAAAATCGGCAGCACCACGGCGCTGGTTGCCCCTGGCGGCTGGACCTTGATCAATGGTGGCATTTTGCGTTCCTCCACGACGCTGACCTTTGGCGCGGTGATGTATCGCACTGCTGACGGCACCGAGGGGACAAGCTTTGACTTCGCCATGAACACGAGCACCACCAGTGCGGCTGGCGATATCGTTGCCTTTTCCGGCGTGGATACCACCGGCGGCTTCCTCGTCGGTGGTGGCAATGGCGGGCCGTTTGATGTCACCCCCGGAACCATTACGCTGCAAACAAGCTCGTCGACGGCAGTGACGGCGACTGCGATCACCACGGTCACCCCCAATGCCGCGGTGATTATGTTAGGGATGGCGGGCGGCACCACCGCTTGGACCGACAATGCATGGAAGACCGGTTCGACGACTCTCACGCTGAACGAAATTGCCGATTTCCACCATACGGCGGGCGGTTCGGTCGGCGCGGCCTGGGCGACGAAAGCCACGGCCGGTGCGACGGGGGCCGGGGCCGCCACCCTGGCGACCGCAAACCGCAATGGCGGGATTCTGCTTGCCTTGCGGGCATTGCCTGCAAACGCAAGCGCTTCGACCGTGGTGCCCACCCCCAACTCGGTCTATGCCGATGGCTTCACCCCTTCCACGATCACCGTCTCATTGAAGGACATCCTCGGAGCCGCCGTTCAAGGCAGGACCGTCACGCTGGCGTCGAGCCGCGGAGCGACCGACACGATTTCGGCAGCCTCGGGGACGTCCGACGCCACCGGTGTGGTGACCTTCAGCGTGACCTCCACCACCACGGGTTCACCGGTCTTCACGGCCACCGACACCACCGATGGCATCACGGTGAGCCAGACCGCCTCCGTGACTTTCACCACTCCGCCGCTGGTAAGCGCAGCCAAATCTACGGTGACGGCCGCCCCGAGTTTGGTGCCCTCCGACGGCGTCTCCCCGGCGACGATCACCGTGACATTGAAGGATAGTGGCAGTGTCGGCGTTGTAGGCAGGACCGTCACGCTGGTCTCTAACAGAGGCGCGGCGGATACGATCGCCACCGCCTCGGCCATTTCCAACGCTTCCGGGGTGGTGATTTTCACCGTGAAATCCTCCACCAATGGTGCGCCGGTGTTCACCGCCACCGATACCACCGATGGCGTGACAGTGGCCCAAACAGCCACCACGACCTTCACTTCCGCATGGGTCGATATCAGCAACACGCTCACCCCGTGGGAACCCGCGAACACTGGAGCAGGGGTCAACATACCCGCCGTCGTTAGCGCCGGTCACATCGGCAGGTTGGTCGGACTCACCCAGACCCATTGGGGCAGCGGCGGCTTCTCGGTGCCGCTCCAGCTCAATGGCAACACACTGAGGATTGACGCTGGTTGGAACGGCATGGACGCCAACGGGCCCATCTCCGGCAGCGGCGATGTGATTATATCAAGCAACCCCGGACTGAACATCGATGGCAGCACGGGCAACACCTACACCGGCACCACCACCGTGTCGACCAGTTGCTCCGTGTCACTCGCCAAGAGTTCCGGCGACGCCCTGTGCGGCGCCATTTCGGTGAGCGGCGCGAATCTGGTGTGGACCGCCGCCAATCAGATCAATGATGCATCGAACGTCACTCTGGCCTCAAGCGCCTTCCTCAATCTGGCCGGCCTTTCCGACACCATCAACAATCTCTATCTGGTGACGGGCACCTACGTGCAAACGGGCGCGGGCGGCGTGCTCAAAGCGGCGAAACTATTCATCAACGGTGTCCAACAAGGAAATGTCGCCAAGATCTCGGGCGACGGCTATGTGCTGGGATCGGGCTGGATCGAAGTGGGCGGCTCCGGCCCTCCCGTCATCATTAACCCGCCCGCCACCCCGGCCACGCCCTCACCGGCCGACGGCATCACCACCATCCATCCGGCCATGCTCGCCAAACTCGATTGGGCCGATTGTTCGGGCGCCGCCAGTTATGATATCTATTTGTGGAAATCCGCCACGGAGGCGAAGCCCGCGACCGCGACCGCCAGCGTCGCACTGAGCGAGTACACGCCCGCCTCGGGCGTGCTTTCCCTAACAACCTACAAGTGGCAGGTCGTCGCCAAGAACAGCGTCGGCAACACCGCCGGCCCGGAGTGGGTGTTCACCACCGTGGACCGCCGCGACATCAGCAATGCCACGACACCTTGGGAAATCGCGAATCCTGGTTTAGGGGTGCGTATCGACACCGCCGTTGGCGCGGGCAACACGGGCAAGTTAGTTGGACTCACCCAGACCCACTGGAGCAGCGGGGGCTTCACGGTTCCGCTGAATCTCAATGGCAACACGCTCATCATCGATAGCGGCGGGGGCAACGCCATGAACTCCAACGGACCCATCTCCGGCACCGGTGCGGTGATTATCCAACACGTGGGCCAAACCATTGGCGGCAGCATCGGCAATACTTATGCCGGCACGACCACTCTGACCACCAGTGTACATCTCAACAAGACTTCCGGCAACGCCCTGTGCGGCGGTCCCATCACGCTGAACGGCGGGGTGAATCTGATCTGGGCCGCCAATGATCAGATCAGCGACTCCACGGCCGTGTCCCTCGTCGGCTCCGGGGCCGTCCTCAAGCTCGCCGGTCACACTGACACCATCGCCGGCCTGACGCTGGCAACCAACACCACCGTGGACACCGGCACCGGCGGCGTGCTGACCGTCACCAACCTGACGGTTGGCGGCACGGTCCAGCCCTCCGGCACCTACAATGCCGGCAACTCGGCCTGGGTCACCGGCACC
>Ga0118677_10010339_pt1 | contig 14286 bp, 7 predicted proteins | sample AliMusrvi5mmetaG_FD_86154 | JGI IMG/M metagenome (GOLD analysis project Ga0118677, IMG submission 86154) | reverse complement strand
AATCAGTCGCTGGATATGCTCCACCGTTTCTGGAGAAAATGTCTGACCACAGATGTTCATAACAAAAACTGTACAACAATTTCTCGACGGTGTCCAGCACTATTTATGGGACACGATCAGACCTTTGGTGGGGGATGCGTTACTATTAGCAGTGCAGCCGATGAATATGGATTCATAGTGATGGTTTGCGAATAATCGCTGCTCGTGCTATTTTAGGCACCGAATTCTTGTTGGATATAGATATAAAGCGACTATCGGAGCAGTGAATAGATGAAGCAAGATAAAATCACCCTGTCCCAACTGGAAAATTTCCTCTTCAAATCTGCCGACATTCTGCGCGGCAAGATGGATGCCTCGGAGTTCAAGGAATTCATCTTCGGCATGCTGTTCATCAAGCGGCTGTCAGATGAGTTTGACCTCAAGCGCGAGCAGTTGCGCAAAGCCACGTATGCCCACCTGAAGGATCGTCCGGAACAGCTGGAAGAATTGCTGAACGACAAGACTTCCTTCGGCGAAACCTTCTTTGTTCCGCCTCGTGCCCGCTGGCATCAGGGATGGATCGACGAGGAAGGAAACCAGGTACCGCCGCTGAAGCACCTCAAGGCCGATATTGGCAGCATGCTCAACAAGGCTATCGCCGCCATCGAGGAGGAAAACGACGCCCTGGCCGGAGTGTTGAAAAACAACATCGACTTCAATGCCGTCAAGGGGAAGACCAAGATCCCGGACCAGAAGTGGAAAGACCTGCTGGATCACTTCAATCAGCCCCAGTTCGTGCTGATCAACGACAACTTCGAGTTTCCCGACTTGCTCGGGGCTGCCTACGAATATCTGATCAAGTTCTTCGCCGACAGCGCTGGCAAGAAAGGGGGCGAGTTCTACACCCCCGCCGAGGTAGTGCGACTCCTGGTGCAGCTCACCAAGCCGGAGGCAGGCAACACCATCTACGACCCCACTGCTGGTTCCGGAGGTTTTCTCATCCAGGCTCGCCAGTATGTGGAAGACCAGGGACAAGATCCGAATGACCTCGCCCTCTACGGTCAAGATTCCAACGGCACGGTCTGGTCGATCTGCAACATGAACATGATTCTCCACAATATCACCCGCTTCACCATCGAAAACGGCGACACCCTGGAAGATCCGCTGATTCTGGAGGGCAATCAGGTACGCAAGTTCGACCGGGTGCTGGCCAATCCGCCATTTTCCCAGAACTACAGCCGGGCCACCATGAAGTTTACCAGCCGGTTCCGTGAATACTCTCTTCAGTTCCCTTCTGTATCTCCAGCCGATAGTTGCGCCCCAGGTACAGAACGGTCTCCCCGGACACAAACTCTTTCCTCGGTGCAGGATCATACTTTTGCGGGTGCTGAAGTTTCTCGTATATCCATATTTTTCGGGACTCGACAACCTCCCGGATCTTTTCCGGTGATGTGCCGAGCGGCGCCATGACCACAATAGAGCGGTCCCGTTCCACCGTGATGGTCAGCTTTTTCCGCTGTGAATAGGTTATCGTGTATTGAAGTTCCATCTCAGGCCGCGTAAAGAATCCGGTCGTTATTCTTCTCCGCCAGTTCCAGCACCCGGGAGATGATCTGGGCACGGTTGGCGAAAACTCCCGGCACCTTGATGAAATCAGGTGAGGTCAATATCTGCTGAACCTCAGCTTTCAGCTTGTTCCGGGCCGGGATGCTTTCCCAGAATCCGGTCAGGCGCAGCTCACGCTCCACCACTAGGAAAACCTGCTGTGTCAGGTTGACCAACAGGCTGACCCGTTCTTCCTCCTGTCCTTCCCAGACAGGGCCGGGTTCGGCCGCCAGGTTGAGTTCCCGCTGGAACATCCGGAAAAAAGGCATCTGCTTTTTCTTATGCAGCCCGTAAGTTGGTTCGTTTTCAGCATCCTTGATCCGCTGGCGGAGTTTTTCCAGTTCATCGTAGATTTTCTGCCAGTTGCTTCGGAACTCCTCCAGGATTTTCGTGAGCATCTCGGCAAATGATGCTTGCAGTTCCGGGTCGTCGTCCAGTTCCACATCCAGGTGGTGACGGATGGCGTGTTCCACCTCAGCCGCCTTGGTCTTGGTGCGGTTGCGCTTGGCAACGTTGCGTTCGAAATCCTCATCCAGGATAGAGATCGGTTTGATCTTCTGGTCGATCCCCTTTGATTCAAGGTAGGCGTCGGTAAGCGCCCGGAGCTTCGGCGGTATCCCCTTCATGCTCAAACGATGGTCATCCAGGTGCCGGCCAGCCAGGACATTGATCTCTGTCAGTGCGTTATAGACAGGGAGATATTCCAATGCTTCCTTGGCCGGGAAAACCAGGTCGAGGCTGCGGGTCAGCTTCTTGAAGGCGATCATGAAGTCAAAACGGATATCTTCGTCGTAGAAGAGATCGAAAAAGGCATCGTGATCGTTCATATCAGTGAGGCCATGAGTGTTAAGCAAGTCCATGATCGCCTTGACATCGGCCTGCAGCTCCCGCAGCTCATCTTCCGGAAAACTGAGGGTATCCAGCACCTCCTGCTGTTCTTTCTCGTCATAGACATCAATGGCTTTTTTCAGGTTATGGCCGATGCCGACGTAATCGACGATGAACCCCTTCTCCTTGGCTTCACCGCTGACCCGGTTTACCCGGGCGATAGCCTGCAGCAGATTGTGAGCGATGATCACCTTGTCCAGGTACATCACCTGCTCGATGGGTGCGTCAAAGCCAGTCAATAGCATGTTATTGACGATGACAATGCCGATCTCGCCAGTCACCCCTTCATCCTCGCCGTCAAAGGGGAGCTTGAAGCTCTTGATTGACCGCTCGTGACGGGAACTGTCGGAGAACTCCTTGAGATGCGGCAGATCGTTGTGGCTGCCGGAGATGATGACATCCGTTGTCAGCTTCTGCAATCGCTCCAGGTCGAGATGCAACGGGTTGGCATCATGCAACCGCTCGATGGCTTTACTCAGTGCGGAATCGATGGCTGTCTTGTAGCGCACCGCCGCCTCGCGGGAGGTCGCCACCACCTGGGCCTTGTAGCCATTGGGAAAGACGTGTTCAAGGTAGTGGGCAACCATATCCTTTGCCTTGGCCTCGATGGTTGACACCGCCTCCAGATAGGCATCCCGAGAGCCGTAGCCGAGGATCTCCAACCGCTGTTGCAGATTGTAGTCACTGAAGACATCGGCAAAAGCCTTGTCCATACCCGGCTTGTCGGCCACTTCGGCATTATGGGTGCGACCTTCGTAGATGATCTCCAGGGTCACGCCGTCCTCGATGGCCTGGCGCATGGTGTACTTGTCGATATAGTCGCCAAAGACCCGCTCTGTCTTGTCGATGGGGGTGCCGGTATAGCCGATGCGGGCCGAATTGGGAATCGCCTTGTCCAGGTTGGCCCCCAACAGGGCGTACTGTGAGCGATGCGCCTCGTCGGTCATCACCAGGATGTTGGGGCTTGCGTTCAGTTCCGGAAAAGCTTCCGCCAGATCGGTTTCGCGGAACTTGTGGATCATGGCCATCACCAGGTCAGATGAATCGCTCCGCAGCAGCTCCTTCAGCTTTCTGATGCTGTCAGCCTCCTTGACCGTGAAGCCGATACTCTGTCCGGTTTCGCTCAACTGCTGCTCCAACTGGGTGCGGTCGGTGACAAAGACCACCTTCCAGGTGCAGAGCTGGGGATGGCGATACATTTCTCGCACCATGAACATCATGGTCAGCGATTTCCCCGAACCTTGGGTGTGCCAGATAATGCCGCTCCGCTCCCGGCGGGTTGTACCGGTAATAAGCCGCTGCACCGCCAGTTTCACCGCTCGGAACTGCTGATAACGCCCGACGATCTTGATCAGCTCTCCCTTGTCGGAGGTGGAGAAGAGTGTAAATGTACGGATGATATCCAGCAGGTTCTGTCGGTCGAGCATCCCCGCCACCAGGCGCTGCTGATCGTTGGGGCTGCTGCCGCCGTGGGCCAGTTCGTCCACTGTGCGCGGGTACGGGTCGGACCAGCGGTAGAAATGCCGCTCGTGATGGGTGGTGATGGTGCCGAATTTGGCTTCGTTGCGGCAGGTGGCGATAATGATCTGATTGTAGAAAAAGAGGGGCGGACTTCCTTCTCCCTTGGCGCCGCGCTGTTCGCCGTAGCGGAGCATCTGGTCGATTGCCTCGGGGATCGGTTCTTTCGTCTTGGGCGACTTGCACTCGATCACCACCACCGGCAGACCGTTCAGGAACAGAACGATATCTGGAATGATGTGGCGGTCGGTTCCCAGAATGCGAATCTTGAACTGGCAGACGGCGATGAAACGGTTATTTTTCAGGTGGGTAAAGTCGATGAAATGAACGGTCGGGCTTTTATCACCCGTCTTGCGGTTTTCCGAGACGCTGGTGTTCTCCATCAACATGCTGAATACATGACGGTTATTTTCCAGCAAGCTGGTGCCGGGGAAGGTCGCGGTGAGCTGCTTGACCACTTCCTCGACTTGATCATCCTCCAGCCAGGGGTTAATGATCTTCAGCTGTTCTCGAAGGACTGGCAGCATGACCACTTCCGTGAAGTTATCCCGGAAGGTCTGCTGAGGCGTCTGGATCTTGTCCAGATCCAGAATATCCCACTGCAAGCCGGCTAACTGATCCAGCAACGGCTTCTCCACATGATTACGTTCATCGATGCGGATATGTTCCGGCGTTTTGCCTCTATCCATGTATCACCCTGGTGAACGAGAATTTACAAAGGTCGGTTGAACTCCTCTTCAAACTGATGCACCGCTGTCAAAACTGTGTCGAAACTGGGGGGATCATCGAAAAACATCTCTTCGCGCATTGCGACATAATCTTTGCGCCATTCGTCCAGTTGCTCTGGTAACGGAATCAGCCGCAGACTCCCCTGATGCAAGGTGCCGTAGTCCACCCAGCTTTGTTTGAAAAAGAGCTGCCGGTGTCGGGCACAATGATCAAACAGGTCGTGATCCGCTACTGCCTGAGCAGCGATGCCCTTCGTGATCAGACACCAGAGGTCGTAATAATGACGAGAGAGTCTGGGCTTACGCCTCTTTTCAGGTGGGCGGAACGTCTCTTCATGTAGCAGCATCGCCTTTTCCCAGAAGGTCCGACGGGCTGCCACGGTTCTGATGGGAAAGGTGCTTTCCCCAAATATGTCGGGAAAAGCATCGGCCAGATATGGTCGTAAAATGGGATCTTCTACGGGTTCTGTATCCGATCTAGCGCCCAATTCGATTTTGACCCATGGATTCATGTAAGTAATGCTATCTCTAAATAGAGACGGATACCGAAACAGTAAGGTCTGTTGATCTGGATCTTCCGCCTCGGTGGCTGGTACCAGTTCCCACGTCATATCTCCGGGAATCACATCACCCAGTCGCCTGGCCAGCGCCGGTTGCAGTTCTTCCAAGACGCGACGACTGCATTCCTTCAGCAATCGTTTTTGCTGTTTGTTGCTGAGGGTTTCCCCGCCAAAACCTAGAAATTCACGGTTAATGACCACGTCAATATCTTCCGAAAACCGGGAGATCAACTGCCAACCCTTGGACAGGGAGGTGCCTCCCTTGAAGGTTAGCTGTTCTCCCCACTCCGGCAGACTGAACAGTTCTCGCAAAGTCCAGCAGACCCAGAAATCCTTTTCAATACTCGCCGGGACCAGCCCAAGCCGCCCCTGAGCCTCTTCACACAACCGTCTTTGACGGTCGGTTGAAAACGAGAGAAATTTGTCCATGTCGTCAGTGTCCTTCCAAGTGAGCTACCCGTCGCATAATCGCCGCAATCCAGGCCGGGGCGTAGCGGATATCCTTCAGCAGATGTTTTTTATCGTCCTCGGAGAGCCTGTTCCGTAAACGCTCCACCATGGTGTCATCCATGTTCTTCTGGCCGATATAGCGTAATGCCTGGATAAGCAGCCCGCTGATCTTGCCTGCGGTGGCCATTGCTTTCGGGGTTGTATGCTTGAGGATGATGACCTGCTTCCCCAACTGGACCCGGCGGGCCGGGCCGTCCGTGAGGAGAACGATCTTCATCGGCACCTGCTCCGACAGTCCCAGCAGATTGGCGGCATAGGCGCCGGAGGGCTGAAGGAGGATGTTGTCACGTCCCTTGAGCGCCTTGACAATGGCGTCCGTCGTGGGCGAGAGGAGTCCGAGATCCGGGTCGGTTCGTGGGTAATCGTACAGACCACGGGCCAGGCTGCGAAGTGTCCCTTTTTTCACCAGACGATGCAGTGCTACCCCGATCGCCTGCCGGCTTCCCAAATCGAGGAAATCACCTGGGGTAAACACGCAACCCCTGCCATGTCCATAAATGCGATTTAGTATTTTATCGTCAATACTTTGCATGTCGTAAGGCTATCATATTTTGTAATAAAAAATAGTGTTTTTTTGTTACAAAAATATCTGCGGTAATGGCCAGCCATCCTAGTACCCCCCTTATACGTAGTATAAGGGGGGTACTAGGACATCAATTCGATTGTGGTCTATTCGCCCGACTAATGTTAGTTGACCCGCACCGTGCCGGTAAGCAGGTCGTGCATGAGGCCGGTTTTCAAACGTTTCATCTTTTCAAGCTCGCCTGAAAACTTGCCAAGGCTTTCATCGCATGTCGAGAAAATATCTGCAATACGTTCTTGTTCAATTGGTTTCGGAATGCCAATTTGTAATGGATGAATGTCATTCCTATTTAGAGAGGGAGAGCCCGATTTGGTCCCGTAGCGACCAAGATCAAGAGAAGTGAACAAATAGAAGACATACTTCACATTGTTCCCGTAGAAATTTGTAACAAAGAGGCTTGTATCATGTGCCCAAAAATCAGTTGTTACATAATGAACATTTCCAATTGACCCTTTTCTTCCAACAACAACATTCGGCCCTGTTGATGTTGCCAAATTGTGATAACCAATGACTCCAGAGGAAGAAATAACAGGCGCAGGGCCAGGAATCAATTGAGCTTCAACGATATCGTACCCACGTTGAAGGGATGCAATTCTTCCAAGTTGCTCCACCTCCCACTCCACCGGAATCCGCCCCAGCGGCGAATCCTTGAACTGGTGGGTAGCCTCGGAACGGATGACGCCGTGCTCGTCGACCCCCTTGGTCAGTAGATCTTTCATCAAACCGGCTTTGATCCGTTGTTGTTTGGTAATGATCGCCTCAGTCTGTTCTATTACCCGGTCAAGGGTGGACAGGATGGTGGCGATTTGGGCTTGCTCTTCTTCCGATTCTGGCAAAGACAGCATAATCGTTCGCAGTCCACTCTGGTTCAGCTTTGCCCTTGTTCCACCAACTATAAACGACTGAATGTCCTTATGCTCCAGAGCATAAAATATCGCATTTTGACAATAACCTGCTTTTGCTCTCAAGACATGAGCATGGTTATTAACCCAGCTTTTCCCAAAAATCCGATATGCTATTGGTCGAGTAGCGAACTCATCAAAATAGCCGCCGTCTTCAGCAATTAAGATCAGCGGTTCATCGAACAAATATGCGTCAATGTAACCTTGTAGGCCATTCGCCCCGTAATAAGGAATGTTACCAACTCGCGCTTCACGTTCCACTGAATTTACAGGCACTCGCTTGTTATCAAGGATTTCGCAACAATCCTCAATGGTAATAGTTTTCCATTCCCCTAAAGCAATCATCCCAAATACCCCAGTCCCGCCAGAAAACCGTTCAGCTCCGTCAGGGTATTTTCCCGCTCGGACTCCAGCACACGACTTGAGACAGCATACTTGTCCCACAGATTCTCGATAATCGTAACCAGTGCCCGTTTTTCGGCACTCAGGTAGCGATGCAGTTCACTGGTGGCCAAATCATACAGCTTCTTCAGGATCAGGAGCTTGGCCTCCTCTTCGCTCATCTGGCCGCCGATGGCCGCCAGCACCCCGTCGATGCGGGACAGCCGCAACTCCAGAACAGCCTTGTCCTTGGTGAGGGCGGTGATCTTTTTCTTATCTTCCTTCACCTGCGGATTCAGTCCGACCATCAATGCCTTGACCTGTTCGATAAGCTCATTGGTCTCGGCCTTGGCCTCATCGCCGCCGATCCGCTTGAGGGTCAGCTTCAGCTCCAACTCAATCTGCTTCTCCCGGAGCTCATCCTTGCTCGACTTGATCCGCTTCTCAATGGCAGCAATCCCGTCAAACAGCTCTTTGTACTGCTTTCGCTCCTTGAGTGCTGATTCTCCGGCAGTGTCGGCCAGGTCGTCAATCAGCTCCTTCAGGTATTTCTTGATACCGGCGGTGGTGATTTTATCTTCACCTTCTTCCGCCTCATCCGGCTCAAAGTTGGCCGCCTCAGCGGCGTTCTCCACTGCCTCGGCCAGCTCAGAATGGGCCTCGCTGATCTGCGCCTCCAGCGTTTCTATCTCGTCAGCCTCGGTCTGAAAATATGCGGCTATCAGGTAGTCGTCGGGAATCAGCGTATGGTGCCAACCGGTGGAGATGACCGTCTTCAGGTCATAGCGGATCGTCTGCCACCAGTTAACAAACACCCCGGCGCTCTTGAATTCATCCAGCACCGCCAGCGGCACCAGCTTCCCCTTGAGAGTAGTCAGCAGCTCATGGCGCACCTCGGGGAGCTTTTTCCCCTCCCGCAGTTGGGCAAAGTCATCCCTGGCTACCTGCCACCAGGCTTCCAGGACATCATGATGACCGGTCAGAGTCTGTTGAAGCTGCGGATCGGCTTCCAAACGGGCCTTGATGGCTGACTTACCGTCAATGTCGGACAGGAAGGCAAGATAACCGGGCCGCTCAGGAGCAAAGAACGTGGTAGTCGCTACGCCGAATCGGGCAAAGTCTGCCTGCCGGTCGTTGACCTCCTTTTCCGGGATGCCGCCGATCAGATGGGCCTGCACATCCTCCGGCTCCGGGTCGGGGGTATTATCTACGTAGCGGCGGATGTTCAGGTTGTAGTCATGCTTATCCATGATTTCCGCCTTATCCACCAGGCGACTGTACTTGTGCAGCTCTCGCTTGTGGGTAAAAACGTAGTCGATCTTTTCAATGTCCTCGGGCCGCAGCTTGTTCTGGTTCTTCCCCTCGGCAAACTCCCGGTCGGCATTGATGAAGAGAATCTTGTCCCGCAGGACATCCGGTTTGCTCTTGTTGACCACCAGCACGCAGGCCGGAATGCCGGTGCCGTAGAAGAGCCCCGGCGGCAGACTGATGATCGCCTCGATGATGTCGTCATTGATGAACAGCTCACGGATCAGCTTTTCCTTGCCGCCCCGGAACAGGACGCCGTGGGGCATGATGGTCGCCATATGACCGTTGGGCTTGAGGCTGGCGATCATGTGCTGTACGAACATCAGGTCGGCCTTCTTACCGCTCTCCGGGCAGTAAGGGGGCAAGAGCAAGAGCCTTCAGTCACAGTTTAGATCTTACACTGGATATTTCACCTAAAAGGCGCACAATAAACTGAAATTAGGATCCCAGGTTTTTATATGCCTATTTCCGATGGTGATGTCAAACTCACAATGGCCACCAGCCCGGCTTCAAGTGGTCCCGCAGGCCCTCATTTTGAAGGCGAAGTGGGCGCTTTTTACCTGTTGTCCATGCTGACAGGTGCAGAACCTCGCGGTCTCCCCGTCACTTTGGTCGATCGTGTTGAGCTCCAGCGGGCAGCGGAAGGTTTTCCGCTTGATGATGTTATTGTTCATGCCCATGATGCACTCGGTTCACCCGCTGTTCTTGAAATTCAAGTAAAGCGCTCGATAAGTTTCGCACCCAAAGATCCAATATTCCGCGCAGTCGTAGATCAAATTGCTCAGGCATCTCGGAAGCCTGAATTCAGAATCAGCCGTTATGAGTTGGCAATTGCAACAGCACGCACATCCGGGAAGATCGGCGCCTATCAGGACGTTCTGACTTGGGCACGACAACTGGGTGATGCGACAACTTTTACTGCTCGGATTAATCGCCCAGGTTCTGCTAGCGAGGACATGCGCACCTTCGTGCACACCTTTAAAACGCACTTGCACAATAGTGGGGCACCAAATGATGATGAGACAGTCTGGTTTTTACTAAGCAGACTCCAGATCCTCGTGTTTGATTTCACTTTTGCGGGGTCTGCGTCAGAGGCACTTGCTAAGGAACGCGCAGTCCATGCCCTCCACCCTGACGATGCACTTCGAGCCTCAGACTTTTGGAGCTCTTTAGTCGAGCTCACGATTCAGGTTGCCGCTAGCGGCGGTGACCGTGATCGTGATAGGTTAATAGAGGATTTGACAAGCAGGTCTTTTCGCCTTAGCGGCCAGCGACGCTATATAGGCGTCCGTGCGGCTCTCACCGAATATTCAAAAAATGCCCTCAGCGACATCAGCGATCATATCGGCGGCGTAATGCTAACACGCCACGAGCATGTCGGCGCCATTCATGCGGCGTTGGACGATGGACGCTATGTTGAGATCAGAGGCGACGCCGGCGTCGGCAAATCTGGAGTGCTGAAGCATTTTGCTCAGCAAATTGCCATAGAGTCACAGGTTATTGTTTTCAGTCCAAGCAGGACGATAGCAAAAGGCTGGACAGCTATGCGTGCTGCACTCGGGTTTGATGGTACTGCGCGAGATCTATTGGTGGATATAGCGGCCGGCGGCGGCGCAACCCTTTTTATCGACAACCTTGATTTATTTGACGATGAAGAGCGCAGGACCGTTGTCGACATTATTCGTGAGGCAGCCGGCGTGCCAGGCTTCTCTGTCATCGTGACTGCGCGACGTAATTTCGGTATCGAGGAGCCAAACTGGCTACCAGCAGAAATACTGGACCGTTTGGGGCGCACTGAGCCGGTCATGATCAACGAATTAACTGATACCGAAGTAGATGAAATAAAACACGCAGCACCAGCCCTATCTTCGCTGTTGGCTGATAATCACCCGGCATGCAAAGTTGCTCGGAACCTTTTCAGGCTCAGCCGTCTCGCAAATCTGCAAGGGGTCGAGTCGACACTGCGGACCGAGGTCGACATGGCCGAACAGTGGTGGCAAAGCGCCGACGGTCGACGCGACGCCGATCACCGTGAGCGTTACAGGCTGCTCAAGGTTCTGGCGGAGCAAACACTCTTAAACGCCGGACCATACAACGTAAGTAATTGTCCACCAAATGCGATAAACGCCCTTATCGCAAGCGAAACTCTACGTGACCAGGGTAATGATAGTGTCTCTTTCCAACACGATGTTCTTCGCGAGTGGGCAATCGCCAACTTGCTTTATATTGACATGACAATGATCGAGCGCCTTCCTCTCGGCGGGCCGGCGGCAGCGTCCTTCGAAAGGGGGGTTGAGCTAGCGGCGAGGATGACCCTTGAGCGTTCGGCCGATGCATCACAGTGGCAGTTGCTAATGACGCACCTGAGCCGTTATGGGATTCACGGTGCGTGGCGCCGCGCGGCATTACTAGCGCTGGTTCGCTCAGAAATTGCCCCGGAGCTGTTATCTCGGGCATCGACCTTTTTAATGGCTGACCGTGCTTGCCTGCTCTGCGAACTTATCAGAACCGTGATGGCTGTTGACGTTGTGCCAGCCTCAAAGCTATTCGGTGCAGCCGCAGTGGATCAAGCACCCATACTGGCAAGTCTCAATGTTCCCGGTGGACCGTCTTGGCATCGGCTGATCGAATGGTTGCTCAGCCTCGGGCAGTCCTTGCCAGTGGCCGCGATTCCTAATGTAGTGGACCTCTACGCTGCCTGGTCCAGAGGTTTGATGCTGTTGCATGACCAACTGACGCCGTTGTTACTGCGGTGGCAGTATCACTGGTTGACCGAAATAGAGACTGCCCGTGATGCTGATTCTTTTAATAAGCTGCGTGAGCCCTTCGGTGGCGAGATCGACCGCGACAGAATCGGTCCACTTGAGTCCGAGCTTCGCACTAACTTTCTTTTGTTCTGCAGTCGGACACCAGATCTCGCCGTGGACTACCTACAATCTCTTGGTCGGCGCAGGCGTAACAGCGAAGCCGTACGCAGTATCCTAAAGTTTGGGGGGGCACTTGCCCAAGCTGTGCCCGCCGAACTGGCAGAATTAGTGGCAACAGCCTTGATTCCTAAGCCTCAGCCTGACAACCGGCACCACCGTCACGAACGAGACGAGCCGTTTGACTATATTGACCATCAATTTTTACCAAATTCGCCATCTCAAGGGCCATTTTACGAGCTCCTAACACATGCCGCGGAGCATGGTTTATCGCTCATTCATCGGCTCGTCGACCACGCTATAACCTTCTTTACCGGTGGCAGTGATTATGGCGAGGACGCGATGACCATTTCGCTTCCTGATGGTGTGAGGCCCTTTCCGTGGTTTCGCACGTATGCATGGTCAAGAGAATATGTTGCAGCCCCAGCCTGTGTAACCTCTGCCCTGATGGCCCTTGAAGCCTGGGCACATGCGAGGATCGAGGCCGGGGAAGCCTTTGACAAGGTGCTGGCCGACGTTCTCGGGCCGCCAGGCACGCCAGCAGCTTACCTGTTAGTTGCTGTTGACCTGCTGATTTCACACTGGCCACAAACTCGTCAAGCGGCAGTCCCCTTTCTGGGTTGCCCGGAGCTCCTGAGCATTGATCTGTCGCGGCAAAACAATGACAAACTTGAAATTCCAGATTATTTCGGACTCAAGGCTATGCAAAAGGAGCCTGCCAGCTCTGTCAGTCTGGAAGCACTGAAGAAACGTCCTTCTCGCCGGCACACCCTAAATGAGCTCCTTGGTGAATATGCTGTATATGGGCCTGAAGAAGAACGCGAAACACTGATTTCTTTGCTTCGTGTTGAATCAGCACGTCTGGGCTTGCCCGACAAGGAAGACGACCTTGGTGATTCGGCATTTATGGCAGTACATGCACTCAATCGACTCGATCCCAACAACTGGCGAGAGGTTATAGTCACACAGCGTGATGGTACTGAGATGGCTGCTTTCGAGTATGTGCCGCCCGAGACTGAAACCAACCACCTCTCACCTCTTCAAAAAGCTGCGCATGAAGGTCAGACTGATTTTCGGATGCAGCTTGCCCTTGGTAATTTACTAGGCAGCCCATCTCAATCAACACCCGAAATTTTGAAGATGGTAGTGGAATGGGCGCGAAACGTGACGGCAACACCGAAGCAAAACAACGATGATGAGGAATGTCGGTATATTGAGGCAGTCATCACAGCTGCTATGATTGCGATTCGGGACGGCGACGCCGATTTTTGTGCCCAGAATGAAGCATGGGTTCGCACTGTTTTTGCCCAGGCAATGCAGACCAAAGAAGACTCAGTGCACCGAGCACGTTCTGGACTTAGGTATAACCCGATCGCGATTGCTTTCGTCGGGATAATCCAGTTGCTAAAGCATCATTATGACACAAGAGATGTGCGCACCCTTCTAGGAGTCTGTCGGACTTGGAATTTGGGCTAAACTGACCCTGTCTGCGATATTCCTCCATCTGGAGGAAATCGGACGCTCAATATTTTCTGTCTTGCCAAATGAATGGCTCTGTTCTGTTTCAATACTCTTTGAAAGACCTTATTTTTACAATATCAGGGTTGTATTAGTAATTTATTAAGTTGTTTTTAATGCATGTATCCTTTTGATGTTATACGCCATACAGGCAAGGTTCCATTCGCCCGCTGCTGCTTCTTTACCACGCAGCATGAAGCCCCGGAATCCCATGACCGCTTTTATGATTCCGAATACCGGCTCAGAGGTTACCTTGCGGAGTGCATAGACGGCCTTGCCTGCCTTGGTTTTTAGCCGATGTTTCATCGTGGCCACTGAATCTGCATCATCGGGTAGTGGCGGCGGTTCTTTGAAACGATCATACGGTGATTGGTTGTGGCTTTGCCGGTCGACTGCGATGTATGGCGTTATCCCTGCAACTTCGCAAGCGTTTACGTTGGTTTCACTGTAATAGCCGCTGTCGGCAAGAAATCCCGTGGCGGAGCCAAGTTCCTTGGGTAAAGCGGCCAGATCTTTCAGGGTTGGTTCCAGTTCCTGTTTGTCGTTGGACTGCTGGGTTATATGGGCAGTTACGATCAGCTTCGACGCCGTATCAACGGCAGCTTGTGCATTATAGCACTGCTCAAAGCCACCGCTCGAAACCGGCATGATCCGTGACTCTTCATCGGTCAGATTGACTTGATCTTTGGGTGCTGGGCCAGGTGTCGGAGGCTTGGGCACCTTGCCTCTCGCTTTTTTACCGGTCTCTTCTGACTTTTTTACCCGTGCAGCGACCTTTTCTTCATACGCTGCCTGCTCACGGGTATGGCGCTCAGCAGCACGCCGTTCGATCTCTGTCTTGGCTACGGCGATGGCAGCAAGGCGCTGCTCACGACGTTCGAG
>Ga0118677_10008911_pt2 | contig 14286 bp, 7 predicted proteins | sample AliMusrvi5mmetaG_FD_86154 | JGI IMG/M metagenome (GOLD analysis project Ga0118677, IMG submission 86154) | reverse complement strand
TTTTTGTAGTTGAGGACTAATTTGAGAAAATGCTTGGTAATGAAAATTGTTTGTGCTTAAAATACCAATGGGGATTTTAAGTATTAGTTCTTTTGCCCTTTATTTACAGGCAGTTTTAATATGGTTTTTTGAACCTTCAATAGGCCTTTGTCTTTAGGGTAATTCCATTTAAATTTATTATTATGATTGGTTAATAGGCTGCAAATTATCTCCTCTCCCACGGGGCAGGTAATAATGGTTTCTCAGTTAAAAACTCCAGGCCGGCACGCAGTTTGCCTTCACTTGTGAAAAAGGGATGAAAACCCTGGCCATTTATACCGTTACCGTCGTAACGGTCGCGCCTGGTTGAGATGGCTTTGCCTTCGCGGATGACCCAGCCCATCCATCCAAAACCTGCACCCGAAAGAAGTTCTGTGTAATAACGGACAAGATCTGCGCGCACATGGTCGTCCAGTGCACCGGGGAACGTTTCGTTTACGATAAAAGGCTTCCCGGTTTGCTTCTGCACCTCTTTGAACTCAGAAATAAGTATCTCCAACTCGGCACGTGTGTGTTTATAGGGATGGCCACAAACGACATCCACAAGCGGCGAATAAGTTGAGATATTGGCTCCTGTCATCGTGCCGATGGTGATCGGTTGCTTCGCTTTGCAACCACGCACCGTGTCGGCCACTGTACTCAGCCAGGCAAACTCCGCGTTCTTTGCATCCCTTGAGCCGGGCTCATTGCAAAGATCCCACATGAGGATGCGATCATCATTGGCGAGCGGTGTGACAAGCGCCTTTACATATTCCAGAGGTTGCACCCATTCGGGACGAAGGTTCTCCATATAAGTACCTCCGTAGTCGAACATCCGGTCATGCCAGCGGTTGAAAAGGCAGGGCATTACCTTCATGCCGTTCTCCGAGATGGCGGATACAGCATCCATAAAGTTCGCTGTTACTTTCTCCGGATCACGAATCCATGCTGTATATTCAATCCACAGGCGAATGCAGTTGGCATGGATCTGTTTCGCCAGCGCCACCTCTTTGCGCATCAATGATCCATCATAAAACCACCATGCATCTTCGATCCGTACACCCCACGACGGAACCATGCCAAGGCCACGCAGCCAACTGTAGTCAGGATAGACATGGAGTGCAGGCTTTCTGATTTCTTCCGCATTTATCAATTGTGGAACAGTTAAGGAAGCAGCGCCAACTGCAATTAATTTTAGGGCCTCCCTGCGCGAATATCCTTCTGAACTTCCGATATTCACATCTATTTCAATTTTTTTGCTCATCATTTTTATCTAATAAAACTCAGATCCTCGTTAATAAAATCACATTATATTAAGGATTAATCTCCAATGTTAATGGCTGATTATATTGCATCTTAAGTAACACTGTTGCCAGTTTTAATGAGGCGTCAAAATCACACTTCAACCGTTTGCCATCAACCAGGATTACCGGCGCATTCTCTGCTGATATCTTCAGTCTGGTTAGTCCGGCACCCTCTATTTGTGTTTTAATGGTACCATTGTTATAGGTGTAGTTCTTTAGTAAAATTCCTGCTCCGGATTTTATGGAGACAGGACAAGGATTTTTACCCGTGCGCATTACAGTAATTTTTACCACCTTTTTATCCCTGTAATATTCTTCCGGCAGCTTGTTTGTACCAACTATCTTTTTCCCATCCACCTCAATAAAGTTGATAAACGGACCACTTCCTTTCAGGTCAAAGTCAAATGTTTTATCCAGATAATGGAGTCCTGACAGCTTCATCTCTTTACCATTGTAAGGATAAAATGTTATACCGCCTGCATCGGCATCGACGCCCACCAAACCATGGATAACTCCCTGGAACCAGGTGCGCATGGTAAATGCCTGCCATGATCCGGGATTCCACCGGTCGGGAGTTGCCGGATCATTCGTATCAAAATAGCACTCCACAGATTCGGGAGCGGTCAGATTTTCATACCAGTAATGGAGCCAGCCGACCCATTTTTCCAGTAAATCACCTCTGTTATTTTGATTGCTCAGACGAATATAGGATTCATCAGTAACAGGCCACCAGTCACTCAGCTGATTGGCATCCAGATCAAAACTTTTATCCCATACAGGAGTCTCCCTGATTCCTGCTTTGCAGATCAAGTTTTTCTCAAAAAAGTTTAAACTTTCGCCTGACATCGATTGAATTAAATCAGCATAATAGTCGTTTTCCCATCTGAATGAACTGATATGGTATGTTTTACGCTGTTCAAGTGTGGTTGCATCAACGGATGACACGATATATTTCTGTTCCTTGTCGTAGAAAAGCCGGGTAAAGTTCTTCTCTATTTTATTCGATATCAATTCAGCTTTTAATTGAGTCGCAGTATCCCCGACAATGGCAGACAAACGATCAATTGAACGTGCTGCACAGTACAGGACCGAGTTATTCAGTGTGCTCAGGTCATTACCCGTTTCGTCGATCAGTACTCTGAAATCGGGAAACAGGGATACCCCTTTGCTCATCCCCATGTTATTTACCTCGGTTGAAAGAGCCAGATTGAAAATTTTCCTGGCAAACGGGTAATGTGCCGTCAATGCTGAAATATCCTTGGTCTGATCGAAGTAAAGCTGCAACAGTGTGATATACATGCATTGTGCGGGAACAGGTGCGATCTCGCCGATACTCATGTCGTGGCTGTAGGCATGTGCAATACCTTTCTCCGGATCAGCAGTTTTTTCGTAAAACTCAAGCATATTTTTTAAGTGCTGAACATCACCCCAATAAGCGGTAGAACTGCTGTTGGTTATTCCATCCCATCCCCATACCCAGTAGCGGTTGGTATTTGCCCGGATTGCCCCCGGAAAATTATTGACCTTCAGGGCTTCAAAAAACATTGGGAACAGACTCATCTGGCTATCCAGCTCTTTGAACGGACTAACCAGCCTTGGAGTCCTGTCTGCTACCGTTTGATATCGGGTATACTGACCCGATATCCTGCTTTTTAGCTGACTACACCAATCCCTATTTTTTTCCACCAGTTCACTTTTACCCGTACCAAAGTTGATGAAAAAGGTGTAGGTTTTCCCTGATTCAAGTGCAGGACTCTCCAGATAGTACTTTGTATTTATTTTAGATTGACTGAAACTGACCGGGAAGTCGGCCCCAAGGCTGCAGCTAAAAGTGACCGAATCATTATTAGCTGATTCGATGAATCCCCCGGTTAACAGATTCTCTGTCTTATCAAAATTCCAGTCGGTCCATGTTCTTCCTTTGATCCCTTCAACTACTCCGAACAACTTATTAAAATCCAGTTTAAAATGGTAGTCGGACGGAAGTTTCTGAGGGGTTGACAGCTGAATGACAACCGACTCGTCAATGGCCATTACCTTTTGTTTAAACACTTCCCCATCCAGTATCCAGTCGGATTCGATTCCGAAAGGATAAACTTTGCTGTTTTGAAATTCCGGGGTGTAGTTGACCCCTTTTTTTGTCAGGTAGTAATTGAAACCATACCAATGATAAGGACGATTAAAAATGGCAGGTCTTTGGTTCCTTGCCGGAGCATAATAATCTAGACGTGTTATTCCTCCGGGCTTTTCGAATGCAAAAGTCAGCCGGCTGTCAGCAAACCATAAAGGTTTCTGTGGTAACCCTTTTTCACAGAGAATAACTCCATCTTTTACTGTGAAATTTTTTGTGCCAGCCTTAAGGTTTGTACTGGTCATCAATAATAATGTTATCAGCGAAATAATCATACTTCCCAACCAATACTTCGTTTCAAAATTTGAAAATGGTGCTTTCATATTAATTGTTTCAGTTAATTTGAGAATATTCCATCAATAAAACCGAATGTCAGTTCGTTGACCGGTTTGAACTCCTTACCGTTCATATAGTCTGTCAAGCTTTTGTACAGTTGTTTGGAGGCTGTTCGCTGCTCCATATTTTTACTGAAATTTATGGTCGACACCAACAGCCTTCCCTTACCAACTTTACATTCCCACAGGTATGCGAGCTTATCATTTATGGCGTAGGTATCGATGACCTGTACCAGGGGTTTCATTTTTACCGGAAAATTGTTCAGGTACATCGCATTGGCATTCATTGCGATATCCCACCACTGCCAGTTGGAGTAGCTGTCAGTTGGGAACTCCTTAAAAATTGGATGGGAAGGATTGCAAAGAATACCCAGTGTATGCGCCCGTTGCATCCATTTAAATATGGAATTCCAGAAAACGGTGGTGAAGCAGCTTTCCCTGAATCCATCTTTAAGAGAACCCGGGTCAGGAACTAACAGCACGCTTTCTCCGGCATTAAGCGCCTCCTTTACATTCTTCCCCCAGGAATTAAATATTTTTATGTTTCCGCGCTGAACATTTATATCCGTAGGATAAACCCAGAATTCCCAACTATTTTTTATTTTACTATTTTGAATTTCAACAGTTAACGTTAATTTTTGAGCAATGGCAACTCCGTTTAATAACCAGGAGATTGTGCCAATATTTCTCAAGCCTCCCTGGAGGATGTCCTGTTGTATAAATTTTCCCTGCTGAATTATTTCTCCTTTTGCATTGGCAATATGCCACAAAGGCTGAGCTTTGAGCAAGTCCCTCTCACCATAATGGGCTAATTCCATTGAAACATCCAATGTTTCATCCTGCTTCCACACCCTTTTTGTCATTCTTGCCAACGGAACGATTGGTCCGCAATACTGATGGTGCTGATTCGGGGTAAGAATATTCTTCGAATCCCAAAATTCGTTCAGGATTCCGACCACCGCTAAATTTTGACCCTCAAAATCGTTAATTCCCAACAGGTTAAATCCTCCCAGGTTTGGAGTTCTCAGCGCTGACTCGATCTCCTCCTTGTAGAGTAGTGCAGAAAATTTGCCTGACGCCATAGCAAAATCCTGTGCCTGTTCCAGCATCCCTCTGTTTTCAAGTTTTAGTTTGACTTTTTCGTAGTTGGTATTTCTTAAAGTACCGGTATATTTTTTAAGAACACTCAGATCGGGAAACATTGCCCACTGGCCTACTTCATGTGAAATCACTGGTATCGGTGATTTTTTAATCTCATTCCGGTAATCCATTTTGGTTGCCGGATTTTGCATGTTAAATCTGGTCTGGGTGACGACATCGCCTCCCGACCAAACAATTCCGACAATCGGTTTACCTCCGGTATTCACCTTTTCAGGATAATTATCTACAATTGAATCATCTCCCCATCCCCATGCCGAGACGAAGAAATCGTCATCACAACCCGGACTGTAAGGGTGCGAGGTACATGTATACAGGTGTCTTGGGTCGTGCAGGCGGGCACTGTTAATTGCCTTTTTAGATGCCTCATCATGGTTAAACAATTCATTTCCTAATGCAAGCAGGCAGAAAGAGGGGTGATTCCCGTAAGTGTCAATTATCCTGGTAAGTTCCTTATAGTATGGTCCATAACTTGGCAACTCTATCTGCAAAATAATCCCGGTTTCATCAGCTGCTGCAAAGGCGGCTTCAGGAGGGCACCAGGTGTGGCAACGAAGGTGGTTTAATCCGTACTCCCTGGATATTTTCATGATTCGCAACCAATAATCGCTACCCATCGGCGTATAATTTCCTAATGGGGCTGAACCATCCTGTTGTGCACCTCTCAGGAATATCTTTTTCCCGTTCATGAAGAAGCTTTTGCCCTGGGTAGTAAATTCTCTCATACCAAAGGTCACTACGGAAATATCGTTTGCTTCCCCTGTGGTCAGCACCGTTTTAAGTTCATACAGGTTTGGGGAGAACTCGCTCCATAGCAACGCCTTATGTTTTAAAGTAAGCTCCTCACCAGGTATCTCAAGCGCTCCGCTCTTTAAGGTGATTGATTTAATCTTCTCAAAGGGACTGCCTTCTTTTTTGTTCCGAATAAAGAAAGTAAGTGACAAATCATTATTTAGCCGCTTATTTTCTTTGATTTTAAGCGCAACCTTTACTGAGTTGTTCTTAATATTGGGGTAAACCTGAACATCTTTTAGACAAAGATCAGCTTCTGCCTGAAGTTCTATCCTGCCAATAATTCCGTTCCATCCAACGCCATTTTCACTGCTTAATCCATGACCGCTTTGACGGTATTTAATATCCTGTTTACTTGTATATATAGTTATACTATGCTGTCCTGGAATTGTGAAAGGTGGTTTGATTTCGAATTTTTGCGGAACATCATACCCGTGACATTCGCCTATTAACTTCCCATCCCAATAAAGGATGCTCACACCCGGAACCCTTTCCATCGAAAACTCAGCCGTTTTCCCCGCCCAGTTTTTGGGAATTGTAACACTCCTTTGAACCCAATATGGTCCGTCGTACTTAATAACCCGCTCCAGTCCCGGAGTAATCGCCCGTGACGGGGTGAGGTTCGTCCCGATATTTGCCTCTGCAGGACTCCCCGGCAGCGTAATCCAGTCTTCCATGGTGAAATCGGCACACCTGAAGAAGGTCGTGTAATAGGTATGTAATTCTTTTGTCAGGGGCAATACCCGTTTTTGCCATCCGCTGTTGTACCATGAACTTTCACCACCTTTATTCCAGACATCCAATGCCACCCTCCATCTTCCTGATAATGAAATCTTCTGTTCACCATTGCTGAGATCTATACTTGCAATCCTATTCCCATTTTTATCCTCAGATTTGTTTATGAATACAGTAATCAGATGATTCCCTTTGGAATTATACGGATACTTTAACTCCAATTTATCAGGGGTATCGTTTTCCTTAAACTCGCCAATCAATTTGAAATCCCAGTAGATTTTACTCCCGATTGGCAGCTTACCAATTACAAAGAATAATGCTTTTTCCTCCCATCCATCGGGCAAAGTAATAGAGCGTTGAACCCAGTAGGCTCCTTCATATCTTTTTACCTTTTCATCTTCTTTTTTAATTGAATTCAAGGGCGCCAGTAAAGTGCCGATTTTTGATTCGTCCGGGCTTCCGGGCAGTTGTATCCAGTCGTTTGTAAGCATTTCTTTACCATGAGGATATAGCTCTTTGGCAGTAGGCAATTCCCGGTTAAACCATTTCTCCGTTAGTCCAGCAGAAACAGGATCGGGGGCAAATCGCCACTTACCAGCAAGAGATATAACTTTAGCATCCTGCGCGTGCAAGCCTTTCAAAATCAAAAAGAAATATATCAGAACTAATTGTTTTTTCATTTTACTATTCTTTAGTCATTTAATTGAAGAAACCCAAATACAAATTTTTTCCGCATAGTTCATTACTATAATACTTCGTTCAAAACTTAGATAATGATCTTACATAAGACGTAATAACTGAATATATTAGATTAAAACCGTGGAAACATGCGACTTTAAAGTATTAATCCTCAGTTAATTAAAATAAAAGTTTGTCAATGCTTCTACTTCATATTAATGTTTGATACTAATAACTTCTGCTGACCACGCCGGCATCTCCAAACTCGCTTCCATCATGCCATTCACAATCTTTACCCATGGTTTAGAAATTAGATAGGAAAGCGAAGGATTCAAACCTGCTCTTTTCAAATCGAACTTTCCTGTTATTGTTCTTGACTTATCCGACAGGTTAAACATGTTAACCATAAAAGCATTTTCTTCGGGCAATACGTGTAAATGAATTTCCTCATTAATGCCATAAAAATCGCCGTGTTTATAAAAACGATCGAATTTCCGGTAATACTTCATGGCTGCTTTTTCATACTCAATAGTTTTCAAATTCTTGTTTGTGCCTCCAATGCCCAAATGCCTTGCTGTTGAAGCAAACCACCATAATACCAAACAATGCTCGTTATCTTTTCTCAGATCTATGTGTAAATAAAGTGGGATATTGCACGCTAGATTATAGTAATACATGGCCAGTCCACGACCTTGTAAAATATCATCCATAGGATTCCACATCAGTTCAAATCCCCAGTTGTCATCGAAGCTGAGAGGTAATCCGTACTTATAGTAAACTGGAGTCATTCTTCTTGGAGATCCACCATCGAGCATGTCGTGAAGTTCGATCAACACTTTGGGGTATTTTGCATGCACACGTTTCACCAATTCAATGCATTTGCGCATATGATCTTCCTGCAGATAGGGAACCGGATGTCCGTGTGTGATGTCTGAGCAAGGTCCATTCCAGCCGGTACCATCGTACATTAAGTACACTATGCCATCGGCACAGTTTGCCAGAAGGCGTTTTTCGGCTTCGTCAAGAAATGCTTTAGAGCCCATACAGATTTCTGGCCTTTTCTTTTTGGTTTCGTTTGAGTCGCCAGTAACCGGTTTCCGTTTGCATTCTGAAGGCCAATCAGAAACGCAGTTAGGACCCATTTCAAATCCCTTACTTGTGGACCAGGGAGGCATAGGTGTATGCAAAGAAACTTTAAGCCCATACTTTGCTTGCATCTCGTCGATGAATTTCCTGCGAGGCCCCAGCCATTCTTCACCCCAGAGAAAAGTTCCGAATTTTGTATCCCAGCCCGGATCAAGGTACAATGCTTCGCAGCTATACTCTACTCCTTTTACGGCCTCTTTCTCAATAATTGCTTTTGTATAGTTCTTAATACGACCATTCCAGGCATTTTCCATATCATAGAGTTGTTCCCAGTGAACAGGCGGATTGAATCCTTTTGGAAAACGACAATTTTTTTCATCCAGCATATTCCTGTAGGCATATGCTACCTCATTGTAATCGCCGGATAAAGAGTGATATCTTGTAATTCCTAAATCAATTGTATCTCCTGGATTAATGCGCTTCATTGCAGAGGGTTCTTCAAAAACAGGCATATAGCAAACGCCGCCAAACCGGAGTGTTTTTCCGTTAGTGATATTATCGGATGACAATACGTTGTAACACATGTTTTCCTGATTAAAACTGAAAATGCCAATACTGTGCGTTCCATGAATCCATGCCCATCCTTCAGAAAAGTGATGCCTCGAAGGGGCAGCCTTGTCATATGCAAGAAAGTTAGGCTGATATTCCCACCCCTTCTTTTCTAACAACTCAGCCATATTGTAATCGTGTATCACTCCGTTCGCATCATCGGCTCTGTGCCGGAATGGAACTGCAACCATGCGATCATTTGCTAAGTCAGGAACAACGTTGTTAGACGAGTCTTTTACAATGAGTGAAAAACCCATTTCAAATTCAGATAAAGCAATTTTTGTTTTACCAGGATTATGAAGCACGATATGTTCTTCCAGATAGGGCTTGTCAACAGGTAAAAAATAATTTTGCTCTATATCAATGCCTGCAATTGTTCCATGAATAATCAGGTTCTGTCCGAATACACTTACAGATGGGTTTTGTATCGAAAATAAGGTATCCTTTGTTCCTGTAATTTTGGCACGATAAATATAATTTCCTGCTGATAATATAAATGGCATTTGTTTTTCTTCGAGCTTCACATACACGTCAGACTTATTGATGGATACGCTCAACCGGAAAGTTGAATTTGACAACTCCTGATGATTTGAACAGGATTGCAAAATTGCTGAAATAGCAATGATCAGAAAGAATGATTTTATAAGATTAGCCATAAGATTTTGATTTTGTAATTTGCACTAACAAATTTCAATATTTGAGACTTTCGGGTATGCCCTCGAATTTTTTATGTTGATCCGTAACATTTGTATTTCAACAGGCTCGTCAAACCAGACGATACTCTTTCTCCTGTATTAAATGTCTCCTCTATATTCTTACTCCAGGAATTAAAGATTTTTGTCTTTTCATGCTGAACATTTAATTCCTTTGGGTACTTTAATTTTTAGGTGGATCCAATTCTGCAACCAGCTGAGCAAACATCCCCATTCCCCATTGACAGGTAGTTCCTTTGGTAGCTCGTTGGAATTTTTCGCCACCTTGTCCTTTATTCGATTGAGCTGTACCATCAAGATAACCATCGGGGGTTAACCGTTTCTGCAAACCCATGAGGGCGCTGCGGGCAGACTTTTCAGCCTCTTTCCCAAGCCATCCTCTCCGAATGCCAATGGCCATTGCCGTGGCAATCCCGCTGGTGCCCGAAGATTCAGGCGCAGTTTCCATTTCTCCTGCAAAAACTTTCCACATGCCATCTTTCCCCTGGATTCTGATCAGATAGGCTGTAGCCCGTTGCAACTCTTTTACCAGATCGGGAGGAGCAACAGGAAGCATATCAAGTGTTTTCGCCATGCCCAGAAGATACCAGGCTACCCCGCGTGACCATAACCGGTAGGTTTTAACCCCTGATTGATTACACCGTAACCAGATTGCTCCCTCCTCATCAACCAAACGATCACGACGGAGGCGCAATTGATTAGCCGCCATTTCAGCAAGATCAGGCCGGTTCAATTGTTTGGATAAAACAGCCAGTGGCCAGGCTACGGTATAGTTTCCTTCGGCAACAACAGTGGTTCCATCATTTACGGCCCCATTACTGTCCTTCCTGGAATCCCAGAATGCCAGAACCGATTTTATATCGGGATGAGCTGGATTTTTAAGCGCCAGCTGTGCAATACATGAAGTTCCTTCGATTCCGAACCCTTTTTGATTAATCTGATCGTCTTTGGGGTAGATAAGGCTAAGGTGATCGTTAAGTGCCGCCTTAAATCTTGTTCCATCAGCAGACCGGTCGGTCAGAAGTGCAAGCCCGTCGATTACGCATCCCTCCTCCCAGCCATATGCTGTAACACTTGACCGGGATGCCATCCGGTTTAAAAATTCTTCGTAGGGATTAAGTTTTCCAGGAATCAGAAGGTGTGGCAGGGAGCCTGGCGAAAGTGCGTCACCTGAAGCGAACACCTTTATCGCCGGACCTTCCCCTTTTGCCCTGACCTGAATACCCTCTTTTAACACCATCCCAACCTTGTCAGCAGGAATTTTCAACTGCAGCAACTGAAAAGCATTGCCCAGCGAGAGATCAATGTTCCCAAGCAGAACCTGGTTTGAAGTGACTTCAATGGATTGAAACGTGACCAGATCAGAAACCAGGCTCAGCCTAAAAAGGGGATTTTTTCCAATATCAGAAGCCTTAATACCCTTCCATTTAAGCGTCAGCACGCTCTCCGGATTATTCGGTTCCAGTTCAATCGCATTAAAAGGCAAATAAACACCACGCAATTCTGTGCCTGCTGTTGTTTTGCAATTTCCCTGGATTTCAGCAATGGCATAGGTAGTCATTTTCCCGGGTTTCCGATTTCCGGCCATTACAAGCGGGATAAGCCCCAAAATAAATATAAGGTTAAAAATCAACCTGATGGATGTTTGTTTTATGTACATCGTTCAATACATTATTCTAATTTTACAGCTATTCTGTGTTTAACAATTATTCCTTTTAATACATATCGCACTCTGCTTAGCTTTTTAACTTTATCCCTTTAGGCAATTTCTTAATGGTTCTCACATCCATAATGAATTTAATCCGAAGATCATCTTTATGGCAGTCGGTGCACGATACCCAATGGATATTATTCGGGCTTTTTGAATCGGCATAAGTGGTATTCATTTTTGTTACATCGAGTTTGCAGTTCGAAATGGCAGGATGACATTTGGTACAACTGTTCCTTGCATCATTGCTGTGTGGTTCATGACAGGCCAGACAACTCAGGCCCAGATGTACCCCACGGGGAGTACGATCATCGCTGGTACCGGCCTCATGCCAGCCATTGGGAGCATGACACTGGACGCAGTTCCGCATTCTGTCATCATCACTTACGATTACTGTTTTATCCCCAAGGATCAGTTGCAGCTTAGGCAACATTGCTGATAAGACATGAACTTTCTCGTGACGGTCATAAAAACTCACCTTTGAGTTTGAATTATTACGGGTATAAAATACAGAAGACGGTTTGGCATAATCGGGTCTTATCACCGGTTTTCCATCTGTGTGAATTGCATGACAGGCCATACATGGAATTGTGGGCTGATCTCCCTTTTGTGGATCTTTCATCGTCCATGGACCTTTAGTACTGATGGGGCCGACTAATTCTGGGGTCGTACCTTCGAAAAACATCCCGTGACAACGTAAACAGTCAAAATTGAGCTGTTCTGTTTTATTATGAGTTTCATCGAGAAAAATGTTTTTGTAGGATGCAGAATGCCCCCCTGATTTCCAGTTTGCAAACTCTTTTGCATGACAACGCTTACAGTTGGTCATTACTTCCAGTAACTGTGCTTCATTCATCCGTGGATCTTCAGCTTTTTCATCGCTGACATGGTTTACTACCATCATCGCTTTTTCCTTCATGCTATGAAAGCCGTTGCTTAAAGCAGTACCATGACACTCTTTGCAATGCATTTCACGATGTGAGGATTGTGAAAAAGAGCGAACAGCACTGTTAATTTCATGGCAGGAGGCACAGGTCTGATCAGGAGAGGCAGTATTCCAGTAGGTATAGAATGAACCAAAGGAAATGGTGACCACAATAAAAAGAATCGCGATCGGTATAAATATTTTTGGTAAGATCTTCTTATTCTTCATCTTTTACATTTTTATGCGGTTTATTTGAACCTGTTTCCTTTTTGCCACTCTGAAGCGATATGTCCCCCGACCCAAAAGCCCATCGCCATGATTGTCAATGCAGGGTTAAATCCCCCATTGGTTACATGGAGGCTTCCATCTGCTACAAAGAGATTAGGCACAGTGTGTACCCTTCCAAATTTATCACACACAGAGGTTTTGGGATCGTTTCCCATCCGGCAGGTCCCTGCCTGGTGCTGACCACCGCTTAAACCCCGTGTCCCTTTGATCACGCCGGTTTGCCAGGTTTGGGTTGCGCCTGCTTCCCTGAGCCACATCTCTGCTTTTGCGGCCATAAAAGCCGTACCTTCCCCGTCTTTCAGATGTCCCGATCCTGAGAGTCTGACCACAGGAATGCCCCAGAAATCTTTCACAACAGGGTCAACGCTGACCCTTGCATTGAAACTTGGGATCTCCTGGTAAGGGCCAATCACCTCACCTACACGTTTAAAATTCTTTTGCTGAAATTTTTTATGTTCCAATCCCCACCGGACAGAGCCGGGAGGACGCACGCCGGTAAAAAGGTAGGGGAGCCTGAAAAATTCATTGCACAAGACACCGCCACCGATAATTCCGGGATTATGATGTGAAAAATCGCCAATCGCCAGCGAAGTGCCCGGACCGCAGTCATCAAATATATCCTCATCAAAAATTCCGTAAGCCCCACAGTAAGCATGACCCTGCAGGTTTCTCCCCACCCAGTCATTCTCATTACCTATCCCTTTGGGGAAAAATACAGATTTGGAATTGAGCAGTATCCGGGCCGTTTCTGTAGCTGCTGCAGAAAGGACTACAATGTCGGCGCTCTGGGTTTGTTTCCGGTTATTTTCATCAAAATAGATCACTCCGGTTATTTTGCCCTGATCATTAACGACTACTTCACTCACCACGCAATGGGTTCTCAACTCGCAGTTCCCGGTTGCGAGCGCTACCGGGATCACCGTATTATGAGTTCCGCACTTGGCATTTACCGGGCAGGCAAATCCGCAACAGGTCCGCATCCTGTAACATTGAGGGCGACCTCCGTAGGGAATTGAATTACGCAACAATGGTACGGGATAAGGGTGCAGCCCTAACCTGTGGGCAGCAGCTTCGAGTATCCGGGCCTCTTTATTATGCGGAAAAGGGGGCATCGGTTGTGGCTTTTTTCGTGGTGGCGCAAACGGACTCTGGCTGTCATCACCGGCGACGCCAATTTCCCATTCCGCTTTTTCATAACAAGGTTCCAGATCATCATACGAAATTGGCCAGTCCTCCAATGTGGAACCCTCTACATGTCCATAGGTTGTTTTCATCCTGAAATCTTCAGGCCTAAACCTCCAGCCCATCGCCCCGTAACTGACAGTTCCCGATCCAACGCATGCCGCATTATGGCCTCCCCCTTCACTTGGAAGAACAATCGTGCTTTTTCCGTCACCCGATACGCTCACCCTGCAGTGGTGCTGATCATCCGGTCCGTAAGCCATTCCAAGGACAGTTGTCCGTTGCGAGATCAGTTCATCATGATCGTGGTCGTCCAGGGTAACCCAGCCCCCCCGCTCGAAAAGGACAACCGACATCCCGGAGGCACTCAGTTCTTTGGCAACCACCCCACCCCCTGCACCGGCGCCAACGATAATTGCGTTTACATGTTTATTTTTCATAAACTGAATTTTATTGTGGTTTTGCCTATTTAAGATAGTCTATCTTCATTTTTATTTAAACCTGTTCCCTTTTTGCCACTCTGAGGCAATATATTCTCCAACCCAAAAGCCCAATGCCATAATCGTCAAAGCAGGGTTAAAACCCCCATTCGTCACATGAAGACTCCCATCGGCGACAAAAAGG
>Ga0118677_10010338_pt1 | contig 14289 bp, 10 predicted proteins | sample AliMusrvi5mmetaG_FD_86154 | JGI IMG/M metagenome (GOLD analysis project Ga0118677, IMG submission 86154) | reverse complement strand
GAAACAAAAGAAGACCATGAGATGTACGGCTTCGACCGTGAGCGGAAACGACTCCAGGACGAAGCCCTGGAGCGACTGCACAGGCCTGTTGTTCGCTCCCAAGGCATGCTGGCGAATCCCAGCCCAAAGGTTGTGAGGGACGTAGCGGCCGAGCTCCTGAAGGAAGTCGAAAGGGAAGGCGAGGACATTGCGGAGCTGGTTCGGCGTCGCAATCAGAAATAATTGGGGACTGACGCGCCAAGCTACCCCGTCCCCGCCACCCGCTCCACCCGCGCCTTTACAATCTTTTTGATCAGCGCGGTGCGCAGCGGTGGAGTGCCCAGCGCCATGCGGAAGCCACTCCGCAGCCGCTCCAGCGGACCCTCTCCCGGAACGTTGGGCGGCTCCTCGAAGCGCATCAGGGCGAGGCTGCCCAGCACGGCGAGGAAGCTGAATCCGTTGATCAGAAAGCAGGGACCTTCTCCCAGGCGCGCAACCAGAAAACCGGCCAGCGGCGGGCCGACAACGCGTGCCGAGTTGAAGGTCGCCGAGTTGAGGCTAATGGCGCCGAGCAGGTCGTCTTTCCCGACAAGATGCACGAACATCGCCTGCCGGCCCGCGATGTCGAAAGCGCTGCAGGTGCCTAGAATCAAAGCCAGGGCGAGCACGTGCGCGACCGTGACGCGTCCCGTCAGGGTCAAGATCGCCAGCACAAATGCCTGGAGCATGGCGAGAGTTTGCGCGATGAAGACGATGGTGCGGCGTGGGAAGCGGTCGGCCATGAGCCCGGCCAGCGGGCCTAGCAAGAGTACGGGGACGTTCGCGCAAAACCAGGTGACACCGAGCATCCAGGAAGAGTGGGTGAGGCGGTAAACCAGCCAGCTCTGGGCCAGTTGCTGCATCCAAGTCCCGGCCAGACTCACAGCCATCCCGGCGACGTAGAGCCGGAAATTGGGGTGGCGGAGCGCGCCAAACGGCGACGGGCGGCGGTCCGGCGCTTCGTCCTGCATAGCTGTCTCCAGGGTATCCGACTGCGGCCGGAGGGCCGGGTGCGCTAAGCTGGTGGTTTAGATCGACTTCCCGGAGGATTTTCTCATCGTGGCCGAAACAACCCCCTCGCACCTCTACTCTTCCCAGTACATCGGCTCAGGTACGTTTATTATCAGCAAGCCGAAGCGCAAGAAGGGCAAGAAACGGCAGCAGCAGCTGAAGAGCCCCAATCGCGGAATGCGCAAGTAGTTCCCTTCCCGTTCAATTCCCGCCTGAGGATCATAGGCGTCCCACAAGTTCGGGCCTGAAGCCGCGTGAAGGCGTGTCTGCCGACATCGCAGTCGGGCTTCACGACCCACATGCTCCGAGCGTGCCCACCCTCCCCTTTCGCACCGGGTGTAGGCGACTTGCGCTTGCACCATCCCGCCGGCAAACAGTCGCCAACGAAAAAGAGCCGTCAAGGCAACCGACACGAGGGACTCCCTCTCGGTGCGCGCGTCACTTTTCGCAACAGAACTGTGGATTAGAGGGTGAACGGCACGGGTTGGTAGTCAGTGATCTCAAACGGGATGCAAGAAACGCCCGGGGGGAGAGGAGGAGTGTGGCCCCCCGGGCGTCGCACCGCCGGCGCTGGGCCTGGCGGAACGGAGTCCCAAGCCGCGCTGGAGGAGCGCACGCGGCTCGGGTCCCGTATCATTAGAGTCGAAAGCGGGTGCAACAGTTACGAATTCTTAACAGTTGCGCCAAGACTCGCTGCCAACTTGAGAGACTCCCTCAATGCAGCGTGTCTCCGAGGCGGCGCAGTGAACAAGATCGCCACCTTTTTTAGTCTCCATCAAAAGCCTAGTTCTTTCAACAAAGACTGCGCCCCGTAGACGCTCTTGAGAGCTTCAACGATACCCTGGCTGGCAACGTGCACGCTGCGCGCTTGCCGGTCCGAGTAAACGAAGCGATTCGGCAGCGCTTCGAGATTGGAATCGAATACGATTCCCACGATTTCGCCCTTTGTATTCAGCGTTGCGGAGCCTGAATTGCCGCCGTGAATGTCAGCCGTCGCGGCGAAGTTGAAAGGTGTATCGAGCTTCAGAATCGACTTGGCTTTCATCCAGCGGGCGGGCAAAGCGTAAGGAGCCTTGCCCGTCACTTTGGGGTAGAGCGCGGCGTAGTCGGTGTCCCACTTTACCTGTTTGCCGTCCTCGTTCTCATAGCCGCGGATCTGCCCGAAGCTCAAACGCAACGTGAACGTGGCGTCGGGATAGTCGTTGCCGCCGGAGACGACAAAACGCGCCTTCGCGATCCGTGTGGATGACCGCGTGAGGACGCTTTCCAACTGTTCTTCGTAAGACTTCCGGAACTCTCGCGCCGGGCCGTCGATAAGCTCAGCGAGCAGGATCATCCCGTCCTTCGACTGATGGACGGCGTCGATGCTGGCGGCCAGCCGCTTCCGCTGGGCGATGTCGGTGAGGCTACTGGTAGCGACGTAGGATCTAGCGGCTTCGCGCGGTCCGCGCCCTTTCAAAATGGCTTGCAGCGTATGGTTCTCCGAGCCCAATTCGCGCTCCAGGAACGTGAAGTACTCGGTCAAGGCCTCCACTTCCAGATCGCGGTGGATCGGGGCGGGCGAGTACATCGCTTGTTCCAGGGACGATAGCCCTGCGTCGCTGTATTCCCGCAAACGTTCGCCGTTTGGCTTTTTCGTTTCAACCGCATAGCGCAGCACACGCCGGGCGATGCCGAACAGGGTACTGCCCACGGCGGGGGAGGATTCGTACAGGTAGTAGCCCACGAAAGACGGCCGGAATACCGCGTAGGCCGCAGCCAGTTCATCCCAGGCTTTGCCGGACTGGGCCGCCAGTTCCGGGTTGGCCGCAACCGCCTTTCGCAGTTTGACCTCGGCGATGAGTTTCGTATCCATCAAAGCTACGTCGCCCAGCCCGCGCAGGAATCCGGAGTTGGCTTTGTAGCTGTTCTGAACGCCAAAAATGACCTCTTGCGCCTGCCTGCGGTGCTCCTCGCTGGTGTTGGACCAGGCGATCAGGGCATCAGAAAGTGAAATCAGCCGGCGCTGGCGGAGAGGATAATCGGTATCCCGCAGGAACTTGAGCTGAGCCAGCGTCATCAGGCGGCCGGTGGTGCCCGGATTGCCCGCTGTGAAGATCACTTCGCCATCTTTCGCTCCTTCCTTGCTGAATTGGAAGTAGTCCAGCGGCTTCACGGGTTGGCCGTTTTCGTAGGCGCGGAAAAAGGTGATGTCGAGGTCGAAACGCGGGTAGGTGAAGTTCTCCGGGTCCCCGCCAAAGAACGCGAGGGCGAATTCGGGGGCAAAGACCAGCCGGATATCCGTGTACTTCTTGTACTCGTAAAGGTCGAAGCGCGCGCCCGCAAACAGGGTGACCACATCGCAGCGGTTGCCCGTTTTTGCGGCGCACTCCTGCTCGAGTTTCGCGATGTTCGAGCGCCGTATGCGGGCCGCCTCCGGAGCGGCGGTCTGATCCGTGACGCCCTCGGTGACGCGGGGAGTCACCTCCGTTGTATTCAGCAGGACGTTGACTTCCAGGTCGGGGCAGCGCTTTTCTTCAGCTGGCGTCGCGGCGAAGAAGCCATCCTGAATGAAATCGTGACCTGGGCTGGAGAGTTTCTGAACGCAATCGGCACCAACATGGTGGTTGGTAAACAGCAGCCCTTCAGCCGACACGAAACTGCCGGTGCCGCCGTTGTTAAAACGGACAGCGGCAGTTTGCAGGTGCTTCAGAAACTCCGCGGAGGGCAGAAAACCGTACTTCCGTTGAACGGTTTGGGCGGGGAACTGATTGGGCAGCCAAAGGCCTTCGTCGGCGCGAAGGCAAGGCAGAGCGAGAAGCGCTGCGGCGGTCAGGCAGAGGATGGAAGCGCGCGTGGCCATATTGTTGATTCCTTTGTAAGATCTTGAAAGTGAAAGATTTATTTACTCTTAAAGTTGTAGTAAGATTCCCAATTGCGGCGCACCTGTGCGATATTAGGAGTTAAATCTTAGTCTATTTCTGTACACCATGACCCAGTTGGGCGAAGCGGTTGCCCGCTACCACAAAATCCTGGAAAGCGAGACAGTCCGCACCTCGGGCTGGGCGGAGGAACTGCGCGAACAGATGGTCGCACGCCGCCTGATGGTGGCTGGCCGTCCCGTATCGCCAGTCTTGCGGCCCCACTTTCTGAGCCGCCGCCAGTATATCAATCTGGCGAAGAACGCGGAAAGCCTGCACTCGGCGATCGACCGGCTGCGCATGCTGGTGATCCGCAATCCCCAGTTGATGGCTCGCATGGAACTACTGCCGGCTGAGAAGATGCTGGCCGCGGTGGATCCCGGCTACGCCTCTCCCGCGATTTCGGCGCTGCTCGAAACTCATGTGAACAATGGGTCGCTCCACGTTACGGGCGGTCAGGCGGATCTGCCGCACGGCGTCGTCTACGGGGAGATTCTGAGCGACCTGTTTTATGATGCGGCACCCGTAAAGGAACTGCGCAAGAAGTTCAAGTTGGACAAGGTCGGAGCAGTCAAGCCGCTGCTGTCCGCGCTGCTCAAGGCGTGGAAGGAATTCGGAGGCAAAACCAAGCCGAGCATCGCGATTCTGGAGTTCAAGCAACCTTTCCAGACCGTGGACACACAAGAGCACCTGTTGCTGGCCGAGGTGTTTCGCCGGGGCGGTTATGCGGCCGAGATCATCTCGCCAGACCAGATCGAGTACCGCAACGGCCAGTTGAGTTGGAACGGTTTCGGCATCGACGTTGTGTACCGCGGAGTGACGGCGCACGAGTTCATGCTGCGATTCGACCTGAATCACCCGCTGGTGCGTGCTTACCGCGAGGGCAAGGTCTGCGTAGTCAATAGTTTCCGTACGGAGATGACGCGCAAGCGGGCATTGTTCGCACTGCTGAGCGACGACGCTGTGACGGCGTCGTTCCCCATCGCGGAGCGCAAGGCGATAGAAGAATCGATCCCCTGGACGCGCATGTTAGCGCCCTCGAAAACTAAGCGCAACGGCGTGGAGATCGATCTGCCCGAATACGCGTTGCGGCATCGCGACAGCCTGGTGCTGCGCCCCAACGACTCCGGCAGCGAACAGCCTTCTTACGAAGGGGCGGCAATGAGTGATGCGGCGTGGGACGGAGCCTGCCGGCAAGCGATCCGCCACGGCTACGTCGTCCAGGATCGAATTGCCCCGCACCCGGTGTCTTTCCCCGTGGACCTGTACGGCGACGTGGTTTACCGCGATCTGCTGGTCGAGGTCAGCCCGCAGGCTTTCCTGGGCAAGGTGCAGGGTTGCGTAGCCAAAATCAGTTCGGCGCAAGGCAGTTATTCCGGACTGTCGGGCTACGCGCCGGCGTTCATCCTAGAAACCAAATAGTTATCTCCGCGCTTCGGTGTACGCGGGAGCGCCGCCCCGCCCAATTCGTTTTGACCCGGTAACCTCCAGAAGCGATACTGGTTCCTATGCCCGAAAGCGCACCTCCTGCGGCTCTTCGAATTCGCAATCTTCGCAAGACGTACAAGGATGTCGTCGCCGCAGACGGACTCGACCTCGACGTGCCCGTGGGTGAGTGCTTCGGCCTGCTGGGGCCCAACGGCGCGGGCAAGACCACGACCATCGAGATCTGCGAGGGGTTGACGGCTCCCGATTCGGGGGACGTGGAAGTGCTCGGCCTGCATTGGAAGACCGACTCGGACAAGCTCCGGCAGCGGCTCGGCATCCAACTCCAGGAAACGCAGCTCTCCGAGAAGCTCACCGTGCTGGAAACGCTGTGCCTGTTCCGCAGCTTCTACCACCAGGGTCCGCCGGCTGAAGAAATAATCGGTCTGGTCCAACTGGAAGAAAAGCGGGATTCGCGCATCGGCGGCCTCAGCGGAGGCCAGAAGCAGCGCCTGGCCCTGGCGTGCGCGCTGGTGGGGGAACCCGAGTTGCTGTTCCTGGACGAGCCGACCACGGGGCTCGACCCGCAGGCCCGGCGGCAGCTTTGGGAATTGATCGAGCAACTGAAACTGGCCGGGAGGTCGATCGTTCTCACCACGCATTACATGGACGAGGCGGAGCGGCTGTGCGAACACGTGGCCATTATGGACCACGGCAAGACCATCGCCCTCGGCACGCCGCGCGAGTTGGTGGCGTCCATCGGAGTCGAACACGTCGTGGAGTTCTCCGCCGGCGGCCCGGGCAAACCGCTGGACATGGAGCCGTTGAAGCACCTTGAGGGAATCAGGGACGCGAAGGCCGAAAACGGAAGCGTGCTGATGCAAGCCACCAAGTTGCACCTAGCGGTTCCGGCTTTGCTGGCCGAACTCGACCGGCAGCAGATTCCGCTCACCGAACTGCGCACGCACTCGGCCACACTGGAGGACGTCTTCGTCACTTTGACGGGACGGCACTTACGCGATGAATAGCGCCCCTGCCGCTGCTCACACCCAGACGTCGACCGCTCGCAGCCGGTTTGCCGAACATCCGCTCACGCAGCTGACGCTGGTACGGTTTCGAGAGTTCCTGCGCGAGCCCGAGGCGTTGTTCTGGGTCTTCGTCTTCCCGATTCTGCTGGCGGCGGGGCTCGGACTCGCCTTCCGCAACCGCCCGCCAGAGGTGCTGCAAATCGGCGCGGTGACGCCGCGCCTGGCCCGCTCCCTGCGCGCAGAGAAGCTGCTCAGCGTGAGCGAATTCAGCGCTGAAGGCGGGCTGCAGGCGCTGCGCTCCGGCAAGATCGCGCTGCTCGCGGCACCAGGTTCGGGAAGCGCGATCGTTTACGAGTACGACGATACGAACCCCGAGGGACGGACGGCCAAGATGCTGGCTGACCGGGCCGTGCAGCGGGCGGCGGGCCGTGTCGATCCGGTCGGCTCGAGCGATAGGATTCTGCGGGAGCCCGGTTCGCGCTATATCGACTTCCTGATACCGGGTTTGCTGGGCATGAACCTGATGGGCAGCGGCATCTGGGGCATGGGCTTCACCATCGTCGATTCGCGGCGCAAGAAGTTGATCAAGCGCCTGGTGGCGACACCCATGCCGCGGCATTACTACCTGCTTTCCTTCGGTTTGTCCCGGCTGCTGATGCTGGTGGTGGAGGTGGGAGTGCTGGTCGGATTCGGCGCGCTGGTGTTCAAGGTACCGGTGCGCGGCTCACTGCTGGACCTGGCGGTGTTGAGCCTGATTAGCTCACTCGCCTTTGGCGCCGTCGGACTGCTGATCGCGTCTCGCGCACAGACCATCGAAGCCGTCTCCGGCATCATGAACGTCGTGATGATGCCCATGTGGATTCTCTCGGGCGTATTTTTCTCCGCGCAGCGCTTCCCCGACGTGATCCAGCCCGTGATCCACGTACTCCCGCTGACCGCCGTGATCGATGCACTGCGCGCCAACATGCTGCAAGGCGCGGGACTGGTTCAACTCGCGCCGCAGTTGGCCATCCTGGGGTGCTGGATGGTGGTCTGCTTCACTGTGGCGCTGAAGATCTTCCGCTGGCGCTAGTCTGTTCCGCGCGGCACTCCGAGGTTCCCCACCTCGCGCTGCCTCACGGCTCGCTCCTTGCGGTCTGCCGACCGGATTGATAGGCTGTCGAGACAGGCCCCGCGGCCACCCAAGTAAACCTTTACTTTCATGACAAAACGACTGATTTCGCTCACGCTTTTCTGCGCCGCCCTGCTCAGTGCGCAGACCTACAAACCCAATTGGGAATCGGTGGACAGCCGGCCGGTGCCGTCCTGGTTCACTGAAGCCAAGTTCGGCATTTTCATCCATTGGGGTGTCTACTCGGTGCCCTCCTACGCACCGGTCATCCCCGGCAAACTGGCCTACGCCGAGTGGTATTGGAACGCAATCACCGAAGGCCAGAAGTCCAGGGAGAACCCGGTCAACGCGGGTTCCTGGGATTACCACAAAAAGATGTATGGCGCCGACTACGAGTACAAGAACTTCGCACCGCAATTCCATGCGGAGTTGTTCGAACCCGACCATTGGGCCGACGTGTTCCAGAAGTCCGGCGCGAAGTACGTCGCGCTCACGTCCAAGCATCACGAAGGGTTTGCCCTGTGGCCGAGCGCCGAGGCTTCGAAGACCTGGGGGCGTCCCTGGAACTCGGTTGAAGTGGGTCCGAAACGCGACCTGGTGGGGGACCTGAGCACGGCGGTGCGCGCCAAAGGGCTCAAGATGGGTATCTATTACTCGCTCTACGAGTGGTACAACCCGCTCTGGCTGACCGACAAGCCGCGCTACGTGGCCGAGCACATGACGCCGCAATTCAAGGACGTCGTAACGCGCTACAAGCCGTCCATCATTTTCAGCGACGGCGAGTGGGATCTGCCCTCTTCGGAGTGGCACAGCGCCGAGTTGCTGGCGTGGCTGTACAACGATTCGCCGGTCAAGGACGAAGTGGTCGTGGACGACCGCTGGGGCAAAGAGACGCGCCACAAGCACGGCGGCTACTGGACCACGGAATACACCCCCGGCATGGCCGACATGAGCCATCCGTGGGAGGAGAGCCGGGGCATGGGCTTCTCCTACGGCTACAACCGCGCCGAGCGGCTGGAACACTATCACTCGGGCCGGGAATTGGTAATCCTGCTCACCGACACGGTCAGCCGGGGTGGCAACCTGTTGCTCGACATCGGCCCCGCCGCGGACGGCACGATCCCGGTGGTGATGGAGGAGCGTCTGCTGCAGATCGGCGCATGGCTGAAGGTCAACGGCGATGCGATCTACGGCACGAAGCCGTGGAAGGCGACGCGGCAGTGGAGCAGCGGCGAAGTACCCAAGATCGACTACAACGCCGAGTACAATACCGACTACGACGTCACCCGTCTAACCCAGAAGCCCGCCGCGGGCAAAGCCGGCATCGAGGCGTTCTTCACCACCAAGCGCAGCGACTTGTACGCGATCATGCCGCGCTGGCCCGGCAAGAGTTTCACCGTGAAGGACTACGACGGAACAAAGCTGAAGTCGGCCACGCTGCTGGGCTCAACGGCGGTGTTGAAGTTCAAGACGCAGGGCAACACGGTGACCGTGGATCTGCCGGAACTGCCGGAAGATCTGCTGGCGCAGCCGGCCTGGGTGTTGAAGCTGAGCAGGTAAACCCGACGCGAGAGACGAAGTGGGGACGGATCGACCGTCCCCACGTACCCAACTCCAATTTGTGGCTGATTCGTCGATAGTTAGCGCTTTCTGCGGAACATGGCGGCGAGGGCCAGAATCCCCGCGCCGAACAGCGCGGAGGTAGCGGGCTCTGGGATCGCGGTGTTGCCGTACGTGACACTCTGCAGAATGCCCGTCCAGCCTTCGCTAGGAATGGTGCTCAACACTACCACACCGATGGGAGCGCTTTCGCCCGCATCGTTGAATGTCCGTATCGCCCCGTCCAGACTCACCGTATAGGTGTTCAGCAGTGTAGTGCCGTCGGTTGCGTAGACGGAGATCGTGTCGCTTCCGCCATATCCAGCGAAATCGCGAAGGTCGATGCTAAATCCGGTCTGTGGCAAATCGAAAGTGATAGCCAGAGGACCCTCCGCGGTTATCTCGTAATTCGTCGCTCCGTAATAGCCCGGAGCATCCAACTGCAGGCCGTAATGATCGGCGGTAGATAGCTCAAATCCACTGAAGGCCACGGAGGACGCGCCCACCCATTCTGCGCCCCCAAAACCAAGGCCGCTGGCGGCCCCATACGCGTTGAAATCGACCGTTACGGCGGACACCGGTATGCTGAACAGCGCCAGTGCGACCGCCAATGTAATGAAGCAAAACCGCATAACTCCTCCTCACTGCATCGAATCTGAGTAACATTCTGGCACGAACCCATCTCCGCTCTCAGTAGTTGTATGATTCTCAGGCCTGAATGTATCTTTTTGTCGGCTCGTACTACTCACTTGATATTAGGCAGTCCCGACGGCGGGTACTATCCAAGCGACTCTGCCACCTGCATCCGCTGCATTACTACTTATCTGACGCCGTGAAGCTCGTGAACCCGTAGTCGCTGTTCACTCCGGAAGCCCCCTGCAAAAAGAAGCCGATGCCGGGTTGCCCCGTGGCATAGGTGTCGTCGATGGCCCGGCCCACCTGCACGCCATTGATGTAAGTGGTGATGACGTTCCCCACAATCGCCGCTTTGACGACGTCTCCGCTGGCAACTCCGTATTGCGCCCCCCTCAGCTGTTGCAGGTAAGTAAAGCTTCCCAAGGGCCCGTTCCACCTGACGATTTCCGAGTAGGCATCCTTCGTCTTCAGGCACCGGAAGTTGATTTCGTAGCCCGTGGCGCTGTGGGCAGACAGCGTGGAGCGCAACCGCAACTCCACTTCCTCCGAGATCTTGTCGTTGGGGTTGACCGCATACACCGTCGCCTCAGCCGACTGGTCGGCCGCCCAATTACCTCTCACCAGTGCGACCGAGTCGTCATAGCCGCCCGCGCCGGATTCGAGCCCATACGCGCGGCCCCCCGCCGTAGCTACACTTGCCCAGTCCACACCAGCCGACCTGCCGTTGATCCAATTGCCGCGCTCCGAGATGGGGTTCTCGGCGACCTGAAATCGACTGGTGTAGGTTCCACGCGTTGGTTCCGCAGCGCTGGCGGTCAAGACTGTCCGCGACATCCTGAAAGGATGAAACCGCCAAGCTCCGGTCAGACCTGTGGCGAGGAAAAACGTGAGAACCAACGGCAACTTTCGCATGAGTTTAAGGTAATACAACCCTGCTCAAGGCGCTGTGAGACGGAAGCTCAAGTACGTTCAGACGATGCGGAACAGTTAAACCGGTGTGAAATTCGGCGGGATGCCTTCGAGAGAGTTCCCCGGGCCATGACCGATGGGGAGGAGGAGAGAAGTCATGGCCCGGGTATTCTGTTTGACTACGTTAGTAGTCGCGTCGATAGATTGATACAAGCGTACAGATTTCAACATGAACGCAGGATAAACTCAGCCCGTTTGGGGAATTTTTTTCACTTTCCATTCAGGGCCGGCTCAGGATACGTCTTCGGCAGCGTGATCGCAAATACACTGCCGTGCTCGCTGGACCTGCGGAGCGACACATCGCCGTGATGGGCTTCCGCAATCCAGTGGGCGATGGAAAGGCCCAACCCCGAGCCGCCTCCACCGTTTGCCGACCTGGCTCTTGAGCTGTCCGCCCGGAAGAAGCGCTCGAACAACCGCGGCTGAACGTCGGGTGGGATGCCTGGACCGGTGTCTGAAACCTGGATCTCAAAGTCGTCGGACCGCTCCTGCATGGTCAGTTCGACCGTACCGCCAGCAGGCGTGTACTTCACCGCGTTGTCGAGCAAAATAAGCACCATCTGCCTGATCAGCGATTCGTCGCCCGAGAAAGCTGCCTCCGGTAGCGGGCCGGCACCCACCGTCACGCCTTTCCTGTTCCCCAGCACCTGGGCCGCCCGCAGCGCTTCCCTGGACACATCGTCCAGATACAGGCTGGTCACACGCAGCGGAACTCCACCGGCGTCCGCCCGCGCCAACAGGAACATGTCCTCGACAAGTCGGGTCATCCTGAGCATCTGCTTATCGATGATGCTGAGCGCCTCGCGGTATTCCGGTTCAACGCGATGCTGTTTCTCCATCGTCACCTGTGCGGTGGTATGCACGATGGACAGCGGAGTCCGCAGTTCGTGGGAAGCGTCTGCCATGAATCGCCGCTGCTGCTCGAAAGACCACTGCAGACGCTCCAGCAGGGCGTTGAAGGTGGCGGCCAACCTGCCAAGTTCATCGCGCGGATTCCCCAGCGGAATCCTACGCTCCAAATTGCGCGAAGTGATCTGCTCGACCGCATTCGACATTTCCACCACGGGCGCCAGACTCTTGCGAGCCAGAAGGTAGCCGCTGACGGCTACCAGCAACAGGCCGATCGGAACCAGCAGGAAGAAGGCTCGCTTCAGGCGTCCCAGTTCGTTCAGAATCGGCTGTTCAGATTCCGCCACGACAATCCGGTAGGTGGTGTTTGATTCAGCGATATGAACCGCACTCAGAGCCACGCGCCAACCGCTTTCAGACCAAGACAACGGGCCCGTCAAGGATCGCTTTTGCGGTGCTTTCAGAACAGTGACCGGGTCTCCTCGAAATCCAACTGGAGGCTTCGCGCCTGCCAACCGGTCTCCATCGTAGATCAGCACGATTTGGGCCGGCAAACTCGTCTGGATGTCCTTGGAGAGGACCTCCTGGAAGTACTGCTCTCCCTCGGATTTTGAAGCCCGCTCAGAGAGTTCGTGCGGCAATAAGGAGTTGACCTGCGCCACGCCCGCAGCCACCCGGCTGTCCAATTCGCTCCACAGGGTCCTTGCCAACAAACCGTAAACCGCCGCACAGAGCAGCAGCAGGATGACGGTCAGGAAGAGCGTGTGCCAGAGTGTCAGTCGCCAACGGATCGACGCGATCATTCCTCATCCTCCAGTCGCACCAACTGGTATCCCTCGCCCCGCCGCGTGTGGATCAGGCGCGGCACCCCCGGGGTATCCACTTTGCGGCGCAGTCTTTGAATGTAGACCTCAATTAGATTCGAAAACGGGTCGTAAGTTTCATCCCAGACGTGCTCCGATATCTCGGCCCGTCCCACCACCTCTCCGTCGCGGCGGGCCAGGTATTCCAGCAGGGCATACTCCTTGCTCGTCAGGTCCAGGAGTTTGTCGGCGCGTCGGATGGTCCTGGTGCGCGTGTCGATCACCAGATCCGCCACCTGCAGTTCGCCCTTTTGTACGGCGGGAGCACGCCGCAGCAGGGCCCGGATGCGGGCGGTGAGTTCACCGAAATCGAACGGCTTCGTCAGATAGTCGTCGGCCCCGCTGTCGAGCCCCACGATGCGCTGCCGGACCGCGTCCTGCGCCGTCACCATCAGAATCGGAAACGACATCCCGAGGGCGCGGATTTCACGGCACACATCCACGCCGTTCTTGCCAGGCAGCATCAGGTCGAGAATCACCGCGTCGTACGTGTTTACGTGCACTTTCTCGAGGGCGGATTCCCCGTCAAACGCCAGATCCACGGCAAAGGAGGCTTCCCGCAAACCCTTGGCCATCATGTTCGCGGCATCCTGTTCATCTTCAACGATCAATATCCGCATGCCCCTCCCCACACGCTCAACGAGAATTGTGCCGGTGCCCGCTTGATCCTCCGGGACGCACCAGGACGCATCGCGACATCCGGTGCAGCTTACTTCGTTCGCAACCGCTCAGCGGGCCCGCCAACCGAGGTGACCCCAGCCAATTCGACAGGCGTTCCTAATGCAGGTTAACACCCGGAGCCGGCCCGAGTTCGGACTTCTCCCGGAGTTGCTCGTGGCGGCTCAGCACGGCCAGACTACATGCCCTCACCGCTACCGCGCTATTAATGTGACAGGTTTTGAGATCCGTTTATAGCTCTTTCTTTGAGGCCCGTTGCGGTGCGAAAGGCGTGCCGCTGGCCTACCACAACCCTGGAAGGACTACAGCCGGCATCCTCGCGGGGGCGTGCCAGCTTCTTGCTCCCATAATGAGAACTTATACCAACTCCCCAGCACCGCACCGCGAGCAACAGAAACGAGCCAAGGCAGGTGACAGGTAACTCCCACTTACGGTCGCGGCTCAATTCCGCCACGTTTCGAGAGCAGCAACAAAGACAAGACTGGGGGTAATCTGCCTGGTCGAACTCTGCTTCCGCCCTCGCGGCGCGCTATCGGCCAATGGCAGAAACACCGACCGGCTGAAGTTCAGCGGTTGGGCTTCGCACGCTACTGAATTGACGAGGGCGCTCTTTTGACGACAGCTGATTTCAGCCGAAGGGACCTTCGATAGGTTACTATCGTGGGCTCGGGTAGTACCCCGCCCTGGCCTTCACGGCCAGCTCCTTTTGGGTGACGCTGACCGTGATTCTGCGGAAGGCGCCTGCCGATCCTGGCGGATCAGGGGTATAGCCGAGTTTGAACTGGTTGCGCAATTCTTCCTGAATCTCGTCATAGATCGAGTCAATCGGGTGCTTCCGCGAAACCTCGTAGAACCCGCCTCCAGTTTCGCGCGAGAGCTGCTGCAAGATCCTCCTGCCATCCGGGCGCTCCAAGCTGGCTCTGGAAGGCATACCCCTGCCCATGCGGCCGTGGTGGGGTTCCATACCGCCTATCCCTCGCCCGATTCCGCCATAGCCTTCCTCGTCCGCGAACAGAATGGAGTAGACCATCGTGTCCGCCCGATGGGCCGCCACAATGGCATCGTAAATCGATACCTTGCTGCCGTGGTCCACGCCATCCGTCAACAGGATCAAGGCTTTGCGCCCAGTCTGTTTGCGCAGCACTTCATCCGAAGCGAGCAGTACCGAGTCGTAAAGCACGGTGCCGCCCCCACCTCGACGC
>Ga0118677_10010336_pt1 | contig 14292 bp, 12 predicted proteins | sample AliMusrvi5mmetaG_FD_86154 | JGI IMG/M metagenome (GOLD analysis project Ga0118677, IMG submission 86154) | reverse complement strand
ACGGGTTTTTTGTTATTTTTGCTGCGCCTGTGGAGTTTCATTATTTCTGTATGTTTTGAATCGACTACAAAAATATGAGATTCTCAGGCATTTTTTATTTTTAAAGTTTCGGATAGTTGTGATTGAGAATAAAAGTTTTGCCTTATAAATCTTTTCTCTTTTTCCCCACTCCTTCATCAACAATAACTTGTTCTGGCGGAAGTAATAAGACTGCCGGATCCGATAAAATTTTCTCAAACATACGCATGGATGATGCGAAATAAAAACCATCACAAATTCGTTCGTCAAGTACAAATTTCAGCATTATACTTTTTTCCAGTTTCATGGAACCATCTTTCTCCACAATATTTTCCTTCGATTTCTTTCCCATGGCTGCAAACACGCTGCAAGTACCAAATTCGTACAAATGGTGGTAAATGGATTCAATGCCAATAGAACCTATATTGGCAATAAACAAACTGGTATGAAACGGACTGGCTTTGAAGAAGAACTTAGGCATTAAACCTACACTATCAAGTTGCTTCACCAGAAAGAAAACAATCCGCACTAAAAAATCGGGAAAATAACCCATCATTTTCGAGATAGCTTCCGACGAATTTTCATGACCAACTTGTTGATTGCTCTCCAGTTCAAGAGTTGTTTTTCTGACCACATCGGATAACGTGTCAGTTGGCAAATAATAGGTTTTCAGAACCGTTTCTTCGCCTTTGTCGGACATGGAGCGCTTTATGGCAATAGAAAAACAGAGATGATTTCGGGCATAAATTTTATTCCAGACTATAAACCGGTTAAGATATGGGCGCTGTGAAAAGACTCTGACTAGCGAAGCCGTTACCACCTGCATAATCGACAGGTTTGGAATTTCCTCTTTGTGGTTGTGAATAAATTCTTCAATTATATCAATTGGAACTTTTACTTCAAAAAACACTTCGGAAGCAGTTCGTTTTGAGAGCACAAAGGGAACAAGCGAAAAAAGGGCGTCAACTTTTCGTACTCGCCAGCCATCATACCGATCGCCAAAACTCCAACCATAATACTTCAATTTGTTTTGTTTTTCCATTTTGAAGATTTTTATGTTTAACGTTGCCAAAGATCCACTCCGTTTTAAAAAGTTTCTTTTGAATTCCGAACGATAAAAAAAATTGCTTGGAGTGCTATTGTATTATTTCAAACTCAATTTCATCAACTCATTTTCTATAATCTGTCCATTGTCCATCATAAATCGAACAACCTGCAATACTTTTAGTTCTTTATGTGGTATTTTCTTTACTAGCATGTTGACAGTCAACTCCTCTTCAGCCAAAGCCTGTTGAACTACAAGACGTATTGTTTCAAAATCATCGGTTGAGACTTGTGTTTCGTTCTTCTTCAGGCAAATATCACATTTTCCGCAAGAGATGGTTTCTTTCTCGCCAAAATATAAAAGCAGAACCTGACTTCGGCAATTATTCTCTTCCTGCGCATAATCCAACATGCTTTTCACTCTGGCAATGTAGTGCTCACGGCGGTCATCGTAGGTTTCTTTGGTAAGTACAATTCGTTCAGTGGCTTCACGTTCGCGGGTGAAAGTGAGAAAGGGCGTTTTCTTACGTGGAATAAATTGAATAACATGTTCTTTAGCCAACACAACTAATTGATTATAGACCTGATCGCGTGTCCATTCGAGCCGTTTTGCCAGTGTTTCTTCGCTGATTGAAGCTAAATCGGTAAATAAACCGGTGTACGATCGGAGCAGAATATGAATCAATCGCTCCTGATCTGCGTTGTGTTTTAATTTATATAAATCATCTTTACCAACAGTAAAAAGCACGCGTGACGAACTGTCCTGTTCATCGGTGAGTTCGATATATCCGGCTTGTTGAAGGATTTTCAGACTGCTGTAGGTGGTCAGAATCGGCAACTTAAATTTGGTGCAAAAGTCACTTATATCAAACGCGAAAACTTTATCTAAGCCGGAACCAAGTCCAATCTGGAAATAATTTCCCAATGCTTCGTACACTTTCACCACCATTTCTTTACCGGGAAAACTGTCCGAAACACGTTTTCGCATTTTCACCGCATCGCCGTTGTTGTAAAGAAGCACGGCATAGGCCTTTTTCTCATCGCGCCCTGCCCTGCCCGCCTCCTGAAAGTACGCCTCTAACGAATCGGGCAAATCCATGTGCACCACCGTACGCACTTCGGCTTTGTCGATACCCATTCCAAAGGCATTGGTAGAAACAATCACACGCGTTTCGCCATTCTTCCAACGAGCTTGTTTGGCATCTTTGGTTTCATTTTTCAGTCCTGCATGGAAATTTTCAGCAGAAATGCCGTTCACGTTCAGGAAATCAGAAATTTCTTTCGTCCGCTTGCGGTTACGAACATACACCACCGATGTTCCTGGAACGGAGTTAAGGATTTTCAGCAAATTTTCATCTTTATTTTCCACTGTGCGAACCACATAAGCCAGATTAGAACGATGAAAGCTTTTTTGATATACATTCGGCTCACGAAAATGCAATTGGTTTTGAATATCGACCACCACTTCGGGTGTGGCAGTAGCAGTAAGTGCCAATATAGGTACATCGGGCAATAGCTCACGAATATCTGCAATGCGCAGATACGATGGACGGAAATCATAGCCCCATTGCGAAATACAATGTGACTCATCCACAGCTATCAAGCAGACTTTGGCTTGCTTGATTTTCTCCACAAAAATGGGCGTGGCCAATCGTTCGGGCGAAACATAAAGAAATTTGTAGGCTTCAAACACTGCATTGTCCAATGTCATCAGAATTTCGTTGTGCGACATGCCCGAAAAAATAGCCGCAGCAGGAATACCGCAATTTTTAAGGTTCTCCACCTGGTCTTTCATCAACGCAATAAGCGGAGTCACCACAATACAAATACCTTCCATGGTCATGGTTGGCACCTGAAACGTGAGCGACTTTCCACCGCCGGTTGGCATTAGCCCGAGGGTATCTTTTCCGGCAGCGATGCTACGGATAATGTCACCTTGCAACGCCCGAAATTGGTCGTAGCCCCAGTATTGCTTGAGTATGGAAAGGTATTGTTGCATATATTTTAACTACTGAGATATAGTACCAAAAGATGGTACTTAGTTTTCGAGAGAGAACAAAAATACGAATAAGAATTGATACCTGAGTTATTTTTTTTCAAGTTTAAAAGTTACTGACAATGTAGATTAAATATTCACTTTTCCACCGTTTTGTTCATCGGGTATAAAGTTTGAAAGCATTGTTGCCAAGCGGTCAATTATTTTGATTTTATTGGGTTATGTCTTCTTATTTATTTTAGCTAATTTATAATTAGGCTCTGATTTATTGATAATTATCTTTGAGTTAATAAATAATTAAATATTTTTTTACAAACCATATCAGTAATAAAATTTTTAAAATTAATGAAACAAATTTACTTCTATCAATAAAAATCGTATTTTTGTAAGAATAAAACAAGTAACTGTGAAAGCAAAACTTAGATGTAAATTCGTAATTGGACTATTAGCAGGAGTTTTTTTAGGTTCTTCTGCTTCAATCAACGCTCAGACCAATTATTATTTTTACGTTCAGTTTTCCAATAAAAATAATTCACCTTATTCGTTGTCAGCCCCAACGGCTTACCTTTCACCACGAGCCGTTACACGTCGAGCTTCATTCGGATTAAGTTGCGACTCCACCGACTTACCTGTTAATCCCGCTTATTTGCAACAAATTGAGAATGTAGGCATTCATGTACATAGCCGTAGCAAATGGATGAATGGTGCCACGGTGATATTGACCGACTCTACAAAAATGAGTCTGATTCGGGCATTACCATTTGTCAGATTTGTGGAATATACAGGGAAGCTCGTTGGCGCTGCGCTAGCTCCGAAACAAAAAGTAAAGACGCAGACTAATCTGGATTACGGTATTGCAGCTACCCAAATAAATCAGCTTAATGGTAAAAGCTTACACAATGAAGGGTTTCTTGGAAAAGGTATTCAGATTGGTGTGATCGATGCCGGATTTATGAATGTAAATACGAATCTCTGTTTTGATAGTTTGAGGTTGCAGTACCGATTGTTGGGAACGAAAGACATTATCAATCCGACATCAGACATCTATGCCGAAGATGCTCACGGGGCAATGGTGTTGTCGACCATGACCGGGAATTTGCCCGGAATATACCTGGGAACCGCTCCCGAAGCTTCTTACTGGCTTATTCGGACAGAATACGAACCCACAGAATACAAAGTAGAAACCGATTTCTGGTGTTCAGGCATCGAATTTGCCGACAGCGTTGGCGTAGATGTGGTAAATTCTTCTCTCGGATATTACACGTTTGATGATCCGACCATGGGATTTACGTATGCCGACATGAATGGAAAAGTTTCACGGGCTAGTCGGGCGGCAAATTTGGCAAGTAAAAAAGGAATTATTGTGGTGGTGAGTGCCGGAAACGAAGGAAATAAACCATGGCATTATATTGGCTCTCCTGCCGATGCCGAGGGAATAGTAACTGTTGGAGCAGTACAAGCCGACAGCACTTCCAGTGTTTTTTCTTCATTTGGTCCCAGTGCAGATAATCGTGTAAAACCGGAGTTATGTGCTATGGGAACCGGGTCGGCCATAATTAATACGGTTGGTATAACTTCCAATAAAGATGGAACATCCTTTGCTTCGCCCATTATGGCGGGCATGATTGCTTGTTTATTACAACGTTACAAAGCTTATGATCCAAATCCGATCGTGGACGTTTTTCTGAACTCATTATTTGCAAGTGCTAATTTAAGAAATAATCCAACAATACAAAAAGGATATGGCATTCCGAATTTCAGAATTGCTGAACAAAATCTGCCATTTTACGATTCATTATTCATAACAAACAAAAGTATCTTTACACTGGGATATAATTCACTTTACAAAACCTTAAGAATCAAATTTACAGATAAGATAAATCCGGAACGGGCTTTTGTCCGCATTTATTCTACAACCGGCAAATTGGTTTTAAAACAACAAATTTTCGATACGACAAGTTATTTGAAATTAGATAAAATAATTGTTGGTATTTATGCCGTTTCAGTATCATTAGACGGAACAATAGAAACAAAAAAAATAATTATTCAATAATTCACAATGAACTCCATAACTCTTTCCGAACTTACATCACGAATTCAGGAAACCATCCGAATGAGTTTCGACATGCCCGTGTGGATACGTGCAGAAATTAGTGAGTTACGAGAAAATCCCGGTGGACATTGTTATCTGGAATTTATTGAAAAAGACAGTGCTTCCGATACTTTACTGGCAAAATCAAAAGCCACCATTTGGGCAAGTACATACCGAATGCTGAAACCTTATTTTGAAAGCAGCACCGGACAAACGTTACGTGCCGGATTGAATGTTTTGGTGGCAGTAACAGTTGAATTTCATGGCGTATATGGATTCAGCCTGAATGTACGCGATATTGATCCGACTTTTACCATTGGAGAAATGGCGGCACGAAGGCTGAAAATCATTCGTCAACTGGAAGCGGATGGCATTGTGGAAATGAACAAACAGCTTGATTTTCCGGAATTGCCTCAACGATTGGCCATTATTTCGTCGGCAACAGCTGCCGGTTATGGCGATTTTTGCGATCAGTTGACAAACGACCTATCACATTTTGCATTTTACACCAAACTGTTTCCCGCCATTATGCAGGGCGATCAGGCTGAGGTATCCATCATTTCAGCGTTGGAAAAAATCTATGAGCATATTGATTTGTTTGATGTAGTGGTGATTATTCGGGGTGGCGGAGCAAGCACCGATTTGGCTTGTTTTGATTCATACGATCTGGCACTTAATTGCGCTCAGTTTCCATTGCCAATCATTTCCGGGATTGGTCATCAGCGGGATATTTCAATTCTCGATATGGTAGCACATACCAGCGTAAAAACACCTACTTCCGCTGCTGAGTTTTTGATTTCAGCTATGCAACAATCAGAAAATCAAGTCATTGATATTGTTGCTGATATTCAAAACTTAATAAAAAATAGTATTGATTCACAAACCCGAATTATTGATCAAAAGCAAGACCGGATCAAACAAATTCTCAGGAGTTGGGTAATTCAAAAAACGCATTTGCTCGATCGCCAGAAAAGCAGATTGAAATCAAGCGTTCGTATGCAATTGTTAAAACAAAACAATAAACTCACATTACTCGATAAAAACATTGAAACACATTCACCAAGCTTCTTACTGAAACACGGTTACACAATTACTGTTTTGAATGGAAAACGTATAACATCTGCAAAAGATGTGAAAACAGGTGATAAAATTCGTACATTTGCTGTCGATGGTGATTTCGAAAGCAAAGTAAATTAATTACCAATCATCCAATAATTAACATCCAATTCAAACCTATTATGAGCAAAATTTCTCTTGAAAACATGGAGTTCCACGCCTTTCATGGCTGCCTGAAACATGAGCAAACGCTCGGCAATACTTTTTTAGTAAGTGTTACAATGGAATTAGACACTAAACATTCCGGAAAAACAGATGAGTTGGATCACACTCTAAACTACCAACTTGTGTATGATGTAATTGCAGGTCAAATGGAAATGCCGTCGAAACTAATAGAGCATGTTGGTCAGCGGATTCTCGACAGTCTAATGGACGGGTTTACACAAATTCATAGTTTGGAAGTAAAGCTCTCCAAAATGAATCCACCATTGGGTGGAAAAGTAGAACGGGTGACTATTGAGCTATACAAAAAACACTAACACAAATCCATTTTTTTGCTGAAAAATCGTTTATAAATATTTTGATTGACATTTACCTTAAATTCCAATCAAAATAATTATATTTGCACTCAACCTTTTGCAAAAAGTTATAATAATATGAAGAACGCGGAATTTCTGCGTTCTTTTTTTGAATATAAAATAAAAAATATTTAAAATGTCATCAATAGGAACTTCAAGAAGTCATCCCAAAGGGCTTTACCTTCTGTTTGTAACAGAAATGTGGGAACGTTTTAGTTATTATGGAATGCGTGCGCTATTTGTACTTTACATTACCAAAGCTCTTTTATTCGAAAAAGGGTTTGCAACCCAACTATATGGAAGTTACACCGGATTAGTTTATTTAACACCACTGCTTGGCGGATACATTGCAGATAGATATTGGGGAAATCGTCGTTCCATTCTTTGGGGAGGTATTGTAATGGCACTTGGTCAACTGCTCATGTTTATCAGTGCGTTGAATTATCAGGATGTGCAACTTTCAAAATACCTAATGTTTTGTGGATTGGGTGCTTTAATTCTTGGTAATGGATTTTTTAAACCGAACATTTCAACCATGGTAGGACATTTATATGAGCCTCATGACAAGCGAAAAGATTCTGCATTCACGATTTTTTATATGGGAATTAATTTGGGTGCTGCCCTTGCTCCATTGTGGTGCGGATTTGTTGGCGACACCGGAAATCCTGCAGACTTTAAATGGGGCTTTCTTTCCGCTGGTGTTGGAATGTTATTTAGCGTAATTGTTTTTGAACTATTGAAGAATAAATATCTTTGTACACCTGAAGGGAAACAAATTGGACTTTCGCCCGATAATTATATTGTAAAACACACACAAGGTGTTGAGACGGATGCATTACTTCAACTTGAAAATTCAACATCACGTTTAGTATATTCTATTGGAGGATTTCTTCTACTTTTTTTAATTCTATCGGTAAATTTCAGTTCATTTGGCAACCCTGCTTTGTCATTATTTGGTGTAGCTGACTGGATTGGATCAGCAATTTTTGCTATCAGTATCGTTATGCCAATATTCATTATAGTGGATAAGTCTCTTACGAAAGTAGAGCGTTTGCGAATTTTGGTGATTTATATTATTTCCTTCTTTGTCATTTTCTTTTGGGCTGCTTTTGAACAAGCCGGAGCTTCACTTACATTTTTTGCTGATGAACAAACCGACAGACATATTTTAGGTTGGGTGATGCCTGCATCTGCATTCCAATCGTTTAATGCAATTTTTGTAGTTTCATTGGCACCTGTTTTTGCCGCTATATGGTCTGCATTAGGCAAACGGGGAATAGAGCCAAGCTCACCGGCCAAACAATCAATCGGACTTTTCTTATTGGCTCTTGGTTATTTAGTTATTGCATTTGGTGTTCATGGAGTTGATTCAAACATGAAAGTAAGCATGTTATGGTTAACCAGCCTTTATCTGCTACACACTATGGGCGAACTTTGTTTGTCACCAATCGGTTTATCAATCGTGAATAAATTATCTCCAGTGCGATTTGCATCTTTATTAATGGGAGTTTGGTTTATGTCAAATGCCGCCGCTAATAAGTTTGCGGGGTTTCTCAGTGGACTTTATCCCGAGAATGGTGTGACTAAATCATTTGCTGGTTATCATATTTCGACACTCTACGATTTCTTTATCCTTTTTGTAATCATGTCCGGTGTGGCAGCTGTTATCCTTTTCGGGCTTTCCAAATGGCTGGAAAAACTGATGGGTGGAGTGAAGTAACGTTAATCCTTCTTCTTTAAATAATAGTAAAAAAGGTTAGTAATTTCTACTTGTCAAGCTCTTTTGGCTTTAATTCAATCACTTCCAGATTTAGAATTTTATCGCCATCAATCTCAATTCGGACAAGTGTTTGGACTTTATGAAAGCCATATTTTCCGGCTGCACCCGGATTTATATGAAGCAAATCAAGAGTCTGGTCATTCTGCACCTTCAAAATATGTGAATGTCCGCAAACAAAAAGCGTAGGCGGTTGCTGAAAAATTGCGGGGCGCACCAACGGATCGTATTTTCCGGGGTAACCACCAATGTGAGTTAGCCATACTTTTACACCTTCGCACATAAACCGGTTATGTTGTGGAAACATAGAACGAATGTCGTACCCATCAATATTGCCCCAAACTCCACGCAACGGTTTAAATGCGCTCAGTCGGTTTACCACTTCCAGCGAACCCCAGTCGCCGCAATGCCATACTTCATCACAATTGGCAAAATGCTCCAGTACGCGGTCGTCAAGCAAACCATGTGTGTCAGAAAGTATTCCGATTCGGGTCATACAGTTGGTATTTTTAAATTAATATCAGCACAAAAGTAACTAAAATAGAAACACAATATTACTCATGGCTCATGAATCTAAAATATCACTGCAACGAAAGTTTAGTTAACAAAAGATAAGTCCTTCGTTTTTGTGCAAATAAACATAAACAGAGTGTCTGTTATTGCTTAAACTCATTTTGTTTATATGCTGAATTTCGCTACTTTTGTCCTCAGTACGGTTGTGAGACAACACATGCAATGAAAAAGAAAACGAATAAACTTGCCCCTTTCATACAAAAAATGCGATTTAAATATCGCGTTTCCATTCTCAACGAAAACACATTGGAGGAATCATGGCATCTCCGTTTGTCACGCATCAGCGTCTTAATATTCAGCGTCACCTTGATGTTTCTAACGTTTATTATTCTGACAATCCTGATTTTCACGACACCAATCAGCCGTTATTTGCCTGGTTATGGAGATTCGGGCAACCGCTCTAAAATAATTCAGGAATCAATGAGAGCCGACTCAATGGTTCAACAAATTAATCTACAACAGGGTTATCTTGGAATAATCAAAGGTATCATCACTGGAAATATCAAACCAGATTCCATGGTCTCGCTCGATTCGGCTGAATTAAAGGAGAAAGCCCATGTTTTGATGGAAAAATCAATGAATGAAAAAGAATTTACAGCCAAATTTGAGGAAGAAGAAAAATATAATTTGGCAAGCATCGACAGTAAACCTAATGAAAATATGTACGTTTTCTTTCGTCCAACGCGCGGAATAATTTCATCTTCATTCAATTTATCCGAGCAACAATACGGAATTTATATGATTACTTCGCCTAACGAAAGTGTATTGAGCGTGCTTGCAGGTACGGTTGTTTATGCAGCATTTACATTTGATTATGGCTGGGTTATTCAGGTGCAACACGAGAACAACTATCTTTCTATCTATAAAAATAACACTCGTTTGTTGAAAAAAGTTGGTGATGAAGTTAAAGCGGGTGAGAGTATTGCCATTACAGGCGATGCATCAGGCAGGAAAGCTGGAAGTCAGTTTTATTTTGAATTATGGGAACAAGGAAAACCTGTTGATCCGGAAGAAGTTATTATATTTTAGTTACAAGTAAAAAGTTACGAGTTACAAGTAAAATTCATGGAGACAATCCAAAAGAAACAAATTGCTATTTTAGGCTCCACCGGTTCTATTGGAACACAGGCCTTGGAGGTCATTTCAGAGAATGATTCGTTGTTCGAAGTATATGCGCTCACAGCCAATAACAACGTTGATTTGTTGATTGAACAATCCCGAAAATACAAACCAGAAATGGTAGCTATCGGGAATGATGCTCATTATCAAAAACTTAAAAATGCTTTAGCAGATTTACCAATAAAAGTTTTTGCAGGTGACGATTCTATTGCACAGGTAGCTGAAATGCAACCGATTGACATGGTACTTACAGCCATGGTTGGCTATTCGGGTTTAAAACCAACGATTAGTGCCATTAAGGCAGGGAAAAAAATAGCGCTGGCCAACAAAGAAACGCTTGTTGTTGCAGGTGAAATGGTTTGTGATTTGGCCGCCAGTTTTAATTCCGCCATTCTTCCTGTCGATTCAGAACATTCGGCAATATTTCAATGCCTTGCCGGAGAAGGAAATAATCCCATTGAAAAATTGATTCTGACCGCTTCTGGTGGACCATTTCGTACAAAATCGATGCACGAACTGGAGCATGTAACAAGCACTCATGCCCTTAAGCACCCAAACTGGGAAATGGGTCCCAAAATCACTATAGATTCGGCCAGTTTAATGAATAAAGGATTTGAAATTATTGAGGCAAAATGGCTTTTCGGAGTTACCCCCGATCAAATTCAGGTGGTGGTTCATCCACAATCCATTATTCATTCTATGGTTCAATTTGCCGACGGTTCTATAAAAGCACAACTCGGCATGCCCGATATGAAATTGCCGATTCAGTATGCTTTCACATATCCCGACCGATTGAAAACAAATTTTCCTCGTTTCGACTTTGACATTTGCAATCAATTTACCTTTGAAAAACCCGATTTGGAAAGATTCCGAAATCTCGCTTATGCATATTATGCAATGGATAAAGGTGGAAATATGCCTTGCATTCTAAATGCTGCCAACGAAATTGTGGTGGCTGAGTTCCTGAAAGATAAAATCGGATTTCTGCAAATGAGTGATATTATTGAAGATGTAATGGCGAAAGCAGATTTCATTGCCAAACCAACTTACGATGATTATGTAAAAACAGATGCTGAAGTGCGTTTACTGACAAAAAAGTTAATCAAGTAGCATAAATCAAAACATGGAAATTCCCAAAACCGAAGGCATAAAGTATGCAGGGTCAAAGCTCCGACTTTTGCCTTTTATTATTGAAATAGTTGGGAATTTAAAGGAAATTGAAACAGTTTTAGATGGTTTCAGCGGCTCTACAAGGGTTTCGCAGGCATTTGCCAAATTAGGGTACTCCACTACTTCTAATGATATTTCGGCATGGTCGGAAGTGTTTTCTACTTGTTATCTAAAGTCAAACCAGCCCAATACTTATTATCAGGAGATTATAGATGATCTGAATAATTTACATGGGATTGATGGGTGGTTCTCCGAAAATTACGGTGGTACAGAAAATGATACAAAAAAACCTTTTCAGCTAAAGAATACACGTAAATTAGATGCAATTCGCGAAGAAATTGACAAACTGAATTTATCTTGGGAAGATAAATGCGTTTTAATCACCAGTTTGATTTATGCATTAGACAAAGTAGATAACACACTTGGTCATTACGTGGCATATTTGTTTGATTGGTCGGTGCGTTCATATAAAGATTTACAGTTGAAATTACCTCAACGATTTTCGTCAACTGGCAATAATCGGGTTATTCGTGACGATGTTTTTAATACAGTTGCAAACAATGAGTTCGATTTCGTTTATCTTGATCCACCTTACGGATCAAATAACGAAAAAATGCCGCCAAGCAGAGTTCGTTATGCTGCCTATTATCATTTATGGACAACGATTATTCAAAATGACAAACCAGCACTTTTTGGCAAAGCAAATCGACGCGAAGATAGCCGCGATGACTGCTGCAGATCAGTTTTTGAGGAATTCAGAAAAAATGAAACAGGTGATTTTCTTGCAATGGAGGCATTAAGAAAACTGATAAACGAAACAAAAACACGCTATTTATTGTTGTCGTACAGTTCTGGCGGAAGAGCCACTAAACAACAATTGCTCAATATAATTTCCGACTCCGGAAAGTTATTGGAGATAAAACTGATTGATCATAAAAAGAACGTAATGAGTAATATGCGCTCAACGAGTAAATGGATTAACAGTGATGGAAAACACAATGAATATCTTTTTTTAATGGAAAAATAAATAATTTCAAGATAAAATAGTTACACAATTTATATGGAAACATTTCTTATCCGGGCTGCACAGCTCATTCTCAGCCTTTCGATTTTAGTAGTTTTGCACGAATTCGGACATTTCGCATTTGCACGGTTGTTCAAAGTTCGTGTCGAAAAATTCTATATGTTTTTCAATCCAAATTTTTCGCTCATTCGGGCTAAAAAAATTAATGGAAAATGGAATTTTAAATTTCTTGCCAAAAATGTTCCGACCAACGAACGTCCAAAATTGAATGCTATCGGGAATGAAATCCTCGATGCAAAAGGCAAACCGGTTATGGAACAAATTCCGGCATCGGAATTACCGGAAGATGATTGGCGCAAATATCCCGAAAGCACTGAATGGGGAATTGGGTGGTTGCCATTAGGCGGCTATTGCTCCATTTCAGGCATGGTGGACGAGACCAAAGATATCAGCCAATTGTCGGCAGAACCTCAACCGTGGGAATATCGTTCACGTTCTGTTTGGCAACGCTTGCCTATAATCATTGGCGGAGTATTCGTAAACTTTGTATTGGCAATGGTTATTTATTCAGCCGTATTATTTACCTGGGGAAAAGAATATATGCCTTTGAAAAGTGCTAAATATGGGTTGCAATTCTCTACAACACTACTTGAGAACGGATTTAGAAATGGAGATAAAATTATTTCAATCGATGGTCAACCTGTTGAAAAACAAAGCGACATAGTTGAAAAGATACTTATCGATGGAAAACAAAAAATTATAGTATTACGCGACACACAACAAGTTGAAATTGACCTTCCAGAGGATTTATCGCAAAAAATACTGGCTGCCGAAGAACTTAACATGGTTTCAATTCGCATGCCGTATGTTTTTGATAATGTTTCAGCCAAAGGACCTGCTGCCAAAGCAAATTTACTCGCTGGTGACAGTGTGATTGGAATAAACGGAAAGCATATTTTCATCTTTCAGGACATTGCTGCAGAATTAGACGCATCACGCAGTACGACTATATCGCTTGATTATGTAAGAAAAGGAAAAATAATGAATTCACCGGTACAACTAGACGATAAAGGAAAATTGGGCGTTGCTTTACGGTTTGCGTTTGCCGATATGCCTACTAATAAAATTGAATATACATTCCTTGAATCTATCCCTGCGGGTATTAAATACAGCTGGGAAATACTGACCGGCTATGTAAAGCAATTTAAGTTGGTATTTACCAAAGAAGGTGCTAAACAAATGGGAGGTTTTGGCTCTATTGGAAAAATGTTTCCAAAAGCATGGGATTGGGAGGTTTTCTGGTCCATGACCGCTTTGCTTTCAGTTATTCTGGCATTTATGAACTTTCTACCAATTCCTGCATTGGATGGCGGTTATGTATTGTTCCTCATTTACGAAATGATAACAGGCAAAAAGCCTAATGACAAATTTCTGGAATACGCTCAAACCGTAGGGTTCTTCCTATTAATGGGCTTACTTATTTATGTCAATGGAAATGATTTATTTAAAGCTCTATTCAAATAATTTTATAACACTGTCAATATGAAACTAACGGCAATTTGTTATCCAAAATGCGGCACTTGCCAAAAGGCAGAAAAATGGATGAAAGCTAATGGCGTTGAATATACTTATCGCCCTATAAAAGAAGAAAATCCTACCAAGGAAGAACTAAAATTATTGATTAGCAAAAGTGGACTTTCAGTTGCCAAATTCTTTAATACAAGCGGTTTGCTTTACAAAGAACATAACATGAAACACCCATGACCGAATAAAAATTTAGGACACACAAGGAGATGATTATTTAGCTCAGTATGTATCTTTGTGTAAACCAATAAATTTACGTTA